>ENA-ORXD01002520-ORXD01002520.1-sediment-metagenome-genome-assembly--contig:-NODE-2520-length-12016-cov-3.237792_pt1 | contig 12016 bp, 12 predicted proteins | sample MGYA00237862_ERZ511471 | MGnify/ENA metagenome assembly ERZ511471 | reverse complement strand
CGCTCTTCCGATCTGGCAAAGACAGCATGGCGGCACTCATCCTGGCACGGAAAGCCGGGGTAACGAGCGCGTTCTTCATCGACACCGGGATAGAGTTCCCCGAGACCGTGGCATTCGTCGAATCGCAGGGGGTCGAGATCATCAGGAAAGGTGGAGATTTCTGGCAGGCCGCAGCGAAGGCCGGGCCTCCCGGGAAGGACCACCGGTGGTGCTGCAAGCTCTTAAAGCTCCACCCGCTGAAGATCTACCTCGAGACCACCGGCCCCTGCGTGACGGTCCAGGGGAACCGCTGGTACGAGTCATGGAACCGTGCCGACCTCGAGGAGACGAGCCAGAACCCTGCGAACCCCCTGCAGCTGAACATCTCGCCGATCCGGAACTGGCGGGCACTCGAGGTGTTCCTGTACCTCTGGTGGCAGGGGGCGCCGATCAACCCGCTCTATGACCAGGGGATCGAGCGTATCGGGTGCTTCCTCTGCCCTGCGATGCTCGAGAGCGAGTACGAGCTGCTCAGGACGCTCCACCCGGAATTCGCAGACCGGTGGGACCGGTTCCTGGAAGGGTGGGCGGCAGGAAAAGGGCTGCCCCCCGAGTATCACCGCTGGGGGCTCTGGCGGTGGCGGGCACTGCCCCCGAAGATGCGCGAGCTCTGCCGCGAGCGGGGCATTCCCGTGAACGATGACTATACCCTCCACCGGGGCGAACCCCGGGAGGCAGCGATCGATGCGAGGATTGAGAGCGACATGATACCAAAGAGAGAGGGGACTGACGGCGACGAGTTTCCCGTCGATGCGATCAGGAGAGACTTCCCCATCCTCGGGGATACCATCTACCTCGACAGCGCCGCGACCAGTTTCTCACCGGAACCGGTCGTTTCGGCAATGGTCGAGTTCGAGCATCGGTACCGTGCCAATGTCGGGCGGGGTGTGCACCGGTACACCCGGATCGCCACCCAGCGGTACTGGCATGCCCACGAGAAGGTGGCGCAGTTCATCAACGGAGCGGACGGGACTACGGTCTTTACCAAGAATACCACCGAGGCGATCAACATGGTCTCCCGCGGCCTTGCCTGGCAACCCGGGGACCGGGTCGTGACCACCATCCTCGAGCACCATTCAAACCTGCTGCCCTGGCGGGCGCTGGCACGGCAGGGGGTGCAGCTCGAGGTGATCGGGATCCATGATGACTATACCCTCGACCTCGATGGGCTCGGCAACGCACTCGAAGAGCCCGTCCGGCTGGTCACGCTCACCCATGCCTCGAATGCGATCGGTGTGATCACGCCGGTCGGTGAGATCGCCCGGATGTGCCGGGAGAACGGCGCCCTCCTCCTCGTTGACGCTGCCCAGACCGTACCCCACATCCCGGTGGATGTCGCCCGGCTCGGCTGCGATTTCCTCTGCTTCTCTGGCCACAAGATGCTCGGGCCGACCGGGACCGGCGTACTCTGGATGCGGGAGCCTGTCCCCGAGCCCCTGCTGCTCGGCGGCGGGATGGTCGAGTCAGTCAGCGCAGACGGGTATACCGCCCATACCGGGTACGAACGCTACGAGGCCGGCACCCCCAACATTGCCGGCGGGATTGGACTCGGCGTCGCGACCGACTACCTAAGCGCGATCGGCATGGACCGGGTCCACCGGCATGAAGCAGACCTGACCACCCGGCTCATCGACGGGCTCTCGGCAATCAGCCAGGTCCGGGTCTATGCACCACAACGGCCGGACTCCCGCATCGGGGTGGTGTCGTTTACCATTGACGGCCTCCACCCGCACGAGGTCGCCCAGCAGCTCGATGATCAGGCAGATATCCTTGTCCGGTCGGGCCACCACTGCTGCCAGCCCCTGATGGAATACCTGGGTCTCCCGGAGGGGACGGTCCGGGCAAGCCTTGCACTCTACACGACAGAGCACGAGGTCGAGCTCCTCATTGCGGGAGTCCGGGAGATCTGCCGGGGGATCTGATCGCTTGGTATGGCTACCCCTGCCCTCAATGCATCCATCATAAAAAAAACAGATCCTCCCCTCCTCCCCCGCGGAGCACCTGACTGAAATCGGTTCATTGTTATCGCGCGTTACCAGCACTTGACTCATCCAGATGGAGTCGTTCTCCCATAACCGCTGATTCCTGCAAACGGCATACGCGTCCGGGTAATCACCCGGGCACTTCAATCGCCTGCAGCCCTTCGACCCTCCCCACATGGGTATACACCACCATCTTCGTGCTGCGGGCAAAAGCGACGATGCACACCCCGCTCTTCTCTGCCACCTCGAGTGCAAGGGTGGTGGTGGCACCCCGTGAAGCGATCACCGGGATGCCGGCAACGAGACATTTCCGGACCATCTCCGATGAGATGCGTCCTGATGAGACGACAAGGGTCCGGGAAAAGTCAATCCCCCTGCGCAGGCCGTGCCCGATAACCCGGTCGAGGGCATTGTGGCGGCCGATATCCCAAGCGATGGTGATCATTCCATCAGAACCGGCGAGTCCGACGAGGTGATTCCCCCCGGTCTTCCCATGGAGATCGGAGGCAAGCACTTCCCTGACAAGCTTCAGGATATGTTCAGGGGAGATGGAAAAATCAGAGACTATCTTTGGGAGTTTCTCCGCATCGATGTAGGAGATACTCCCCCCGCACCCCGACAGGATGGTCTTTTTGGGCCCGGTGACCTTGAACAGGTTCTTCGTGATGACGCTTATCCGGTTCTTCTCGGTCTTTATCGATTCGATCTCGTCAGCATTCCTGATGACCTGCTCCGTGAAGAGGTACCCGGTGACAAAATCCTCGAGGTCCACCGGGCTCATCATTGCGGTCATCGCATGGCGGCCGTTGATGAAGAGGGCATAGGGCACCTCCTCCACAACCTCATGGACGGACCGTTCATGGCGATCGCCATCGACCCGGATGCAGGGGACTGATCGATACATCATGCTCATGTCAGTCTCACAGGTAATAAGGAGTGATTATCGCAATACTCCGGAACCTGCCATAGAGGGATAGCCGGTCACCCGCACTGATTCTCTTCCCCGGGATCCTGCATCAGGCATGGTCCCCCTTCACCCACCGGTGACCGTCGGCGAGGTACTCCTTCTTCCAGATGGGAACCCGCTCCTTGATCCGTTCGAGAATGTACTCGCACCCCTGGAATGCCTCCTTCCGGTGACCTGCTGCGACAACGATCAGGAGGATGTTCTCACCGACCCTGAGATGCCCGATCCGGTGCACGATATCCACCCGCTGCAGGTTGAACTGGCGGACGGCAGCATCGCGGATCTCGGTCATATCATGGACAGCAACCTCGTCATAGGCGAACAATTCCATGGATTCGATCCCGTCATCACGGACCACCCCGAGGAAAGTGATGATGGCACCGGATGTGCGCTGTTTTGCCGCTTCAATCATCGGACCGATTTCGATATCCTCGTTCGTGACAGATATCCTGCCAATTACTGGTGCTTCCATAGTCCTGCCTCTCTGGATGGGATAAAGGATACGGCGATTGGTGCATTCCTGAAATGAGGTATGCAGACCATTGCATGAGAGATCATCGCTTCAGCGCCCCGTCACCAGCCGGCCCCGGGGGTTCTCCCGGCAGTTCACACCCCTCTCCGCCTTCGTGGTGGTGCGGGCACTTCTCTTCCCACGGGGGCAGCCCCTGCTTCACCCGGTAATCGTTGATCGCCGTGTGGATGGCTTCCTCGGCGAGGACCGAGCAGTGCATCTTGATCGGGGGGAGACCTTCCAGCGCCTCGGCGACCGCCGCATTCGAGATCTCCCAGGCCTCCTCAAGGGTCTTTCCCTTCACGAGCTCGGTCGCCATGCTGCTCGATGCGATGGCCGCACCGCAGCCGAACGTCTTGAATTTTGCATCAATGATACGGTTATCCTCGATCTTCAGGTACATCCGCATGATATCCCCGCAGACCGGGTTGCCGACCTCCCCGACACCGTCCGGGTTCTCGATCTCCCCGACATTCCTCGGGTTGGCAAAATGGTCCATCACCTTCTCGCTATACATGGCACTCCTTCTCCTTCCCCGGGTAGAGGGGGGACATCGCCCGCAGCCTCTCAATTATCCCTGGCACTATTCCGAGCACAGCATCGACATCCTCATCAGTATTACCCTCCCCAAGCGTCAGCCGGAGCGACCCGTGGGCGACCTCGTGCGGGAGGCCGATCGCGAGCAGGACGTGGGAGGGTTCAAGGGACCCGGAGGTGCAGGCGCTCCCGGTCGAGGCACAGATCCCGTGTGCATCCAGGCTGAGGAGGATAGATTCGCCCTCGACATACTCAAAACTGATGTTCACGTTGCCCGGGAGCCGCTGTACCGGGTGACCATTGAGCCGTGAATGCGGGACTGATGAGAGGAGCCCGTTAATCAGCCGGTCCCGGAACCTTTTTTCCCGTTCCATCCCGCGGGGGAGGGACTGCACAGCAAAGTCGAGGGCAGTCGCGAGACCGACGATGCCCGCGAGGTTCTCGGTGCCTGCCCGCCGGTTCCGCTCCTGGGCGCCACCGTGGAGAAGCGGATCGATCCGTGTCCCCTTCCGGATGTAGAGCACGCCCACACCCTTTGGCCCGTTGAACTTGTGGGCAGAGAGCGAGAGCAGGTCGATGTTGTCGTCCTTCACCGAGACCGGGATGTGCCCGACCGCCTGGACCGCATCGGTATGGAACGGGATGCCATGATCGCGGGCGATTTTGCCGATCTCGCGTACCGGTTCGATCGTACCAATCTCGTTGTTTGCGGTCATAATGGAGATCAGCGTGGTCTTCTCCGTGATTGCATTCTCGAGCGTCCCGGGGTCCACGAGCCCGGTTGAATCGACGGGCAGGAACGTGACGGAAAATCCCTGTTTTACCAGGTACCGGGCCGGGTAGAGCACTGCATGGTGCTCGATAGCCGAGGTGATGATGTGATCCCCTTTCTTCCGGTTTGCAAACGCGACCCCTTTGATCGCCCAGTTATCAGATTCGGTCCCACCGGACGTGAAGTAAATCTCGCCAGGTTCGGCACCCAGTGCCCGTGCTACTGTCTCGCGGGCAGACTCCACCACCTTCTTTGACTCACGGGCGATGCGATAGATCGATGACGGATTCCCGTACCGCTCACGGAAGTAGGGGAGCATTGCTTCCACGACTTCCGGCCTCGTGGGTGTCGTGGCCGCGTGATCCAGGTAGATGACTCGTGGTTCCGGTACCATCTCAATTCCTCTCTGCTATCCCGTTACTTAATTCCTGTCCTGCTGCAAAAAGCCCGGGACGAGCCGGTGACGACCCGGGAGCGGCAATGTATTCACAATTGTGAATCGTTGTTGGGTGCCGGGAGATATAATCGTTGCCATGATACACAACAGATCTCAGGTGGCTGCCGGCCAGAATCAGGTTTCCCCTTCTCCCTGATCCTGCTGCCGGCAGGAGGGCTTCTCCTGACGGGATTACCGGAGGAATATCCTCCCCAGGGAGGGGAAGTGATTCTTCTGTTCGTAAACCCGGGGATGTTCACCGTTCAGCTCCTCCGCGGTCGAACGGTCTCCGGGGTATCCTCTCGGTCATGATTCTGCAGTGATGCCCAGGAAGCTGACAACCGGTGACGAGAGAAACGGTATGTGGGGGACGGCCACCTCAGCTTCGTATCAGGTATCCGTGCATGTTTTTACCTTCCCGCATGCATTATAGGATACGAGCCATGGCTGAATCTGCAGCACTCAGGGAAGCGATCCTGACGCTCAAGGAAGAGCGGGACGCGGTCATCCTTGCCCATAACTACCAGGTCCCGGACGTGCAGGATATCGCAGATATCGTGGGAGACTCGCTTGAGCTCGCACAGGCTGCTGCGTCCCTCGATCATGCAACCATCGTCTTCTGCGGTGTGGATTTCATGGCGGAGACCGCTGCAATCCTCTCTCCTGAAAAGAGTGTTCTCCTTCCAGCCCCGGATGCCTGCTGCCCGATGGCCGCGATGGTCACTGCCGGGCAACTCGGACTCCTCCGGTCCCGGTACCCCGATGCGGCAGTCGTGGCTTACGTAAATACATCTGCGGAGATCAAAGCCGCAAGCGATATCTGCTGCACCTCGGCAAACGCTGTGAAGGTGGTTGAGTCACTGGAAGAATCGCAGGTCATTTTTGTCCCTGACAGGAACCTTGCCCGGTACGTTGCACGGTTCACAGAAAAAGAGATCCTCCCCTGGGACGGGTACTGCATCGTCCATGAGCAGTACTCCCTGGCTGATGTCGTGCGCGAACGCCGCCGCCATCCATCTGCCGAGATACTGGTGCACCCCGAATGCCGGCCCGAGGTGATCGACCATGCAGATTTTGTCTTCTCCACGTCGGGCATGATCCGCCACGCCTGCCAGAGCCGGGCAGAAGAGTTCATTATCGGGACTGAGACCGGGATCCTCCACCAGTTCTCCCGGAAATGTCCGGATAAACGATGCTTCCCTCTCTCACCCCGGGCGATCTGTGTCAATATGAAGAAGACCAGCCTCGCAAAGGTGCATGCAGCCCTCGACCGCATGGCACCCCGGATCATGGTCCCCGAAGAGGTCGCGGTCCCTGCCCGGAGAGCAATCGAGCGGATGCTCGCGATACGCTGATACCAACGCTGCGCTGAACTACCCGGATACCGCGTCCTGCCCGGGATTTTTCTTTTTTGCATCCATGATCAGGGATTTCATGTGCCGGGCAGCCGCCTCGATATCGTCCTTTCCAATAACTGATGAGATGACCGCAGCGCCCGCTGCTCCCGCTCCAATCGCCCCGGCAACATTGTGCGGGCCGATTCCCCCGATAGCAATCACCGGCAGGGAGACGGCGTTACAGATCTCGCGGAGGATACCGAGCCCATGGCCCGGCCCGGCATCTTCCTTTGACGTGGTGGAAAATGTAGGACTGAGTGCGATGTAATCAGCCCCCGCTGACTCCGCAGACAGGGCATCGGCGACGCTCCGCACCGATACCCCGATGATGAAGTCCCGGGGTACGATCTCTCTCGCAGACCTGACCGGCAGGTCATCCTGGCCGAGGTGTACCCCATCTGCCCCTGATGCGATGGCGATCTCAACACGGTCGTTCACGATGAAGAGCCGTCCCGCTTCCGCGGTGATCTCCCGGATCATGCAGGCTTCGGCGAGGATACCGGCGCAGGACAGGGTCTTGTCGCGCAGCTGGATGGTATCGGCACCGCCGGCCAGTGCCTGGCGGGCCATCTCGGTGTGAGAACGCCCCCGTCCGATCGTCCGGTCGGTGATCACGTACAGGTCATACGCCATCTGCCCACCTCACCCGCGCATGTGCAGCGAGGTCTGCGGGCGTCAGCAGGGACAGCTCATCGAAGAGCGCGGTCCGAAACGAGTACGGGCCGCGTGCTGCTGCCATTGCCCGTTCCCCGGCACAGCCGAATGCCGCAAGAGCGGCAGCCGTAGCGATCATCCGGTCACCGGTGACCGCGATACAGGCACCGGTGAGGGAGGAGGCCATGCACCCGGTGCCCGAGAGGCAGCCCATCAGGGGAACACCGTTCTCAACCAGGATAACCTTCCTTCCATCGGAAATGATATCCGTCTCACCGGTCATCGCAACGACAACCCCTGTCTTCTCGGCACACTCCCGCACGATCCTGACCGGGTCGGCACTCACCCCGCCCGAGTCGACACCCCGGACTGTTCCCCCGAGGCCCGATATCACCCCGATCTCCCCGGGGTTTCCCTTGAGGATCGCGATGTCGAGGTTCTGGAGGAGGCGGAACACGGTTGCGGTCCTCAAGGTCGTTGCCCCGGCTCCGACCGGGTCGAGGACGATCGGGACCCCGAGCTCGTTTGCCCGGGCCCCTGCACGGAGCATGGACGAGACCTGGGCTGCTCCGAGCGTCCCGATGTTGAGGACGAGCGAACTGGCGATCCCGACCATCTCCTCAACCTCTTCAACCGCTGCAGCCATAACCGGCGAGGCGCCGGCACAGAGGGTGATATTGGCGCAGTCATTGATGGTGACGCTGTTCGTGATATGGTGAACGAGCGGCCGCTGCTCCCGTACACGGGTGAGGATATCCGCGCAGATCATTCCGTCAATCATTTTCTCTCCCTTCGCTGAACCGGCACGGGAGGGATCCAGGCGTCCCGGAGTGCCGGACGTTTCCCATATCTCAGACACTTTTCAGGACATCACTCTGCCGGATAAACCGGTGCCATGCCTACCGTCCACGCTATCACCTCTCTCTGATGATTCCCGGCAGGACAGCCGGTACCATGAGAGAGTTCCTGCCGAAGCCAGGTCCGGATTCGAACCGGAGTGGAGGTGATCTGCAGTCAACCGCGTAGCCGCCCTGCCACCCGGAAAAAATCACAATGGTGAATGACAGGAGAGGGTATTCAGGTCTAGTGTGCTTCCCGACAGGCAGTGCCGGGGGTTGGAGCGAGGCAGACTGTATCGTTTCTGAGCCGATTGTCGGAATAAAGCGCGGAAGATGCAGAGAGAATGAAGATCCGGATCACCTGCGCTACGTTCCTGCTGGCGCGGTGCTATACTTCCCCCGGCGCCCGGACACGCGTGAGTTATTTATCGCGCCAGAGCGGTAGTACCAGAGAATACCATGCAGGTCATACTCCCGGACCGGAGCACCCGGAAGCTCGATTGCGGCCCGCTCCCGATAGAGGATATCCTGCTCCGCCTTGGGATAAATCCTGTCACGGTCATTGTAACGAGGAACGGAAAGCTCGTCCCCGAGACGGCACGTGCAGGTGGGGAGGACGAGATCCGGATCATCGCCGTAGCGCACGGTGGCTGAACCATGATGAGAACCGGGGGCGATGAAATCCCGTGCAGCTGCGCGCCCTGCTCCGAACCGGCGGTGATACGCCTCCGGGATCCCGGCCAGCACCTGTGCAGCAGCCACTGCATCCGGTACATCGGGGACATTTTTTTCCAGACGATAGACCGGCAGCGGATGATTGCACCAGGGGACCGCATTGCGGTTGCCTTTTCCGGGGGGAAAGACAGCACGGCCCTGCTCCTCCTGCTCCATGCTGCACTCCCTGTATGGCCGGATGTGACACTCGTCGCCATCACGGTCGATGAAGGCATTGCAGGGTACCGCGATGAAACTATCCGGGCTGCGGTCGATCTGACCGCGCGGCTCGGCGTGGAGCACCACATCGTCTCCTTTGCTTCGCTCTTTGGCGGGGACCTTGATACCCTCCTCAAAGGGCGGGAACCGCGGGCATGCACCGTCTGCGGTATCCTCCGCAGGCGGGCACTCGCCACCGCCGCCCGGCTGGCAGGGGCGACCAGGATCGCAGTCGGCCATAACCTCGACGATGAGGCCCAGTCAGTCCTGATGAACCTCCTCCGCGGGGACTTCCCGCATCTCGTGCAGGACGCAGCTTCGGGGGAGCCTGAATGTTTCATCCCGCGGATCAAACCCCTTGCCGGGCTCTCCGAGCGCGAGATCGTCACCTACCTGGTCCTCACCGGGAACTATCGCGAGCTCCCGGAATGCCCGTACACGGGCTATGCGCTCAGGTCCGAAGTGCGGGCGATGCTGGCCGGACTGGAGTTCCGGCATCCGGGAACCATGAAGAACCTCATCAGGTCACGGGACACGATCCGAAAGCATACCAACCAGGTCCCGGGAAAGGGTGGTGTGCAGCGATGCCGGGAGTGCGGGGAGGTTTCAAGCGGGGAGATCTGCCAGGTCTGCCGGATCCTGGCACGTCCCGGGTGATCGGCCTGCAATCGGGTTGGGATCAGGAAGGGAGGACTTCATCCATGCTCCCGGTCCGGTACCCCTCAAGATCGAGGGTGATATAGGAAAAACCGGTCCTTTTCAGGGCCGGTACAATTGCATCCCGCATCGCAATGATCCGGGAAATCTCGTCCGTGGTCACCTCGATCCGGGCAATACCGGCATGGCAGCGTACCCGTGCCTGCAGAAACCCTGCCTCGTGGAGCACCCCCTCGGCTTCCTCGATCATCCGGAGTTTCTCACCGGTGATCTCCTCCCCGTAGGGAACCCGTGATGCGAGGCAGGCTTCGGAGGGCTTGTCCCAGAATTCCAGGCCGCGCTCCCGGGCAATGGTCCGGATTTCGGCCTTCGTGATGCCGGCCTCGATGTACGGGTGGACAATCCCCTCCTCGGTGCTGGCGCGCAGACCGGGGCGGTGCTCGCCCAGGTCAGATCGGTTGACCCCGTCTGCTATGCAGGCAAGGCCGAGCTCATCTGCCCGCTGCTTCAGGATCCGGGCGTCTGCTTTCTTGCAGTGGTAGCACCGGTCGCGGGGGTTCCTGCGAACGGTATCATCGACTGCCGGAACCGCAATAATCTCAAAGGACAGTCCCAGTGCAGCTGCGATCTGCTCTGCATCACGGACTGCCGATCGTGACACCAGGGGACTGTCGATGAGGACACAGTGAACCCTGTCACCGAGGATCTCCTGCGCGAGGGCGGCCAGGAGCCCGCTGTCAACACCACCTGAGTAGGCGATCAGGAGCGACCCGCAGTCGGCGATGTACCGGGCCAGGGCTTCCCGCTTCGCCAAGACATCCGGAGAGACCATACTACAGCCCACCCGTCAGTAACCGGGAAGAAGCGGAGATCCCGGGTTCACGATTCGCAGCCATCACCCTGACTGCCACACTGGTCCCCCCTGCCCCGGAGCTGCCGGCAGATATCGCAGATCCGTGAGACGAGGTCGTTGACCTGTCCTTCCCTGAGATCAAGGGCCAGCTGACCGACAGACTGTTTCACCTCATCCTCGAATTCGATACGGTATCCGCGCTTTCCGGACAGGTACTGCGATACGGCAGAGGGTGCGATGTCGAGCATTCGCGATGCTTCAACCTGTGACACGCCGCATTTCACCAGCTCGACTGCGATAGCCGCCCGTATTGCGGGTAACACGTCCCATACGATCTTCTGGCAGGGTGCCTGCATCATACCTCCTTTCTGATCTGAAGGATATGGAGGGGAAACCCTTCTTTCACAATTGTGAATGGACCGGGAGACCCAAAATACTTTGCACCCGGGTTATCCCCCGGTCCATATGATCGGTTCTCACGGGGGATGGCTGACCCTGTATACACACCAGTAATTGAGGGAGGTAGCGTTCATTTTTATTTCTTCAGGGACAATCCGGATTATATTCATGAACGATCCATGAAAGAAGGGAACCGACCCGGGATCAGTGTCCGGTTCATGCGGGTGCACAGATGCGATGGAATATGACAGGGGAAATTCGTGCAGGAGCAGGGACCTGACCATGCTCTCACCCCGTGAACTGGAACGGTATGCCCGGCAGGTGATGCTCTTTGGCGATGAGGGGCAGGAACGGCTCAAGGCGGCAACGATCTTCATTGCCGGGGCAGGGGGGCTGGGCTCCCCTGCCTCGATCTACCTTGCTGCTGCAGGTATCGGAACCCTCATCCTTGTCGACAACGACAGCGTGGAACGGACCAACCTGAATCGCCAGATACTCCACTTCGACCGGGATATCGGAAGGAGAAAAACTGCTTCTGCGGGGGAGAAACTGCGGGCAATCAACCCTGATATCGATGTGAAGGAAATTGATGCAACGATCGATTCCGACACCGTGCACCGGCTCGTGGGTAATGCAGATGGAATCGTGGATGCGATGGACAATTTCCCGACACGGTACCTGCTCAATAAGGAAGCAGTGGCTGCAGGCATCCCCTTCTTCCACGGCGCAATCAGGGGGCTCTATGGGCAGGTGACAACGATCCTCCCGGGCACAACAGCCTGTCTCAAATGTATCTTTCCAAGCCCCCCGCCGGAGGAAGTCTTCCCCGTGGTCGGAATGACTCCGGGGTTGATCGGGATGGTACAGGCCACCGAGGTGCTGAAGTACGTGGTCGGGTGCGGTGAGCTGCTCGCGAACCGGCTCTTCCTCTGGGACGGCATGCGGGCCTGTGTCGAGGAGATTGTGCTCGAGAAGGATCCATCCTGCAACGTCTGCGGAGGAGGAGGGGACAGGGAGATGGTGAGAAAATGAGAGTAACA
>ENA-ORXD01002518-ORXD01002518.1-sediment-metagenome-genome-assembly--contig:-NODE-2518-length-12040-cov-3.268996_pt1 | contig 12040 bp, 11 predicted proteins | sample MGYA00237862_ERZ511471 | MGnify/ENA metagenome assembly ERZ511471 | reverse complement strand
CACGGGTATGCTCCATCCGCACCGCTGAGCAGTAGCTTTGGTAGTCGGTCGAGATGGCGGTCGAGACGATGAGCGCAGGGTGACCGGCCGCCAGCAAGGCGCCCACAGGGACGTGAACATACGCAGTGGTGTCGATCTGATTTGGGTAGAAGGCGTCATGCCGATCGTACTCAACGTAACAACCGACCGCCACGGTGTCGCGGTAGGTCCCTGCGCGCAGATCGTCGACAGTGTACGTATCCAACCCAACGACGCGGGGGCCCTCACGCACGTACAGCTTCTGCGGCACCGAGGCCAGGCCGACCCGTGGATAGCCATGCTCCTGAAGATATCTGACCCGGTTAATGGACCATTGCAGCACTCGTCTCCGGATCTCCCCCCTCTTCTCGGGCGCGAAGATCCAGTCGAATGAGAGACCCACGTCGGGCCAGTCATTCCACGCTTCGTTGAGTTCGCGCTTGCCGTTCGGGAGGATGGCTATCCGCATCGTCCAGCTCTGTCCAAAACTATCGAGGACCCTCTTGTTGAGTGCGGTCAAAGGGTAGGCCAGGGGATCGTACTGCGGATGAGCATACTGGGACAGACGGGGAGCGCTCCCTGACGTCTGTACTCTGAGGGTCAGAAGAGGCGAGAAGCGCTGGGGGGCGGTTTCATAATTGTTGGCTGCACTTGGATGAGCCGGTCGGGGGCCGACCACGTCGTTGTACTCCGCCTCATGCCTTCCGATCCGATAGTCCGCGCCGAGCATTCGGGCCAAGTCGGCTTCGACACTCGCGTCAATGAAGAACCTGGTTTTCAGGCGGACGAGCCCTTGACCCTCGACCTGGATATCCACGTACCGATCGTCGGCCTCGTAGCGGGCGGCAATAAGCTTCGCGGAATAGAACGTAACGTTGGGCGCCTGTGCGCCACGCACAAACGACCACAGGGCTTGAGCCGAGACCTCTGGCTCATATACGAGGCGGCCCCACGTGTACGGTTTGATTCCTCGGCCGGCGTACTTCGCGATGACCGCGGCACGCCATTCAGAGTAGAAGCCTCCGTTGACCCGCCCGATCTCCCTTGCGTCCTCCACCCCCAGGCCCTGGGCGAGCGGGGTCTCGAGCAGGTGGCCACTGGAAATCAAGGCGACCTGGAGACCGGGCGCCCCAACCGCAAGTTCTCGAACAGCGGCAAGCCCCGAGGTCTGCGTGCTGTATACGACCACGTCAACGTCGAGAGATGGTGGCTCCGCAACGGCAGTCGGCTCATTCTCGCTGCCGGAAACCAAGGGAGCAGTCGTGGTCGTGAGGGATATCCCGGCGACCGCTTGGCCTGACCCAGCCGCTGCTATCGAGGAAGGCCCTCCACTCGTCCCCGTCCCGACGTCCTGAGAGATCCCACCGGGGACGGAAGTCGTGGAAGTGGTCACCGCCGGCACCGCACTCGCCGCGTCGGGGACAATAGCGACCCCATCCAGCCCAGCGGCCATTCCGATGAAATAGAGAAAGAGACCGCTCGCTCCCAGCCAGACGAGGAGCCGGACCGAGGAAGAGGCGAAGCCCGGACTTCCGAGCAACTTAGATAAGACCCTCCTCATGGAGCCTCCTCGCATCGGCCAGGACGGTGGCCGCGTGGCCCTTGGCGCCAACCCGCTCATAGGCTAGCAGAATGGCGCCATCTCGTGCTATGAGAAATGTGTCGCGTTCGTGCGTCCCGAGCAAAGTACGGAGGGTCCCGTAGGCCTTTCCAATGGCACGGTCGTGATCGCTCACAAGTGGAAAGCTAAGCTTGTACTCGTCGCGAAAGCGGCGCAGCTTGTCCAGTGAGTCAACGGACGTCCCAATCACCGAGACGCCCAGGCTCCCAAATTCAGAGAGCAGTTGGTTGAACTCAACCGCTTCGGTAGTTCAACCAGGCGTGAAGGCGCGGGGAAAGAAATACAGAACTACCGAGTGCTCCGCCGGCCGTTGAGCCAGCTCCACTAGGCCGTCGATCCCGGCGCCCACGAATGACGGTGCCTTGTCCCCCACTTCCAGCATGCCCCTCCTTTGGACGTCCCCGGCTTCCGCCACGGAGAACACGGTCTTGATGTCCCCGGGGAAGAGTGCAGATCAAACGCGATTGCCGCGAAAAGGGCGCAGAACTCAGAGCCTAGAGCCCCTTCTCCATCAGCTTGACGAATTCGCGGAACAGGTAGTGACCGTCATGCGGACCCGGCCCTGCTTCGGGATGATACTGGACCGAAAAAGCCGGCAACTCAGCGAGGCGGACTCCTTCTACCGTACCGTCGTTCAGGTTAAGGTGGGTTATCTCCACCTTACCGTAAGCCGAATCCAGCACGAGGTCGGCGCGATCCAGCATCGCGATCTTCGTCTTCGCAGCGGAGCTCTCGCCGAGCAAGTCGGTCACCCGAGGAGGGAGCTCCACCGCGAACCCATGATTCTGGCTCGTTATCTCAATACGGCCCGTCACGTAATTGCGAACCGGATGATTTATGCCCCGATGCCCAAACTTCAGTTTGTAAGTCGAAAAGCCGACCGCAAGAGCAAGCAGCTGGTGCCCCAGGCAGATGCCGAAGATCGGTGCCTTGCCCAGTAACCCACGCAGCGTCTCGACAGCGTATCCCACAGCCGCGGGATCTCCCGGACCGTTGGAAAGATAGACTCCGTCCGGACGGAGCTCTAGAACCTGCGCGGCGGTCCAGTAAGCAGGAACAACGGTGACCCGGCAACCGACGGAGTCGAGGTTTCTCAAGATGTTCCATTTCATTCCGTAATCAAGCGCGACCACATGGAAACGCGGCTCCCGACCTGGATCGGAGGCAGGCCATACGTATGGCTCCAGGCACGTTACGGGACCGACCAGGTCTTGGCCGGCCATCGAGGGCACCGCGGCCACCTCCTGAGCGAGGCGGTCGAGGTCCAGGCCGTCGCCCGCAGCTACGATCGCGGGCATGGCGCCATATTCGCGAATTCTCCTGGTGAGCGCCCGGGTGTCGATGCCGCCGACGCCGACGATTCCGCGCTCTGTGAGCCAATCTACCCAAGCCTCAGGGCACGACGCGTTCCACGCCGTGTTTTTGATCTCCCTAACAATGATGGCCCGCGAGTGAGCTTTCGCCGATTCGCGCAGGTGATCCGCTGCGCCGTAATTCCCGATCATCGGATACGTGAAGGCAATGAGCTGGCCGTAGTAAGAGGGATCGGTGACGATTTCCTGGTATCCCGTCATTCCCGTGTTGAAGACTACTTCCCCCGTGACGCTCCCCTGCGCACCGAAGCCGAACCCGGAAAACACGGTCCCATCCTGCAGCACGACAGACCCAGGGACTTTGCCGCGGTACATTACAGTCCCCCCCCGGCGCCGGCATAACGCCGCGCGCCGTCCACAACTGTGAGTCGCACCTTTCCGGTAAGATATTCACCCAAGAAGGCCGAATTTCTGCTCTTGCTCTTGAGACTCTCGCGTGTTACCAGCCAGGATTCATTGAGATCCGCCACGCAGAAATCAGCACCAGCGCCTATTGCCAGCCGCGGGGGTTCGAGGCCCAACACCCGGCTCGGAGCCCCGCTCATGGACTCCACCAGGCGCCCGAGCGTCAGCTTTCCCGTTAGCACGAGATGTGTATGGAGCGCCGCGAATGCGGTCTCCAGACCTATGCTCCCGGGCGGTGCGTCTTCGAGCGGGACCTCCTTCTCGTGCGGCGCATGAGGGGCGTGGTCGGTACCTATGCAGTCAATCGTTCCATCCACCAAAGCCTCGACGAGGGCGGACCTATCGTCCGCGGAGCGGATGGGAGGGTTGACCCTGAGACTCGAATCAAAACCTGCCAATCGTTCATCCGTGAACGTCAAATGGATGGGCGTCACCTCACACGTGACCGACAATCCGTCGGCCTTCGCCCTTCGCATCAGATCGACGCTCTCAGCGGCCGAAAGGTGCTGAAAATGAACGGGCGTGGAAGAAGTATCAACGCGCGCCTCTCCCGCGGAGGCCAGAATACTCGCGCTCTCTGCCGACATCTGCTTCACGATCTGAAGGTCCCTCGCAAGCTCCCCCGATTCGCAGACGGACGGAATCCCTCGCAAGCCCAACCGCGCGCTCCACCTGCCCTCGTGCATGACGCCGTCGACGGCCAGGCTCCTATCCTCCAAATGCAGCAGCACCGGGCGGGAGCACCCACGGAGGTAGCGGAGGGCGTGAACGAGAAGGTCGGCATCGGAGATGGGATGCCCGTCATCGCTGAACGCGATTACTCCTGAATCTATCAGTTCGCGCAACCCGGCAAGCTCCAGTCCGTCGAGGCCCTTACTGACTGCCCCCACCTGGGCGACTCGTACCAAAGACTGCTTGGCCGCCTCTTCCAGGACCCATGCCGCCAGCGGACCAGAATCCACTACCGGATCGGTGTTGGCCATGGCAACCACCGTCACGTAGCCACCGGCCGCCGCGGCCAACGAACCCGTCGTGAGATCCTCCTTGTATTCATAGCCCGGCGTTCGCAGATGCACGTGGGGATCGACGAAGCCGGGAAGAACCCAGCACCCTGATAGATCGTCGAGGACCTCGACTCCCGTCGGGCGGCGCAATCCCGCGCCGAGTGCAGCGATCTTGCCCCCTTCGACCAGAAGGTCACCCTGAGAATCGAGAGCAAGAGATGGATCGAAGAGATGGACATCATGGATGAAAAAGGTCTCGGGAGGCATCGCGCGGCAGGCAAGTCTGGGCGCGGAAGGACCGGGGTTGGCGTCCATCCTAGATAATCCTTTCGGTCTCACGGGACTCGTTTAAAGGCGGTTCAATGTTATCGCGTACGACTCGGATGGTCCAGGCTGCCAGATACAGCCGAGCACGGATGGTCCGGCCACCTTGGAACGCGCTCTCGGGCACCGGACAGCGCCTTTCTCTTTGCCCGGTAGTGAGGATCCAGCGTCTCCACGAGTCCCCAGAACTCGGCGGAATGATCCATGTGGACGGTGTGGCAGAGCTCATGCAGCAGAACGTAGTCAACAAGCGAAGGGGAAAGGAAGAGCAGCTTTGCGTTCAGACTGATGCGGGAGTCCTTCGAGCAGCTTCCCCAGCGCGCCCGCTGCAGGCGAACCGAAAAGGCCCCGAATTGCAGGCCGCCTAGCTGCGCCACTTCTCTCAAACGAAGGGGCAGTTCTACGCGCGCCCTACGGATCAGCCAACGCCGCAAGGCCTGTCTGCAGCACTCGGCAGAGGCCACGTTTCCCTTTAGTTGCAGTCGCATGTCACCGTCATGCCGAGCGACAACCCTGCCGTCGACATAATCGGCAACCACATACTCAACCGTCCATTCCTCGCCTAAGGCGGAGAGCGAAACCGTAGTCGGAAGCACGCGCGGTTCGGCTTCGAGCCGCCTGCTTCGGTCGCTCAGCCGTCTTCGCGCCCGGTCGATCCACAGCTCGTGACGCTCCAGTATCGAGGGCACGAGGAGACGATCGAAACGTCTGGGGACCACAAGGACAAGCCCATTCTGCTCCGACATGACCAGGCGGGCATGTCGCGCCCGTCGACTCTCACGAATCGTGAGACCATCGGCGTCCGGCTTCGGCGTGTCGTCAGCCAACAAGACGCGCGTTCAACACGATCTCAGGTACCGCGGCCAAGGCCTTCGAGACAGGACAGTTTGCCTTTGCGGCGACGGCCAACTGCTGGAATTCGTCCTCGCCGATTCCGGGCACGGTTGCTTCGCAGTCGAGCACGATCCGACTAATGGTCGGTCCTTCCGTGAGGTGAACACTCGCGCTGGTATGGACGCTCTCGGGCGCGTACCCCGCGTTCGCAAGAAGGGAGGCAAAAAACATGGAAAAGCAACCGGCGTGGGCTGCCCCCACCAATTCCTCGGGATTCGTGCCGGCCGCTTCTTCAAAACGTGAGCCGTAGGAATACGGCCCCTCGTACCGACCGCTGGCAAGCCTCATGGTGCCGCTGCCCTCTTTGAGGTCGCCCTTCCAGGTGGCTTCGGATTTTCTCATCGGCATGGTTGCTTCACCCCCTGCCGCTCAAGCGGCCGTCGCGTTTTTTTCTAGGTCGCCGGGTCGTCGCTCAGGCTTCCGGCCAGACACTGATAGAGAATCGCCATTCGCATGGCGAGACCCGATTCAACCTGATGAAGTATCAGCGAGGCCCCATCGTCCGCCAGATCACCAGACAGCTCCACCCCGCGGTTGATAGGTCCGGGGTGCATCACCCGCTGTCCCGGGGCCAGCCGGTGTGGTGAGACACCCCAAACCCGGCTGTATTCGCGCAGCGAGGGAAAAGGCGGAACCTTCCCCTTGGCCCTCTCCAACTGCATTCTCAGGAGATAGATCACGTCCACGTCCTGGAGGGCATCCAGGTCGTAGTAGACGGGGACGCCCCACTGTTCGATGCCTGGCGGCACCAAAGTGGGCGGTGCGACCACGCGAACATCTATCCCCATCTTTCGAAAACCGAATAGGTTGGAACGGGCGACCCTGCTGCGCAGCACGTCTCCCACAATCGCCACCTTGAGCCCGGCGATATCGCCGAAAACGCGCCTCAGACTGTACAAGTCGAGAAGACACTGCGTGGGATGCTCCCCCGTGCCGTCCCCGGCGTTCACAACCGAGGCATTCGTATACCGGGTCGCCATTCTCGACGCCCCCACTTTCGGGTGTCTCATCACAATGATGTCGGGGCGGTAGCTCTCCAGTGTCAGGATCGTGTCTTTGAGACTCTCTCCCTTCGACACGCTGGATGATGAACCCTTGATGTTGATGACGTCCGCCGATAACCGTTTGCCCGCCAACTCGAACGACGACTGGGTACGTGTGGAGGGCTCCAGAAAGACGTTCACGATCGTGCGGCCGCGCAAGGCGGGGACCTTCTTGATGGATCGGGATGCGACTTCGAGAAAGCCGTCGCTCAGCTTGAAGAGGTTCTCAATCTCGCCTGGGCTGACGTCATCAATGGAGATGAGATGCATGTTGGTACCCTTTCGGCCTCACGGGGCGCGTTTAAAGGTTCGCCACTCCGACTATTCTATCGCGCCGCCGGAGTTCTTCACAGCTCTACCCCGGCGATTACTCCTCGATGACGACCTCGTCCACGCTATCGGTCTCGAGCAGTCGCACCGCGATCTGCTCTGTACGACTCGTGGGTACGTTCTTGCCCACGAAATCGGGACGAATCGGGAGATCACGGTGGCCCCGATCGACCAATACGGCGAGCCGCACCGAAAGCGGGCGTCCGTAGTCAAAGAGAACGTCGATTGCCGCTCGAATGGTCCTACCCGTATAAAGGACATCGTCGACGAGGATGACCGTCTTGTCGTTGACGTCGAAGGGGAGGTGGGTGGAGTGAACAACAGGTTGCTCGTACTGCCACCCGGTCCGGGTTTCCAGATCGTCCCTGTAGAAGGTGATGTCGATGGCTCCCGTCGGAGGCGACACCGAATAGAACGACCCGAGAAGAGTGGCCAAGCGTGCTGCCAACTCCACCCCTCGCCGTTGGATGCCCACCAGTGCGAGGTTCGAAAGATCGGGCACCTGTTCCGCGATTTCGTGTGTCATTCGGGCGAGCGTGCGGGCCAGTTGTTCCCCATCGAGAAGAACCTTCGACCTTGCCTGCTCTTCGGCGGTCTTGTCCGCCAAGGTCACCACCCGCCTTTCATGTGGGGCGTCCGCCCAGCCCCTGCATCACAGCTGGAAACAAGCAAACCGTACCCGAGAGATCCCACGCGGTCAAGGTGCCGCGCATCAGCGTCCCGAGTCCCAGCGCCGGTCACCTCTTTCGTCGGGCCCGCGTCGAGGGCAAGAGCGAGGCGGCCGCCTTGTCGACTACCCAGGTCACGGTCGGACAATCCCATCCCACCTTCCTCTTGACCGCGATCATATCGAGGAGAACCCGCGCAGGCGCGGGTTCCGCCGGGCTCATGCGTCCCAAGGTCTTCCTGAGGGCTTCGGCCTTGCCTTCCCCTGTGACAAGAAAGAGGATGCTGCCCGCGGCCGCCAAGACAGGCAAAGTCAGAGTCAGTCTGCGCACACCGCCGTAGACCCCGGTCGGAATGACCCATCGCTCTCGCTCGAGCAGCCCGGGTGTGCCTGGAAACAGCGAGGCCGTATGGCCATCCTCACCCAATCCCAGAAGCGCTACGTCCAATCGAGGACGGTCGACAGGCAGTAACTGGCGAAGCGCGGCCTCGTAGTCTCGGGCCCCTTCTTCGGGAGGCAACTCTCCCGGCATTCGATAGATCCCTCCGAGAGGACGCGCCAATAGACCCGATATCTCAGCCAGCCGATAGTTGCTCCTCTCATCGTCGGGCGTCACGCAACGTTCGTCGCCCCAAATCACGGAGATATCGGGCCACGGAAGCGCGTTCCCGTCGCGGCCGGCGAGCACCTGGTACAACCGGGCCGGACTGTCGCCCCCACTCAGCGCCCATATCACCGAACGGCCGGAGCGGTGGTAGCCACGCAGAAGAACGCGCATCAAACGAGAGCCGGCCAAGGCAGCCTGCTCCGAGTCACGAAGGATGTGAATCATTCGAGACCCGCCGCGAAAGCAACGGGTATCACGGGGTCCTCCAGCGCCGTCCGTCTCGCAGAACGAGCTCCTCGGCACCGGAAGGTCCCCATGTGCCTGCGGCGTAGGGCTCGGGCGGACCTCCCGCACCCGCCGACCAAGCGCCGCGAATGCGGTCAACGAATCTCCACGCAGCATCGACGCTGTCCTCGCGGCTGAACAGTGTCGAGTCGCCCAAAAGGCTATCCAGAAGGAGCCTTTCATAGGCCTCCGGAGATCTTCTTCCGAAAGACGTGCCATAGCGAAAACCCATATGGACCGGCCGAATGTCGACGAGGGGACCCGGTGTCTTCGAGCCAACAGTAAGAGTGATCCCCTCATCGGGCTGAATGTGGAGGGCGAGCACATTGGGATCCGGCTCACCGCTTGCGCCGCTCCGAAAAAGCAGAATGGGTGGCTGCTTGAATTGGATCGCGATCTCAGTCGCGCGCCTGGGAAGTCGCTTCCCCGCTCGAAGATAGAACGGCACGCCTGCCCATCGCCAGTTGTCCACGAGGACACGTGCCGCGACGAATGTCTCGACCGTGGAATCCGGAGAGACCCCTTGTTCTTGCCGATAGCTCAGAACGTTTTCTCCAGCTATGAAACCCACCTCGTACTGCCCGCGCACCACCGCCAACGAGACGTCCTCATCGGACGGAGTCCGCAGACTGCGCAGCGCCTTTGCACGCTCATCTCGCACCGCACCCGCGCTGAACGAGGGGGGCGGCTCCATTGCCACAAGCGCGAGGAGCTGAAGTACATGATTCTGGATCATGTCCCGAATCTCGCCGGTCTCTTCGAAGTACGGTCCCCTCGTGCCCACGCCCGCGTCCTCGGCGACCGTAATCTGGATGTGGTCCACAGATTGTCGATCCCACACCGGTTCGAAGATGCCGTTGGCCAAACGAAACGCCAGGATGTTCTGCACCGTTTCTTTACCCAGGTAGTGGTCGATGCGAAAGATCTGATCTTCCCGAAACCACCCCTCCAAACGGGCATTGAGCTCCCCGGCGCTCGCAAGATCATGCCCAAAGGGTTTCTCCACCACAATCCGTGCCCAGCCGGCCCGAAATTCGGGAGAGAGGCCTATCTGGCCGCGGCCCGCGCGGCCTCCCAGACCCGCTTCTCCAATCCCTTCGATGATCTCCCGATAAGCACTGGGGGGAGCCGCCAGATAAAACAGCCGGTTCCCGGAGCGGGCCCGCACATCATCGATCTCGTCAAGAAGCGTCGCCAGATTTCTGTAGGAGGGAACGTCGTCGAATTCACCCGACGCGAAAAACAGCCCCTCGGCAAACGAAATCCAAGCGGAATCCTCAGGTGTCTCACCCAGGCTCTCCTGGAGAATGGCACGGACACGTTCACGGAATTCCTGGTGGGTCCAGTCCCTGCGGGCAAACCCAATGATCGAGAATCCAGGGGGAAGCACCCCCTCCCTGTGCATGACGTATAGAGACGGAACCAGTTTTCGCCGCGTCAAGTCACCGGTGGCGCCAAAGATGACCATGGTGGAAGACTCGGGCAGCCTCTGCCGACGGAGGCGCTCGGGCTTAGCACCGGCGGACGACACGCTCATCGCTTCAATTGTGCTTCCACTGCCTCTCGTTTCTCGTCGAGCGCCGAGAAGAGCACATCGTGCGAGTCGGCAAACGCCTTGACTCCCTCTCGTTCCAACTGCATGCCGATTTCTTCCATGTCGATGCCCGCGGCCCGCAGAGCAGCGAGGTGGTACTCGGCGTCGGTCAGGCCTTCCGTAATGGTCAACCGGGGAACGCCGTGGTCACGAAAAGCTTCCATGGTACTCAAGGGCATCGTGTTGACCGAATCGGGGCCTATCAGCTCCTGCACGTACAGGATATCGCTGTACGCAGGGTTCTTGGTGCTCGTACTGGCCCAGAGAGGCCTTTGGACCCGAGCTTCCCTTGATCGCAGCGCTTCCCAACGGTTCCCCGAAAACGTCTCGGTGAATAGGTGGTAGGCCTGCTTGGCGTTGGCCACGGCGGCCTTTCCCTTGAGTTCGAGAAACGGCGAGGAGTTGCCGGACTCTTGGGTTACCTGGGCGGCGCGTTCATCAAGTCGCTTGTCGACGAGCGTATCGACGCGGCTGACAAAGAAGCTGGCCACACTGTGGACCCCCGAAAGGTCGTAGAGTGCGGCTCCCTCTCCCTGCCGGGCGCCTGATCCCCGAGCGCTGAGCGCCTCGAGACCCGAGATGTACGCCTCCATGATCTGACGGTAACGGACGAGGGAAAAGATGAGGGTGATGTTGATCGAATACCCTTGCGCAGTGAGATCGTGCACGGCGGCAACGCCCTCTTCCGTGGCCGGCACTTTCACGAACACGTTCGGCCGATCGACCAGAGTCTTCAGTCGCTTCACTTCGGCGATGGTGCCCGCGGTGTCATGAGCCAGATGTGGCGGGACTTCGATGCTCACCCAGCCGTCCGCGGTCGAGGTTTCGTCAAAGGTCAAGGCGAGTTCGTCGGCGGCAAGTTGGATGTCCTCGATCATGAGCGCATCCATTATCTCGCCTGTCTTCGCGCCTTGGCCCACGGCTTTCTTGAACGACTCATCGTAGGAAGTGCTTTGCGTTATTGCCTTGTGGAAGATGGTGGGATTTGATGTCAGCCCCGCCACTTTGTCTCGGCGTATCAGTTCTTTCAGGCGCCCCTGCAGGAGGAAATCGCGGCCGATATCGTCGCACCATACGCTCTGCCCGAAGTCCCGCAGTTGAGCCAATGGGTTTCTCTCCACTGGTCCTCCCTTCATCCCGGTCAGGACGTAGATACCACCGACGCGTGCCGGCGAACCCTCAAGCCATTGATGGCGGCCCGCGGTGCCGGCTAAGGCATGACCTGCCAGCGCGCCGCTCGCGCGGCAGCGGCCAGCTTCGACTTCGGTCTGACGGCCACCGGATGACCCACCGCGCGGAGTAGATACAGGTCGCTTTCGCTGTCGGCATAGGCCCAGCATTCCTCGAGGTCCACGCCCCAGCCGAGTGCCAGTCTAGCTGCAACCTCGGCCTTCTGCTCTCCCATTGGCGGTGGCCCACTGAGACGTCCGGTCAGTCGGCTGTCCAACCAGGCGCACGCTGCACCCACGTAGTCCGTCACACCCAACCGACCGGCGAAAGCCTCCACAAGTGGCTCGAGCGCGGCCGATAGGATCACCACTCTGTCTCCGGCCTGCTGATGCCTCTCCAGGGCCCCGACGGCAGGACGATGCAGACGTGGGAGTAGGACCTCGTCTGAGAATTTCTCCATGAGGCTCCGGACCTCGGCGCGAGACATGCCGGCCAGAAGCCCCGAGCCTTTTTCGCGCGCGGCATCGGTCGCCCTGAGCAACCCGATGCGATAACCAACGAACCAAAGACCGCTCGCCAGCACTACGCGCCGGCTCAACAGTCCCTTAGCGTACATGTACCGAATCAGTAGTGCCTGGGTCTGACCGCCGACCTCGCTCTTTCCCACCACCCCCGGGAGGCCCAGGAGATCGCCCTTCGTTCCCA
>ENA-ORXD01002517-ORXD01002517.1-sediment-metagenome-genome-assembly--contig:-NODE-2517-length-12041-cov-4.481528_pt1 | contig 12041 bp, 8 predicted proteins | sample MGYA00237862_ERZ511471 | MGnify/ENA metagenome assembly ERZ511471 | reverse complement strand
ACGGCGGCCTGGATGGCGGCCGTGTCGTCGCTCGCGTCGTTGGCGGTGGCGCCGAAGGCGGTGACGGGGGAGCCGGGGGGGGCCGAGCGGACGACCGAGGGCGCAGGGCTGGGCGAGACTGACGAGACCATCCAAATGATCGCGAGCGCGACGATCACGAGGGCAGCCCAGGCCAGCCACTCCGATCCCCTGATGCCCTTGCCTTCACTCATCGTCCGCCGCGCCTGTCGCCTCGTTCGTCGCCGCACCTCTCCCGGCAGCCGCACCGCCGCATTCCCCCGCGGCGACCGCGAACCGCGGTCAGCTTCGGGACACCACCAGCCTACCAGCATGCGGGTTCGATGTGGCATCACCGGCCGCGCCGCGAGGGCCTCGCGTGGGCGCCATCCGCAAGCTTCGCCGCTCGATTGGCACTCTGCTAGACTCGTCGGCACGTTGGATGGCTGGACTAGCTTGAAACACCGTGAGACACACCCGCACAGCGGTCCTGACCTCAGGAGAGTCCGCGGCGATCAAGCGCGTAGCGTCCCTCCATCCGCGCCATGCGCCTCGCCGGCGCTGAAGCGGTCCCGGCCCCACCGCGGGCTCCGGCCAGACCACACCACCACACCTCGGCGCCGCCGCGAGACGGCGATCTCCCGGGCGGCGGTTCTCGAACGGCGAACCAGGGCATGACGCGACTCGCGCCGTCGGTCACGATCATCATTGTGAGCTGCCTCGCCGGAGTAGCAGCCGGTCTTGCCGTAGGCGCCGGCCAAGGCAAGTGGCTCGCCGCCGGCCTAATCGCCCTGTTGTTCGCGGCGGCGACGTGGAACAGGCCGGAACTCGCCGTCGGCGCACTCGTGCTCGTCATGCCCCTGTTCGGCGATCGAGCCATCGTCGCCGTACCGGCTTTGCCGGACGTCACCGTCGGGCGCGCGCTCATCGGATGGACGATCATCGTGGTCGGCCGCGCCGCCCTCGACCAGCGCAGCCAGCTCGCCGCCGTTTCCCGCTCGCGGGCCTATAGCGACCACGAGCGCAACACGCTGGCCATCTGGATCTTCATCTTCCTCGCCCTCATGGGGTTCGCCGCCGTCCGTAACCCGATCATGCAGGCCGGCATCCAGGGCTGGCTCGACAGCTACCTTCTGCCCTTCGCCCTGCTGCTCGTCATGACCCGCTACCGCTGGCCGGCGCGCGAGATCGACACCGCCTCCATCACGTACTTGCTCGCCTGCTCGCTCTGGTCGGTGCTCGCACTGATCGAGTCGATTCTCGGATCGAGCCTCTTCAGCTCGGACGGCACGCTGGGCTGGGCATCGCGCGGCGACGCGCTGGCGAGGACCGGCGGCCCCTTCATCAACCCCGCATTCCTAGGCACCGCGCTGGGCATCGGCATCGTGCTCGCCTGGATCTACGCTCGCCGTCCCGCGCGCCTTCGCAAGATCGCCATCGCCACGATGCCGTTCATCGTGATCGGCCTCGCCGTCACGCAGACTCGGGCGAGCTGGCTCGGCGCGCTCGCGGGGATCTTCGCCGTCCTTGCGCTCACCGAGCGCCGTCGCCTCAGACTGGTCGCGACGGTCGCGCTGGGGCTTGCCGCCGGCATCATCGCCGTGGTGATGCTCCTCGGCGCGACGCAATTCACCGACCGAGCCACATCGACCAGCGAGATCTTCAATCGCATCATCGTCCAGCGGGCTGCCGTCAGCCTCATCGGCGATCACCCCGTCATCGGCGTCGGTAGCGGGCGGTTCGCGACGCTCTCCCGCACGGACCTGCGAAACGTGGGCGACATCTCCGGCTCCTTTGGGATCAGCACGCTCGTGCCGCACAACACGGTGTTGTCGACGGCGGTCGACGGCGGTCTCGGCGCCGCGATCGCACTAATCGTCGTCTTCGTTCTGCTCGTCGCCGCCGCCCTTCGCATGCTGCGCGCCGCCCCGCGCGATCGGTTCGCCGTCGCTGCCGTGGGCACGCTCACCGTCTTCGTGGTGAACGCCATGTTCATCGACATCTTCATCGGCGCCAGTCTGGCCGCCCTGTCCCTCACGCTGATCGGTATCTTTCTCTCACCTCATCCCGGTACCGAGCAGGCGCCTTGAGGGTCTGCCTCGTCATCGACAGCGACCCCGGCGAGGCGCCCGCCGGAGGCGTCGAGAAAGCCACGTACGCCCTTTGCGTCGGCCTTCAGCGCTTGGGCCATGACGTGGTGCTCGTCGCCGGCGGTCACGGCAACCACGACGCCTGGCAGGGCGTTCACGCGCTGCGCATACCGGCGTCCGGCCGCCATATGCTGCTGGGCGGGGCCCGCGCGTGGAGCGCCGCGGTCGCCCGCGCGCTTACCCAGCTGAGGCCGGACGTCGCTCAGGGTCAGGGGCTAGGCTTCGCGGGCGCCGCCGTGGCGGGATGGCGCGGCGGACCGAGCGTCGTCAGCGTTCACGGCAACACGCTCATGGACCTGCGCCATGCGCGCGGACCCCTCGGCTGGGCGGTCCGCGCCCCGCTCGTGCGCGCCCAGGCTGTCAGGGCCTTGCGTGGCGCGACCGCGGTGGTGAACGTTACGCCGAACTGGCGTGTTAATTGCCCTGTGAAACCCCGCGCCCAAGTCCACATCCCAAACCCCGTCGACGAGGCGTTCTTCACCGAGATCGCGTCGCCCGAGCCCGGCTCGGTCGCCTACTTCGGCGGTCTGCGGCGCATCAAGGGTGGCGATCTCCTTCTTGCCGCATGGGCGCGGGTCGTCGCCGAGGTTCCAGATGCACGCCTGTACATGTACGGGGTTCCGCCCGGCAGCATCGATGGACTGCCGCCGCACTGCATACCCCACGCAACCCTCACGAGCAGCGAGTCGATCGCCCACGCAATGGGCCGCGCGAGCGCCGTCGTGCTGCCGTCGCGCTACGAAGTCACGCCAATTGTAGCCGCGGAAGCGATGACCGTCGGGGTCCCGCTCATCGCCACGGATGTGGGCGGCGTGCGAGCGCTGGCCGGCGGCGTCGCCGAAGTCTGTAGAATCGATACCGCGGAGATCGCCGCCCAGATCGTCTCGGCGATCCGCGCGCCGCAGACGTGGACAGGCAAGGTCGCCGAGGGTCGAAAGCGCAGCGAAATGTTCAGAACAGAGTACGTCGTGGGCAGGTATGTCACGTTGTACGAGTCCATTCTTCGGCGTGGCTGAGCGCCGCCCCGCCATGAGCGTGCGGCCGGCAGCGATAACGCCGCAGGCCCGGTCGGCTCACGCGTGGCCCACGAGACTGCCGGGAGGGACGCACTGAAAATCGCCTTCGATATCGCCGCCCTCGGGCGCGGAGGAGCGGAGCGGCAGACCTTGGAAGTCGCCTCAGGTCTCTCGAATCTGGGGCACGAGGTGCTGCTGATCGTCAACAAGACCGCAGATCAATACGCGGAGTACTTCAACCACGTACGACTCGTAGAGTTGCATCGCATGAACCGCTGGGACATGCGCGTCCTGCCTCAGATTCGGCGCACGCTCAGGGATTTCGCCCCGGACGTCTGTGTCTGCGTCAGCTTCAACGCCTCGCTCTGGGGGCGACTCGCGGCCGCATCGCTCGGCTGCCCCGTCGTCGTCGCCGAGCACTCGACGACGACACGCACGCGCCGCGTCATTCGGCTCGTCAACATCTCGCTGCGGGGTGTTACTGACTCGGTCATCGCCTGCGCCAACGGACAGATAGACTCGCTCGTCCGTTCCGGCCACCAGCGACACAAGGTTCGCGTCGTCCACAACGGCGTCAGCGTCGAGCGCTTCTCCCGCGACGAGGAAGGCGCCGCAAGACTCCGCGAGCGGCTCGGCGTGCCCTCCGATGCCTTGGTTGTGATGCTCGTCGCCGCTCACCGCCCTGAGAAGCGCCACGACCGCTTCGTCACGCTTATCGAGCGCCTGCACGACAACGGCGTCGACGCATGGGGGCTGATGGTCGGGCTAGGCCCTCTGCTCCAGAAGACGACCGAGCTCTCCCGCGCGAGCCGTGCCGCCGACCATTTGCGGGTTGTCGGGCCGGTAGAAGACATGCCGGCGGCCTACTCGGCCGCCGACGTCGTCGTCCTCCTCTCGGACAACGTTGAGACCTTCCCCCTGTCCTTCCTCGAGGCGCAGGCCTGCGGTGTTCCGGTCGTCGGAATGGACACGGGAGGGGTGCGCGAGACATTCCTCGATGAACGGACCGGCTTCATCGTCGACCAGGGAGACATGCACGGCATGACCGAGGCGGTGGCAACCCTCTTGTCCGATCCGTCGCGACGCCGGGCCATGGGGGAGGCCGGCCGCTCCTTCGTGGAACAGCACCTCTCCACGCAGGCCATGATCAACGCCTACGACCGTCTTCTCACGAGATCGCCCGCGAAGCTCTGACGCTTCGTGGCTTCAGCGAACGAAGGAGGCCAGCCGTGATCTTCGCCATGACCGTGGACACCGAGGCCGACGACCAGTGGGATTTCGGCGCGCCTCTGCGCACCGAGAACGTCCACTACTGGCACGCCTTTCAAGACACGTGCGACGCATACGACGTCAAGCCGACGTACCTCATCACCTCCGAGATCGTCGCCGACCAGGCGGCGCGCGACCTTCTAAGCACCTGGGTCGGCCAGGGCAAGGCTGAGGTCGGCGCTCACCTGCACGCTTGGACGACGCCGCCTTTCCTGGACGAGCCCGGCTACCGGGAGAACGACCCGGCTCACTCCTACCTTTCGGAACTGCCGACGGACCTTATCCGAGCGAAACTCGAGCACCTCACGCTGGAGATAGAGAGCGCTTTCGGCGCACGACCGACATCGTTTCGCAGCGGCCGTTTCGGCTTCGACCAGCGCTGCGCCGAGGTCCTCGCCGAGCTGGGCTACATCGTCGATTCGTCCGTGACGCCCCTCACGGAGTGGAGCGCACACCGCGGCCTGCCGGAAGGCAACGGCGGACCGGATTTCCGGTCCCATGAGGCCGCGCCCTTCCACATCGCCGGCACAGGACAACCCGGGCTCCTTGAGATCCCCCTGACGATCGTCACAACGTACGCGCCCTTGCGTCAGTCTCCGCAGCTCCTGCACGCCTACCAGTCCTTTCCGATTAGGCCCTTGAGGAACCGCATCCTGAAGCACTGGCTGCACCCCCAGCCTATTCATCTGCGGCCGACGCCGGAGTTCTCGGTCTGGGATCTCGGCGCCGCGTGGAATGAGAGCCGGAGAATGGACGGAGGGGCGGCCGTCATGATGGTCCACTCGAGCGAGCTGATGCCGAACGGCAGCCCCTTCCGGCGTACCGAACAGTCGATTAGGGAGCTTCACGAGGAGCTGGCGGCGTTCTTCGACTACGCGCGCGCGACGGGCGCTCGTCCGCTCACGCTCACGGAGGCCGCGCGCGAGCTCATGTCGGCGCGCCAGATGCCGGTACGCGCGCTCTGATGCGCGCGCGCCATCCGGGCGCCCGCTCCCTTAATGGCGCGCGCTCGGCCCCCGGCCGGAAGGGCTCCAGCGGCGCGCACTCCGCAGCAGAGAGCGGCGCGAGGCCCGGCGGCGGCGAGGCGCCGCCTTGACCGCTCGCTCGTACGCCTGAAGGAGCTTCGGCACCTGGTGCCGCCACTCGAGCTCATCCCGCATCCGTGCGTATCCGTGCTCTCCCATGGCGAGCCGGCGCTCCTCATCATCCAACAGCTCGACGATCTTGCCGGCCAGATCTCGGACGTCGTTACGGCGTGCGTACGCCGACGCCGATCCGGCGGAGCGGCGGCCTTCAGTCAAGTCGAACTGAACCACCGGACGCCGCAGCGCCATGTACTCGAGGATCTTGTTCATCACGGACGCGTCGTTGAACGGGTTGTACGGATCGGGATTGACGCACACGTCGCAGGTGCACAAGCGAGCGATGAGCTCGTCGTCGGGGATCCTGCCGGTGAACTCGACGTAGTCGTCCAGCCCAAGGCTGTGCGCGAGACGAGTGAGATCGGCGAAGGAGGGGCCGCCGCCGATCAGGACGAAGGACACATCCCGGCGGCCCAGCTCGCCGACGATCACGGCGATCGCCCGCAGCAGGTAGTCGATGCCCTCTTGAGGCCCCATCACACCAACGTAACCGACGAGGTGACGTCGGTCGCGGCGGTACTCGGCGACCGGGGAAACCGGCTGGAACTTGGAGAGGTCAGGCCCGCTGCGCACAATGAACACATCCTGAGGCCGCTTGCGCCCTCGCGAAAGGGCGATCGCGCGGTAGCTCTCTCCGGTGGTGATCACCACGTTGGCGGTAAGGAAGGTGAAGCGCTCCGCGACGCGCAAGGCCCAGTAGAAGAGGTCGCGCTTGCCGTACTTCGCCTCGTAGAGCTCGGGATTGATGTCGTGGTGATCGAAGATCACCCGCACCCCGTGGCGCAGCCTGTACCCCAAGGCGATGAGGAACATGAGGTCCGGCGGGTTGCAGATGTGCAGGACGTCGAAGGGGCGCTCACGGTAGATGCGCCGCGAGAGCTTGGCCTGCGCATACAGTGCGGTTGCGTACTCGCGCAGATAGGAAGCCGCCGAATGCCCCTCGACGTCGAGGTTGTGGCGGTACACGCGCACGCCGTCAATCACCTCGTGGTCGCGCTCGTATCCCTTCCCCTTCGGCGAGACGACGGTGACCTCGTATCCGGCACGGGCCAGTGCGGTGGCCTCCATCCAGACCCGTCGATCAAACGGGACCGGCAGGTTTTCGACCAGGATGAGGACGCTACCAAGCGATGCCATCGTACTCAAAGCGTTCGGGGGGCTGGGGAAACACGCCCGCCAAGTCCACGATGTGGGTTCCGTCCGCGGCTCGGCCGAGCGCCTCGGAGAACTGCCGCTGCGGATGTGTGACCACCACGGTGTCCGCCCACCGCACGGCCTCGTCGGGATCGTCTACGAGCAGGTGCTCAAGGTGCGGGATGTGCTCGCGAATGTAGGCGAGGTTCGTGCCCATGAGGCGGGCCTCGTTGACGTCCGGTGCGAAGATGCGGATCTCGCAACCCTCGCCGATCAGGCGTTTCACGAGCGGTACCGCCGGGCTCTCACGCAGGTCGTCCGTCTCCGATTTGAAGGCGAGACCGAATACGCTCACGCGCTGCGGCTTGCTCGCCAAGACCAGCCCGCAGGCGACGTCGATTTGCTCCTGATTCGACACCGGGAGCGCCGCGAGCATGGGCAGCGAGACGCCCATCTCCTGCGCGTAGTGAAGTAGGGCGCGCACATCCTTCGGCAGGCAGGAGCCGCCGTAGGCGAAGCCCGGTCGCATGTAGGCGGGTGAGACGTTGAGCTTGGTGTCCTGCGTGATGATGCCCATCACCGCGCGCCCGTCGACGCCGAACGCCTTGGAGACTCGTCCCACCTCGTTGGCGAAGCCGATCTTCGCGGCATGCCAGCAGTTGGCGACGTACTTGACCATCTCGGAGACCGCCGGCTCCACGACGACGACCGGCGCGTCCACCGCCGCGTACATGCGACGCAGGGCGGCCTCGGCCGCGGGACTCTCCGTGCCGATCACCGTGTAGCTCGGGTGGTCGAAGTCGGCGATCGCTGAGCCTTCCCGGAGGAACTCAGGATTGAAGGCGAAGTCCACGGGTGTCCCCGAGGCACGCGAGCCGACGATTTCGGCGCACTGCGCCAACGTTCCCGGAGGCACGGTGCTGCGCAGTACGACGACGTGCGGCGCACGCTTGACGGCCAGCGCCTCGCCGATCTGCGCGGCCACGTTGCGCACGTGCCCCAGAAACGGGGCGCCTCGCTCCGACGACGGCGTGCCCACGCTGATGAGCGAGATCTCGCTCTCGCACACCGCCGTTGTGGCGTCTGTGGTCGCGCTGATCCTTCCCTCGCGAACGCCCTGGGCCAGAAGCTCGGCAAGACCCGGTTCGACGATGGGGGACCGCCCGGACCTGACGGTGTCCACCTTCTCCTGAAGGACGTCGACCCCTATGACCTCGTGGCCGTCTCGCGACAAACAAGCTGCCGTCACGACCCCGACATACCCCATCCCGAATACGCTGACCTTCATCGGCTCACTCTCACTACGTGTCGGAGCCGCGCGGGCATCGCGAGCCGCGCGGCACCCACGATGGTCGTGGTCTCCTCGCGGCGATTGAACGCTTCCGAAGCCCACCCGCCCCTGGTTTCGCCTACCAGACAACGCCAACGTAGCGCGCTGTCGAGTCGGATCGAGAGGCGATGGCGCTCGCCTTGGATGTGGCACTCCTCCTCGTCGAGCCGCACCACGCACCTCGGCGCAACGTGCAAGCGCCATTCGATGTCGTGCTCTCCCTCACCGACGAGTTCATCATCGACAGCAAGGCTCTCACCCTGAAGGGTTAAGGTGCGTTTGTGCGTCAGCGGGTTGGCCAACCGCATATAGCCGTCGTGACTCGCCGCGAGCAGCGCTCCGTCCCCCAACACTCGCCACTCGTCGACCGTTGTGCCGGCCCTGCTCGTCCAGAGAAACGGACCGCCCTCTTGCGACTGATCCATGCCGTCCACGCAGATCGTGTTGTGCGCGGCCGTACTGCGGAAGTAGGCACGCGCCTCGACATCGTAGTGATAGGCGTACGTCCCGGGGTCGATGAGGACCTGTTCGCCGCCGACGGCCAGGGTGAACGAGAGCGCATCGGCGTGGCCGTGCGCGGCGATACTGAGGTAGCCGAGCTCGCCGGCGTCCGCCAGCACGAGGACCTCCTCGCCCTCAAACGATGACCGCATCAGGTACAGGCCGGCATCGCCGAACGCCGTGGAGCGCACCGAACGCGATGTCGACGTGTCAGTATGCGGCGCGCGTGCTCGGGCCACGGGAAGGCCGGAGAGTTGAATGCGCGCCGCCAGCTGCGCAGACGCGCACGGATCGCAGCACAGAGAGAGCCGGCCGGCCGGCAGCCACTCCGAGATGACGGCGGCACTGCGCTCCAGCGCGTGCCGGCCGCCGCCGGGAAGCCCCGTCGCCATGCCTTCGTCGCTGTCGCCGTAGTTCGGCAGCAGGCCATTCGCGCCCACCTGCGCCATGCCCGCCTCGACGGCCCGACGCAATCGCTCGCCGAATTTGGGAGAGAACGGCCGGTTCGCTCTCTGGCCCTCGAGCGCCGCCACGATGAGGAGCTCACTGGCGAACACGTGGTAGCCGAACGCTTGCTCTCGGTTGACGCCGGACGGATAGAACTGGCGCTCGCTCTCCGCCTCGAGACAGCGTTGCGCCGTCCGGCTCCAGGCCTGCGATTCGGCGAACCACGGCCATTCGACCGCCGAAACGAAGAGGCCGGCCATCTCTCCTATGAGGTGGTTGTTTGCCGACGACCCTACGGAGCGCAGGGCAGCGATCATCCACTGGTGCCGATAGACCGACGGCCACAGCCGGCCCGACGCCCCGAAGAGCGCGTTCCACTCGGCGCTGTTCGCGAGAAAGCGCGAGATCCACACCCACGAGATGAGCCGCAGGCCGAGCTCCAACGGGCTCGCCCAATTGATCCCCAAGGGGAAGGGGTTCTGGTCGAGCCAGGAGTCGAGCTGGCGACGAACGAAGGCCGCATAGCGCTCGTCGCCGGAGAGCGCGTACGCCAAGGCGACCAACGTGAGGTGCTGATGCCGATTGAGCTCCCACGTGTTGCGCGCGTTGCCGGCGAGGGCGGGGTCGCGATAGTTGAGCTGAGGCCCGAAGGAGAGCGGCGCGAGACGACCGCTCTGTGGATCCAGCGACCACTCAACGTCACTGAGAGAGAAGGTCTGGCCGAGCGCGACGAGGCGGCCTGCGATCATCTCGTCCGCCGCGCCGAGGACACCCATGGTCGCCCCCGCATCGAGCCCCGGGGGCAGCTCGTACCCGCCGCGCGCCGGAGTCGCCACGAACCTGGGAGGCGGCCACTCAGAGCGCCGGCGCCACGCGACCAGGCGAACGTGGGCGCGTGTGCGCAACGCGACCTCCTGGGCCGACATCATACGCAGACGGCGGAGCTTCCAGGCGACGTTGGCGGGTACCAGCGTGCGGGGCAGAAGGACCTTCCCTGGGGCAGCCATATGAGATCTCCGATCCTGTGTACGTCAGCCGGGCGCCGCCGACGGCCGCCCAACGACCCGGCGTCAAGGCGCGCCCTCCAGCCGGCCGGCAGACGTCCCCCCGACGCCCCGGGAGAGTCTACCCCACGCCCGGGACAGCCCGGCGGGAGCAGCCCCTAGCGACGTGAATCCTTGTCGTCTCGTCTGGGCAGCGCGCCCCGAAGCGCGTCCCGCCAGCGGAACGCGAAAAGGACGCTTGCGGCGATGACGACGAGCACACCGGCAAGGTCGACAGTGTTGTCCAGGCTGTCGGTGATCCACGCCAGCACGGTGACTGCGGCGAGCGCGAAGCCCGGCCAGCCGGTCGCCAGGCAGCTCCAGGCGGCACGCTTCCAGCCATGCCCGAAGAAGCGGTGGACGAGTGCGGTATGACCGAGCCAGTAGGCACAGTAGGTGAACGCGGACCCCATGGCGATGCCTGCAATGCCGAAGCCCAGCTGATTGACGAAGACGATGTCGAGGATGACGTTGAGAGCGATGCACCCGAGTACGATCGGGATATCGAACATGTGCTTGTTGATGGCATAGAGCGTCGAGCCGGTGCCCATATTCAAACCCAGGAAGAACACACCGACCAGGTAGATCCGCAGCGGTGGGATGGCGTCGACGTACTCGGGCAGAACCCACACGATGCCGAGAGGCGCGAAGATCCAGGCCAGCGCGCAAAGTATGGGCATCGAGACGGAGAGGCCCTTCACCGGCCGCCACGTCAAGCCGGCAATCGACTCCATCGTGCGAAACTCACCGAAGCGCCTGATGAGCCTGCTGCCGGTAGCGACGACGACCGCGTTGGGAAAGATCGCGACCGCGCTGCCCGCGTAGAGCACCGGCATGTAGACGCCAAGGGCCTCCTGACTCAGCAGCGCGACAAGCATGATCTGATCGATGTTGATCAAGTTGTAGCCGACCAGGTTGATCACCGCGTACGGGATGCCCGCCTTCAGCATGAGCCACATGAAGCCTAGCCGCACCCTCGACGGCCGCGGCCTCCCCGCCAGGACCAGGCTCACCACCGCCGCCAGCAAGTACGCGACCGCCTGGCTGATAAAGACCCCGCGCACGCCGGCGATCCACGCTCCTGCGACGCCTGCCACCAGAGAGACCACTGCCGTGAACACGACGAGCGCGTTGAGGCGGCCGAAGTACTGGTAGGCGCGAAGCACCACCTGCTGTTCGACCGCGAAGGCAGAGGTGACGATGACCACGCAGGCAGTCAGGAGGCCGATGCGGAGCGTCGCGTCGAGGGAGTCCCAGGCGATCGCAACGTAGGCGGCGATCGCGGCGGCGGCGAGCAACGCGCAGGCGGTTGTGGCGAAGGCGCCGTACCAGCGCCATTCCTCCGCCTTCTCCGAGTCTCCGGCGCCGAGCGCCAGCGGGATCTCGCGACTGGGAACGCGCCCCATGCCGAAGTCGGCGTAAGAGGAGTAGGAGATGAAGATGTTCACGAAGGAGTAGACGCCGAGGCTCGCAGGGCCGAGGAGGCGAGCTATGAGGATGCCGCGTACAAGCTGCAGCGCCGTCGACACGTACGTACCCGACGTCTGCACGGAGAGGTCTCGCAGGAAGCGCTCCGGGAAGAGCGAGGCGAGCGCATGCACGGCGCGCTCCAGCAGGCCACGCGACCTGTCGTCGGCAGCTCCCCTCAAACCGAAACGCCCGCGCAGCGAAGCGACACCGCGAACGGTGTGCGAACACGACAGAGTGCGACAGCGTCGTCCAAGGCCCCCGTACCCCCAATTCGAGACCAACCGGCGAAAAGCGTGAGCCTAGATCATACGCGGCGGCCGATCGACGTGCTGCTGAAGCGCTCTCTGCCGCGACCGGCAGGCGCGCACCGGTTGCGGCAGGGACAGCCGTGCGTGGCATGCCGGCCGGAGCGACCGACGTGAAGACGGCGCCGGTCTGGAGCGCGCAAGACTGGCTGCTACTGCTCGAACCGCCTCACGGACGTCTTCACCCCATCCACGTACAGCCCCTTCAGGGTGACGCCGCTGTTGACCTGCCAGGCG
>ENA-ORXD01002516-ORXD01002516.1-sediment-metagenome-genome-assembly--contig:-NODE-2516-length-12041-cov-4.625376_pt1 | contig 12041 bp, 20 predicted proteins | sample MGYA00237862_ERZ511471 | MGnify/ENA metagenome assembly ERZ511471 | reverse complement strand
GCATGATGCGGTAGTTGTAGGTCATCATGATGCCATCGATCCAGCTCATGCGGGCGGCGGCCAGCAGCAGGTCCTCCATGTTGCTGTGGGTGCTGAAGCCGAAGAAGCGGATCTTGCCGTCGGCCTTGGCCTTCTCGCCCCAGCGCTGCTTGTCGCTGTCCATGGTGCCGATGTTGCGGACGGCGTGCACGAAGAAAAGATCGACGTGGTCGGTCCGCATGCGCTCCAGGGAGAGGTCGAGGTGGTCGCTCATCCCCTTGAGGGTCCAGGCCGTGGACTTGGTCACGAGGAAGACGGACTTGCGCTCCTCCGGGTACTTCGCGAAATACTTCCCGATGCCGAGCTCGCTGTTGCCGCCTTCGTAGGAGTTGGCGGTGTCCCAGTAGGTGACGCCCCATTTAAGCGCCTGCCGCATCAGCAGCTGGTTGTTGGGGATGTCGAACATCCCGCCGATGGAGAGGATGGCCACGTCGACGCCGGTCTTGCCGAACGGCCGGGTCGGCACCCGCTCGGCGCTCTGGGCGTTCAGGGACCCGGGGAAGGTCGATGCCGCCAGAAGCCCGACGCCGGCCGCCCCGGTGGTTTTCAAGAATTCCCGCCGCGAGTAATCGCGCTTGTCCTGTGTCATATTTTTTACCTCCTGTGTTCCATTCAAACCCGATGACTTTCCCGTGAGAGCGGCTTCCAGCCGCGATTGCTTGTCATTCAAGAACGATTTCATCGCGGATCAGTAAAAAACCATTGAAACAGACGACCGGGTGTTAAAGTCATGCGCCTGGATTATTACACCGGTCCGGATTCTGGAAAAAGAGGGGAAAATCGATTTTCAGATCCAATTTGAAGAACTCCTAAAGGTTTTTTATACCAACATCGACCAGCAAGTCGGACTAATGAAGGGAAACACCGATGTTTCGAAATTCTGGGACATTGTGGATATCCTGATAAACCGCCGCGAATTGACTATTGCACACGGCGATTACAAGATAGAAAACGACGCTGTTGTTATCCGGCTCAACCGGTTTCACCAGGCTTATTCCATTGCCGCACGAAAACTTGGGTATGAAAAAATACTGGATAAATCGACGCTTGGAAACTACCTGGAATCGGAATTTTACTTCATCGAGAAAAAGAAGTCCAGGTTTGCCGGTTCCACCCCGGCGATGGCTTACTACCTGTTAAAATCAGAAATCGAAGTTTCATTCGATGAAAACCCGGAAGAGGACCTTCCCGGAGCCGATGGAGGCCCACGCCCCACCCCCCAACCGGAACCGGAAGAGGTAGACGGCGAAAGGATTGACGCATTACAACAAAAAGTGAATTTCTAAAACCAAAAAGCTATGAAAATTCTGATAGGATGCGAAGAGAGTCAGACTGTCACTATCGAATTGAGAAAGCTGGGGCATGAAGCTTACAGCTGTGATTTACAGTCCTGCTCGGGAGGTCACCCGGAATGGCATTACCAGTGTGATATTTATGATGTATTATATCTTGGATGGGATGCAATAGGGATGCACCCTGATTGCACGAAACTGGCTGTTTCAGGAAATTCAACCTACGCGAAAGGAAAACCGAAATATAAAGAGAGGTTAAAGGCCGCAAAATGGACGGAAAAGCTTTGGAACGAATGCACCCGGATTTGCGACAATGTTTATTTCGAAAACCCAATAGGAGTTTTACCAACACTTACATCGATGGGAAAAGCTACCCAGATAATTCAGCCTTACAATTTTGGAGAAGATGCTAGCAAAGCAACATGTCTATGGCTAAAAGGATTTCCTAAGCTCCAAAAGACAAAATATTTTCCGCCAAGAATTATAAACGGGAAAGAAAGATGGGGAAACCAGACAGATAGTGGTCAAAACAAACTGGCTCCATCCATGGACCGGAAAAAGATAAGAAGCAAAACATACCACGGAATTGCAAAAGCTATGGCCCAACAATGGGGAAAAACCAAATAACTGAAGCTATGGAAAACGAAAATAGTAATTAAGCAAGGCCCCAGACGGGGCCTTTTTTGTAGCCGTGAGCCGGTACCGGCGAACACCTTTTATTTTCTCTTTTACTTATATCCTGTAAAAATCCCCCCGCACCCCCCTTAAATAAAGTATTGGGAAAGGGGTTCAACTAATACTGTAGTTAAATTTGAAATTGGGATGCTCAAAAACAGGTATTGGAGAGAAAAAGAGCTGCGAAGGGTACCACTTTTTAAAAGTTTTCATTGTCGCTGGAAAAGATGACAAATAAAGAAGCTACAACAGCTACACTTATTACTTATTAAAAGTTTTATAATTGATTATTAATGATATAATAGTTAAGTAAGTGCGTTTATGTGTAGCCGGATGTAGCCGTATTTGTGTAAAACGTAGCCGGAAAAAGCACATTTGTAGCCGCTGGCTACATTTACCCCCTCATTTGGCTACGGCACCTATGTCGTAGCTATCAATTAGCAACATTGTAATTTATTGATATTGTTATTATTAAAGTAATATTTTCAAGAGCGTAGCCGTGTAGCCACTTTTGGCATGGGGGTCCGTTCAATTTTTTTAGAATTAGCCGGAAACTTCAATAACTTCAGTGGTTTTACTTCACAAAGTAATTTTGTAAAGCCTTGATTATGTGAGTATATTGCAAGCAACCAAAGCCAAGCACCTAGTTTTATGTCGCGCCTTTATGTGAAACCCAGTGATATTTCCAAGCTCGACGGCTGCACGCTAACCCACGCCTCCCGGCTGTTGAATCAAGTCCGTGACGCGCTGGGGAAGGACCGAAAAAAACCGGTCACGCTCGAAGAGTATTGCAACTACTTCCAGGTGCCAAAAGCGGAGGTATCACAGTTTCTTTGTATTGCTCATTAACTCTGTTTTCAATTTTATTGGTTTAGTTAGTAAAGCCCTGTCTATCCCCCGGCAGGGCTTTTTTATGCCCCGATGTTGACAACATTTCGTGCGAAAACATACATTTTTCAACCATTTCTACATCTCTGCCGGGCCTGTAAACAACTCACTGTAAAATTGTAAACAAACAGAAAAAAAGTGTATTCCATTAATGAAATCACATTATGAGTGAAAAGGAATTTTTGATAAAGCCCATTTTTACGGCCAGGCTGTCACCGGAAGAACAGCAGATGATCCAGGAATCCATCATTGATATTGTTCCGGAAGTTGATCCCTCTGACCTTACCACGCGAAAATTGTTGGTTCGCCTGGTAGAAATTGCAACTACCAAAGTTCAGAAGCAAAAACAATCCCGCCCGGATGATCTGGAAACAATTGAGGCATTAACCCAGGAAAGCCATAAACTTTCTGAAATAATTCAGGGGCAAAACGAAGAAATTGAAGAGTTAAGGAAATTAAACTCTGAACAGGCCGAAATCATTACCCATTTTGAAAAGCAAAACGGAATTTTTGCGGACACAATCGAAGAGCTTTCCAGCAAACAACTTCGGCCCAATGAGTTGAGAATAAAACTCACTCCAATTCAATCGGCCTTGATGGATGAAACCTGTAAACGCCTTTCGGAAAGGCTAAAGAATCAGGTAACCCCAGGCCCGTTGTTAATCGACATGTTTTATCGGTACACTACCAAACAGGAAACAGAAATCTTTTACCCGTTTGTCCTTTCCAGGACCGACATAAAGCAAATTGCTAACCAGGTGCGCAAACAAAATCAACCTTCTGCCAATGTTGAATAACCCTATGCTACAAATGGTCATTAAAACACAGTTACCGACCATCAAAAAACAGCTTTCCGCTGGTGAAGAGGCCCTGAAAAAATACCTGGAAGGAATAGAACTTCAGGAAGGAGAAACGCACGCGGCCGCTTTCACCGACATTAATAACGGTGTGCTTTATATCGCTGTCGGAGCATTTGCCGGAAAAACATTTATCCGGACCATTGCTGCGAAACCTATGGTTGAATGGCTTTCGGACCTAATTAATCAAAATTTTGGGACAGATGGGAATGATTAATGACGATGATTTAACCAGGTCCAAAGGTCCGGCATTAGAAAGCCACACTCCGGACCCTGAAGATTCCGGCTATTCATTTGCCGGTGATAATGAACTGGATTCTCTTCTTTCAGAAATGGAAGAGGAAAAACAGAATTTTGAACGCCCTCCGGCACCTGAATTTGAAGAAGTAGAGGAAGAGCAGGAAGTAAGCCCGGCACAAAAACGCCGGTCCAATCAAACGGCTGAATTCACTGTAAAGACTATTGATAAGACAATAGCTACTGCATTGTCAGTTTATGCCAAAGCAAAGGACCCGGCCGAATTTTACGCGGATAAGGAGGATATCCAGGAGCTTGCAAAATATTGGGGTGTCTACTTTCAAGACAACGAAATAGAGCTCCCGCCCTGGGTGATGGCTTCCGTGGTGACAATCATTGTCATGACAAAAAAATTTACAGCGGCTTCCAGCATCCGGAAAGTTAACCTGGCGTTGGAGCGGGAAAAGAAAAGGACGGCAGAACTTGAACTTCAGATAAAGGAATTAACGAAACAAAAAGAGGTTTCGAAGTTGGAAAAGGAAGTTAAAACCTTACAAAAAGAAAATGAGGCCAGCTAAACAGATCATCCTTTTAGGATTCAACGGAACCGGCAAAACAACCCTCACCCGGAAATTTGTTGAAGCCGAAATAAAACGCGGTGGAAAAGTCCTGGTTATCACTCCCGATTTTGCCGAATGGACCGATTTAGAAGAAACAACACTGGAAAAGCCTTCGGACTTTGAATTTTCCGGAGCGCGCCGGTATATCTGGGAAGATGAAAGCATCCTGGAAAAGATAAACGCTTTCTGGTTCGATGGCCTTATCGTTTTTGATGATTGCCGGGCCTATCTAACCAATGTTACGAGTAAAGCACTGAAGCGGCTTTATATCCGCCGCCGGCAGAAAATGAGTGATATTATCATGGTTGGACACGGCTTTACAGACGTTCCCCCGGCCGCTTTTACCAATGTTTCGGAGTTTATCCTGTTCATGACAAAGGATAACGTTCACCGGCGGAAAAACGTCATTCTCGACTTTGAAAAGATTTACGAGGCCCAGCAAAGAGTCAACCGTAAGGCAGAAAGTGACATTCACCATTATGAAATCATAAAACCCTGACATTATGCCAAGACTGAAACACACCCCATTTACTGCGATTCAAAGCCTTTCCCAAAAAAATGACGTTCGAATCCTGGGCGGTGGAATTATCCAGGTGCTTGCACATGATTCATCTTTCCGGACTAATGACCTTGGGAACGGTTCCTGGGGCCGAATCGATTACCTGGTTAAAGTGGCCGGCTTCCGGCTGCAAAGAGTTGGATCATTCATTTAAACGCCTGAACATGCCTAAAACACGTCATCGGAAAAAGCACAAAAAGAAAGTGCAGAACTATACAAAACAAGGTTCCGGAAACTTTTCCAATCAACATCCGATAACGAGCCTATACCAACGAATCAAAAAACAATTTGGATTCTAACAAACAAAACAACCGCTTCGAATGCCTGACCAAAAGCCAGCTGGCCGGATTGTGTAACGTTTCAATGACCACTATGCGGACCTGGCTAAATGTTCGGTACTATCCGGAGTTGAAAAAGCTGGGATATTCCCGCCGGCAAAAGATTTTGTTACCTCCACAGGTGCGATTCCTGGTTGAAACTTTAGCAATTGTTATCGATGAAGAGGACCAGTAAAAACAAAAAATCAAATGTCCCGGCCTTCATTCCTAACCAGCCGGGAACCGGGTTCATGAGACTTAAACAAGGCGAACGGAACCGGAAGGAAGGATATAAGAACGAACAAAACCAGTTTAAATATGCCCTCCGGAGAAAGTAGAGAAATGATTTTGGATTCAATGTTTTCAAACTCGTCTGGTCAGATGGGTTTTTTTTGGTGTTTACATACAACTTTACTCGTTGTTATCACCCCGTAAACAACAGTTTACAACATGTTGACCATTTGAGGACCAATATATTAGCGGATAATCTTCAATCTGATATTAAAAAGTGTAAACGCTCATGCTTTCAAAAACGAAAAATGTTGCCTGGGTAGCAATTGTTACCCTCGCTTTGGTTCTCTATCTGGCCTATAACCAGTACAAAACGAACCAGAACGCTTAATTTATTCACCCGTTTTTTTAATTAAGAAAATGAAAAGATTCTCTGCACAAGACTTAGAAAAAGGTGCGATGACGCACATTCACAATTATGAAGGCCGTCAGGTAAACCGCGGTCCCGAAACTGGCCGGAATTTTAACGGCCCGGCTGTTGCAACCGATCCGTTTGCTGGTCGCAACTTCAAAATGGTCATCAAAAACGTTGGCGCGTCAGCTGTTGACCGTGTTATTGCTTTGATTCCCGCCTATTTTGCCGCTGCTTCCCAGGTGAAGAGTTCAGACGGTTCGGCTGTTGCTGCAATTATCAAGGAAGGAACGGTTATTTCCGAAACTGATAAGGACCTTATCGCCAACGGAAAACCGAAATCCATCGACGAATTTTTGGCTTTCTTGCGTTACAATCCCACGAGGATTACCGGAATCAAAATGAAAGTGGATGATTCAGAGCAATACTCGGAAGATATTTTGCTCCGCAATGAAACTCCGCTTCGTGACCTGGGATATACCACGCTTACCCCGTCAAACTACATTTCTTCAACCCAGCAGAATGATAAGTTAGTGGAAATTCCGCTTACTGACTGGCAGTTTGACAACCAAACCAGCGTTGTAACCACAATCAAAGCCGGTAGAACGGTTGAGATTACCTTCTTTATTGGGGTAATTGACAACGCCGCCGCTAACCTGAACAGTGAAGTTCAGCAGGCCCGCGCCGCTTTCACCCGTCAGTTTTAAAACTCATTCACGTAAATAGTTGGGATATGAAAAATTCATTTGACATATCCCGTGAGGTTATAAACGGACACCCGCGGGGTGTCCGTTTATTGTTTGACCGTTACGGGATTGACGCGGAACCTACGCCTTATACCGTTCAGCTGGCCTATGCAAATTTCGGTGATGAATTTCTCCGGGACTTCTACAAGCTGGCAAACAGTAAAGGCCGAAACTATACCGGAACGCCTGACCTTACCGGACTAATTAACCAGCAAACCGATCCGGTCCTGGTTACCCAGCCGATTGATGGGGGTAGCTCTTCCGGTTCTGGTTCCTCCTGGTGGGATTCTTTCCAGAATATTTTCACCCAGGGAACGAACCTTCTGGTTCAGGGGTCGGCCGCTTATGATAAGATTTCCGGAAACCTGCAAAACCAGTCCAACCAGCAAGCCTACAATGATACCATGCTGCAAAATCAGATGTATATCGAACAGATGAAAGCAGCACAGGCAGCAAAAACACAACAATTGATTGTGTTGGGATTGGGGGTCGTGGTTGTTCTGTTTGTCATTGTCTACCTGTTGAAACACAGTAAATAGGTGCGGTACATTGTCACAAATTACTTAGGAAGTACACCCGCCCGGTCCTATTCGGATATCAAGGTGGTTTGCCTGAACCCGGACAAGTTTTTCAATTATCCGCCTGAAATACGGCAGTTTATCGCCTTACATGAGGAAGGCCATATAAAATTGAATACGGATTCAGAATTTGAGGCAGATAAATACGCTTACGATTCTTTGAAATTCACTTTCCCAGGTTCGTTAAAGTGGGCCGTTCTTAGCCTTTCGCGGGTGCTTCCATTTAATTCCAAAGAACAACAATTAAGACTTATTCGAATGTACCAATATGCTTTACAGGATGATTTCCGGGAAACAGGTGATCCGGCTTTGGCTTACGAGGCCGATTTTGCCTGGCAGCTTTACAACCAGGTGATAGATTCACCTTTCCCGCTTACGGATGGCCCTTCGGTTTCTGATCAGAAATATGAAACCTATGATCAAGTCGGTAGAGATATTCTCTGGCCGTCAATTGGACACTGGTTTCATACTGTTCCACTATCACAGGCCCAGGCTTCCGAAGATGACGGAATAACCCCGGTTCCCAGCTCTTACCCGCCTGTTGGTCCATTGGCCGACATTGCTCATCACGCCTGGGTAAAGAAATATTTGGGTTATCCGCTCACGGCTTCGGAAAAAAGTCTTTTGACTATCTACCCAATGCCTGATGATTTTTATGTAGAGGAAATGCCCAGGAATGAGGTGATTTCTTCACAAACAAACCAGGTTGCCGCCGCCTGGATGCCTAAAAGGTATCGCCGGCACCGCAACTATTCCGGCCTTATTATTCTGGCCGTCATTGTAGTAATCTTAATTCTCCTTTTACGCTCCAAGAAATGAAAAACAAAAAAACCTACATCATTATCGCTATTGTAGCTCTTGTGCTTTTCCTGTTGTGGAAAAAGCATAAATCAGCGGCCACCGCCGTTTCAGATGGTTCCGGAGGTGGGACCGGGTCGGATACTTCCGATTTGAAAGATGGAACTATTTCCGCCGGCTCAACCTCCGGAAGTGGTGGAACAATTCCTTCAAATGTTCCTGTTTACACTGTAAACCGGTTTATTGCCCGTTCTGGTGGTGCAACTTCACAGGGATGGTCTGCTATTGCCCAGGTAGCTCCTTCGGTTGCCCAAAATTTTAAAGTGGGTGATCAAGTTAAGTTTCCTGGTTCCACTAAGTACCCAGGTACTTATAAAATCTATTATAAGTACGACGGAACCAGTGTTGTGAACTTGTATTTCGATACTGCTTTTGCTGGTGATGACGGCAATGCACGCATAGTAAAAGCCTAGTTCTATGCTGTTCCTGAAGAAATACTGGTATTTCGTGGTTATTCTGGTTCTGATAATCATTCTTTTGATTGTCAGGGCCATGAATGCCCAGGCCCCAAGCAACAGCCAACAGGCCGCCGCTGATTTAAGTAAGCTGCATTCGGACCCGCAAAAAAGGACCATTAGCGATGATAACGCCACGTTGATAGCTCAACAATTGCTGGCAGCGATGGACCAATACGGAACGGATGAAGATTCAATAGTCAGGCTGTTAACTCCCTTGAATCACGACGATTTGATTTTAGTCATTCAGAAATTTGGAATAAAACCTTACAACGGTGTCGGATTGGCCACACGCTGGGAGGAACTAAAATTCTTTTCAAATGACTTGAATCTACAAGGTTGGTTAAATGAAGAATTATCCGGCTCATACCTCGCAACAGTAAAACAGATTTTCGCAAACAATAACATTGCTTTCTAATGAAAAAAAATAAGAAACTAATTATTTGGCTTTCTGTCGGTTTGGTAGTTATTCTTTTAGTTACCTGGTTGATGGTCCGTTCTTCCAACAAACAAAGCGGATCGGATACTTCCGGATCAGGAACTTCCGGAACCGGTGGAACCGGCTCTTCAACCTCTTCAACTTCTTCAGTTTTTCCGCTCCATTATGGTAGCCGCGGAAATGAAGTAAAGGCCCTGCAAACTTACCTGAATGCACATCTTACGGTATTGGCTCCGCTGGTAATAGATGGCATTTGGGGACCGAAAACCGCGGCCGCTGTTGAACGTGTCCTGGGAACCGACCAGGTAACGGCTGGATGGTATAACGCTAATATCGGTTAGTTATGGCAGACGCAACAGGCACCCAATCGGTAGCAATTGATCCGATATCTCATATAGCTGATGCGGTTGGAACTATGTTTCAGTCCACGTTTGGTTTCCTTTCGATGGGAAAACAGGTTAAGATTTCCCAGGAGCAAACCAAGCAATACGAGCAGATGACCGAACAGGAGCGCATCCAATATATGCGCGACCAGGAAAACAACCTGTCCGGTTTGACTTCTCAAATGTGGGCTTCAAACAATAAAACCAACACGTCAAAGGTGATTATCCTGGTGGGCCTGTTCTTAATTATCGCTCTCGTAATATGGAAAAAGAAATAAGAAACTATACCGGTGATGATCTGGCCGCGGCCGAGCAGGCAATGAATGACGCCTACGCCGTATATCTGGACCGCAAAGCGGCCTATGATTACAGTGTTTCCGTTGGTCATAACAGCTATGCAAAGCGGGTAAGAAAACCGGCTATGGATACCGCCTGGAACAATTACCAGAAAGCGAAACAGTATTACGATGATATTGTGGCTTCCATTAATTCAGCTAGTAACCTGGATTACATGAATGCACAACGCGATTACCAGACGGCCCAGCTGGACGGTGCCAGCACAGGCACTTCACAAACTGACATTTCAACCTATATCTACCTGGCTTTAGCTGTTTTGGCTATTGCCTATTTCTGGAACTAATTATGAAAAAGAATAAGAAAATTATCATTATCGCGGTGGTGGCCGTTGTGCTTTGGTTGCTTTATAAGCGTTCCAATGCAATGCCCGTAACTGCAACTTCCATCGCCTCCGGTGGTGCCGGGTCTGATACCGGGACCGGTTCCGGAAGTTCAAAAACTCTGCTTCAGAAATACAACGATGAAGTGGCACGCTGGAAAGCTGCTTCCGGTGGTGATTTGGACATGGCGAATTATAACTTTTGGCAAAACGGAGTAAGTCCAAACAGTCCGCTTTCCGATACGGATAAAACACTGGTTCGGTGGGTTCGTGAAATTATGAATACGCCGGAATGGAAATCGTCTGTTCAGGAAAAAGCAACTCAAAACGGTGTGACCTTCGAAACTCAAATCGGGAATGAGGCCCGGTATATGATGAGTACACAAGGCGAACCCCCATATCCGAATTAACCATGTTGAATTTTCTAAACTCAAAATTCATGCAGGACCTTGAAGCGGGGAAATTGCCCCCGCTTGAGGTCACTATACAGCCTCAAAGCATTGTCCTTTTATGTGCCGGGCTGCTGGTAACCTTCATTCTCATAAAAATCGCAAACCAAATTCTATGAGACTAAGCAAACCAACTGTAAAACTTCCAGAATCGGAAAGATATCTAACCGGCCGCGCTGTTGATGACCGCACCAAAAAGAAACTTTCCGGTTTGAAAATTACCGCTGATGATCGTAAAAAAAGCAGATAAAGAAGTTCGAAAAAGACTTGATACACAGCTCCCGGATGCTGTTTTGGCTAACTCAAATGTTACAATTTACTGGCTGAAGGAACACTTCCGGGAAATGTGGAGGGCTACACGTCCCGGATTTTCCAAAGTTTTGCCGGCAAAGTATGATCCTTTCGACCAAAAGGCCGTGATTGCCTACTTTCATTTGAAAGGGATTGAATACGGTAACTGGCTAAACCAGGAGGACCGGTACAACTACTTTATGGCCCTGCAAATTGCTCTTTTCGACCTTAAAAATGTACTGGATTTTCAAAATTTAGGTCTTGACCGTCATGTAGGTGTCGCGTTTGGAGCACGCGGAAAATCTTCTGCTTTGGCTCATTATGAACCCGACACGGAAATGATAAATATTACCCGGTTCCATGAAGCAAAAAAGGTAACTGATTTGTTTGGCCGGCCGATTTTTGGGAACAAAACAACGGATGAGGTAAAGGATATTCTTTTCCAGAAAACCGGCGGAATGGGGTCATTTGGCCACGAATACGGCCATGCTCTTGATTACTTCTTTGGTGCCTACATTGAACCTGACTTCCGGAAGAAATACCGGGCATTATCCCAGGGGCGAAGCACAACCGACCGGGCAAATACCAATTATCCTAACGGTTCTATGCGGTTGGATATGGCCCGAATCATAAACGGGCTGATATGGGAAAAGCCAGGTGAAAAGTATACGGTTTACTATGCCACGTTGAAGGCTGCTATTGACAAAAAGATGCTTCCAGGCGGAAAGTATTGGATTCGACACAATGAATTATTCGCCAGGGCTTTTGAGGTCTATCTGTCTGAAAAATTGAAGTCTAAGCGTGTAACTAATCTTTTCCTGGTTAAAAATAAATATGACGGGAGAGAAATTTATCCCAATGCCGGGCTAATGAAAAAGCTCATGCCGCTCTTTGATTCTCTGATTTCCAAAATGGCCGCAAAGGCTAAAAACTAATCTCTATGATGTTATTTGAACCCCTGCTTCATATTGACCTGGTAAAAACCAACCAGGAACAATTTAGAAATAAAGTCCGCTGGATTTCCATGAAACTAGGCATT
>ENA-ORXD01002514-ORXD01002514.1-sediment-metagenome-genome-assembly--contig:-NODE-2514-length-12049-cov-6.907785_pt1 | contig 12049 bp, 6 predicted proteins | sample MGYA00237862_ERZ511471 | MGnify/ENA metagenome assembly ERZ511471 | reverse complement strand
TAGAAAATGCCTTGATTTTATGACGCCTTATGAGGTATTCTTTGGACAGTCTGTTGCACTTACCACTTGAATCCAAGACTTGATTTTTCTATATACACGGGGTTTTTATATCGATTTTCAATCTTATTATTTGTAATAAAACTTATAAATTCTAAGAATTTCCTAGCTGGGATAGTACTGTATTCCTATTCCGCTTCTAATCTTATTCGATCCAATCGACTATTTCATTCTTCTTCATTTGTATTAATTGGGATTTTTTCTGCAGTTGCAATAGTTTACTACTTATTTAGAAATGATGATGATTTTAATGATAATTTATTATTTTCAAAGCAAAAAATGAAGTTAAAACAATTTATTAATTATTTCCAAAAAACAGCCTCTTTCATAGTTTTATTCCTCTTTATTTGGATAAATATTAGAAGTAGTTTTTTTCTTGTAAACAATTATGAAAAATTCTCTTTCCAAAGTAATTTTTCTAAATATATTAATACCTCCTCGCAAATACGCTTATTAGCTTGTGGAATTGGTGATGTAAAATTATTAAGTTACCCACTAAATCCGCAGATTTATTATTGGAGCGATATCGAACCTGCTTCAAGCCAAATATTTTTATTGCCATGGAATGCGGAAGTATACTTGGATAAAGTATTGGATGATCTGAAATTTGAGAATAACGTGATCATTATCATTAATAAAGAAGCGATGATATGGGAAAAATATGAAGTAAGCGACTACGCAAATGAACTAATTAATTTTCTTGATACAAATTATATTCTCTTGGAAAATGGATATTATGTATCAAAACCCTTATATTTATCATGTAAAGATTGAAATATTGCAAATTTTTATTGAGTAAAATAAATCCAATTAAAATGAGAAAAACACCGCCCTCCAAAATATTAAAGAGCGGTATTCAAAAGAATTATCTTTAAAAAGTTTTACCTTCCGACCAGCACCCAGTTGACCATGGTGCTGTTATCGTACCAGGTGAACCAGTACTCATCGCTCAGGTCGCCTTCCGGAAAGCCCATCAGCTCGTTGAAACCGGTGTAGCTGGCGGCGGTCGAGTTCTTATATTGCACACGCTCACTGGTCACAATTGGTACCCCATTTGTGCTGATCACCTTAACGGGTCCGTTTTGAATGTTTGAATAACGTTTCGTAACGGTTTTTAATGGATTAATTGTGAAGCTTTCTATCAAGTTACCCGCAATATAGATGCTCACATTAGCAGAGTCATAAACACTTGAGTTTCCGACCATGATATCCGCTATCATAGTTTTACTGTCATACCAGGTGAACATGTAGCTGGTGCCAATGCGCTTGAGCGGTACGCCCATCACTTCGTTGAAGTCCTTCCAGGTGCCGGCCGGATAATGTACTCGCTCACTCGCAAAAATGGGTACACCATTCAAACTATCTACAATAACTGGTCCTGCAACGAGCCCTGGCCCAGTGTAACCGCCATTCTCAAAGAAGCGCGGGGTTACCTTACCGCCAGGTGGAATTGAATAATGTCCACGATTCAAATTATCAATATAAATATCCACTTCCGCTGTTTGTGTTGTACTGGGGTTGCCGACCAGCACCCAGGTGAGCATATTCTGATTATCATACCAGGGGAACCAGTACTGTGTGTCCAGGTCCTCTACAGGGTAACCCAGCACTTCGTTGAACCCGGTCCAGGGTGGGGTGGTGAAGTGGGTGCGCTCGCTGGCGAAGATCTTCACCCCGTTGGTGCTGACCACCCGCACCGGACCGGCCTGCAGACCGGGGCCGGTGGTGCCGCCGTTCTCCCAATAGCGCGGGGTAACACGCTGGCCCGGCTGGATGCTGTAATGCCCGCGCAAGGTGCCGCCGATGTAGATGTCCACCTCGGCGGTTTGGGTCTCGCTGGGATTGCCGACCAGCACCCAGGTGTACATGGTCAGATTGTCGTACCAGGTGAAATAGTACTCGGTGGAAAGACGCTCGGTTGGCAGACCCATCACCTCGTTGAAGGCGGTCCATTTAGAGGAATCGGTGCCGGGGAAGTGCACGCGCTCGCTGGTGAAGAAGTCTTCGCTGGTGGGGCTGGTCACTTTGACCGGACCGGCTTGCAAGCCAGGGCCTGTTAAACCGCCGTTCTCCCAATAGCGCGGGGTGATGCGCCCATCTACCGGCACAATGTAGCTGCCGCGCAGCAACTGGTTAATGCTCACTTCCACATTGGGCGGCGTGCAGGTGTAGATTTTGACATCATCCAACCACCAGCCCCAGCGAACGCCGGATATTGGGTCAGTTTGCAAACGCCACCGGAAGCGCACACTCTGCCCGGCTAGCGAGCTAAGGTTGAGGCGCGAGGCGTGATAACCATAATTCGAACCGGTAAAACCGTTGCGGGACATTGAATTGACATAGCCAGTGTAGCCGTTGTTAACAAACAGGCTGGACGCGTCAGTCCAGGTCACACCGCCGTCGGTGGAATATTCTACAACCCCGCCGTCCCAACCATTCTCCAGATCATAGGAGTGATAGAAATGCAGGTATGCGTTGGCTGGAAGGGTTATGGCATTTTTCATTTGCAACGCCGAGTTGGTGTCCAGAGCGACATCATCCCCGTAAGCGAAATGCAAACCGGAATGGGCATTGAGCCAGGAATACTTCAAAGAGGTATCCCAGCCCCAGGCAGAATTGGTCGCTATCCAGTTGTTCAAGCCGCCTTCAAAAGTTTCATTAAAACGGATATCCACCGGAGTGGTTACCCCGTTATCGCAATAGGGCGCATCGGCCTGAGAGCTCAAATTCCGGGCTGGCAAATGCATTTCAACAGCGTGGGTGGTGTTATAAACCTGCTGGCAATCATCGTTGGTGATGATGGTGCTATTGTAGGGCGTGCGCCCGATCATATTACGGCAGGCAAAGTATAAGGTATCGCCGAGATCCTGATAGTCAGAACCCGATACCAGATACTTGGTCTGCACATCGTAATAAATGGCCGCGACTTTCGCAATGCCTAAACCGGTGATGGTGTACCCATTAAAACTGCCACCATCGGTCAGTAACGAGACGGCCTTGTTACCCACCCCATTATTCCAATGGACTCCAGCATTATCTGATAATCCCAGATAGAAATTAGAACTGCTCATTTTATCCGGGTCGCCGTAAGCTGTGGGGTTCGTCATGCTGCGCAGCGTGCCGATGCTCAAATCTTCCCCAATCAGCCAGCGCACACCAGCAGTGTCATTTCCATACCCATTGGTCAGGTCGATAAATTCACCCCAAAGGTCGGACATGGACTCATTAATGGCGCCGGACTGGGCGTAATAAAATAGTTGCGATGTAAAATCAGTTACTGCGTGGGTATATTCATGGGCGAGCACATCATCCGAAACCATATTATCGCCAAATACCAGGTATGATCCATTCCAGAACGCATTTTCATAGTCGACCCCATAATGAACTGAATTCTTTATGGTCGCACCGGCGTTGTTGTAGCTGTCGCGGTTGTGATAATTCTTATAGAAATCGTACGTTTGGTTCGAATACAACCAGGCGGTGTATTCGTCGGCATCCCCATCCGCGCAATTGGTTTTTGTGCAGGCGGTGGATTTTTCGTATGTGGTGGTATGCTGGGCGTCATAGACTTTGATCACCTTGGCATCCGGTTGCTGGTTGAAGTTCAACACCACTTCCCCGCGCTGCGCGCCGACCAAAACCATTTCACGGAAAGCTGAAACCTCTGCATGGGTGGTTACTTCCACCTGCCACACCAGTTGCGTCGGACCTTCCATGGAAGCAAACAACTTGGGACTATATATCCACAAGCTCGGATCAGTGGCCGATAACTGATCGGTATCCATCTCATATTTTTTTGCAGCCACGTTCAATGCTGTTTCCAGCGCTGCTTCCGGGCTGATTTCATAAACCAGGATTTCATCATCCAATTCCGGGAGAATCTCACCGTTGACCGAGATGATGTTTTTACCTTCATCCAACTGCACCACCAGCTCACCCCCCAGCACCGGTACGCCCTGATAGACTTGTTGGAAGCGCTCAAAACTGCGCTGGGTCTCATCGCTGACTTCGGTCATCAGAGTCAGCTCTCCGGAGGCGTCTCTGAGACCGAACAAATCGCCATGTTCCCCTAAAAATGCCCGCGCGGCATCTTCAGCGGTAATTTCCCCGCCAGAGGCTACCACAGCACTGATCAAGATGGGTTCCGCTGGGGAGGTTGCCAGGAAACGCACTTTTCCGGTTTGATCGTGGATTGAAACATCCAGCTTTTCCAGATCAAAGGACTGCGGTTGTACCGGAGGTGGTGGCTCCTGACCCATTGGCGCCGCTTGTACGTCAATTGTGGTCATGGCAATACTGCTCAAAAAAATCAAAATGAGCAGAATACGGGCAAATTTCATAACAGGTTTGCACAGCATATCCAATTTCCCCTTATTTCCTTCGTGATGTTGGTTATGATTGAGGTTAAATGAAAAATAACCCTTACGCGAAATCTCTTTTTTCATATTACCCCCTTTTCCAATGAATAGATTAATTATACACATTAAAATAAAGTTAATTTCAATAATTGGATAACGTTATCGAATTTAAAAAGGCTATCCTTGCCTTTCAGCAAGGATAGCCCATAATAAAATATTTTTACCTTCCGACCAACACCCAATTGACCATGGTGTTGTTATCGTACCAGGTGAACCAGTACTCATCACTTAAGTCGCTCAGCGGGTAGCCCATCAGTTCATTGAATCCGGTGTAGCTGGTGGCGCCAGGGTTTTTATATTGCACTCGCTCGCTGGTTATCAGGGACACATTATTCGTACTGATCACCTTGACCGGGCCATTTTGTAAGCCGGTGCCAGAGGTGGCCCCATTTTCATAATAACGCTTGGAGACAGTTTGTCTCGGTCCAAGGTTGAAGTGATCGAGGATTTCCCCGGCAATATTGATTTCAACCTGGGCGGTCTGGGAAGCCGTGGGGTTGGTCACCATAATATCAGCAATCATGGTTTTATTGTCATACCAGGTGAACACATAATTGGTGCTGATGCGGTTAAGCGGCACGCCCATGACCTCATTAAAATCTTTCCATGGGGAATAGGGGTAATGAACCCGCTCGCTGGCGAAGATGTCCACCTCATTAGTACTGACCACCCGCACCGGTCCAGCCACCAGGCCGGGACCGGTGTAGCCACCGTTAGCCCAATACCGCGGGGTCACCTTGCCTTGCGGCCCAATTTCATAATGACCTTTGGGGGTGGTCATGTCGCCAATGTAAATATCAACCTCGGCAGTCTCAGTCAGGCTCGGATTCCCCACCAGCACCCAGGTGAGCATCGAGTCGTTGTCGTACCAGGGGAACCAGTATTCGGTGTCCAATTCTTCCACCGGGAAGCCCATGACCTCATTAAAACCGGTCCACGGGAGGGTGGGGAAATGGGTGCGCTCGCTGGTAAAGATTTTCACCCCATTGGTGGAGACTACCCGCACCGGTCCGGCTTGCAATCCGTCGCCCACTCCCGGCTGACCGCTAACCCAGTAACGGGGGGTCACCCGCTGGCGGGGACCGATACTGTATTGTCCTTGCAACACTCCGCCGATATAGACATCGACCTCGGCGGTTTCGGTCAGGCTTGGGTTGCCAATCAATACCCAGGTATACATGGTTTTGTTGTCGTACCAGGTGAAGTAATATTCGGTCGTGAGACGTTCTGTTGGGTAGCCCATCACTTCATTAAACGCGGTCCATTTTGTGGAATCAATCCCGGTGAAGTGCACTCGCTCGCTGGTAAAGAACAGATCTCCGTTGGTGGATGAAACCCTGACCGGTCCATTCTGTAACCCAGGTCCTGTGTAGCCGCCGTTTTCCCAGAAACGAGGGGTCTGTCTCCCGTTGACGGGTACAAAATAGCTGCCGCGCAAAGTGCCGCCGATTTCAATTTCAATATTATTGGGGGTGAGGCAGGTGTAAACCAAAACATCATCCAGCCACCAGCCCTGGTCTTGGGTATCGTTGGGATCGTAATTGGCATCGGTAATGATGCGCCAGCGGAATTGCACATTTTTGCCCGCCAGCGTAGAAAGGTCGTAGCGTGTGGCCGTGTAGCCGTAACTGGAACCGGTAAAGCCGGGAATATCGCCAGCTGCGCTGATGGTGCCGTTATAACCGTTGACCGTGGTCAAGGTGCTCATATCCACCCAATCGGTGCCGTTCTCGGAGTACTCCACCACACCGCCATCCACACCATCTTCCAGAGAGTAGGAATGGGCAAAATGCAGGTAAGCCGAGTTGGGGATCAGATAGGATGTGCTGGTCTTGAGTGTAGAATTGGCATTGGGAATGTAATTGGCGCCATACATAAAATGCAAACCTGATTTGGCATTTCTCCCCAGGTCGCCTACTGTGCCGTCATAAATCCAGGCTGTTCCATTGATGGTCCAGTTGGCGGCGCCGTTTTCGAAATCATCCTCAAAGGTGATGTCCACGGGTTTGGTAAAATTCGCCGCTGGAGTGCCAGCCGGACAGTACGCAGCGGGAGATCCGGGTGGGGTGGGAGCGGTAGTGTTGTCGGTTTTCATTTCCACTGCCAGGGTGGCCTTCTTGACTTCAAGACAGTTGGCATAACTGACTTTATCCGCGCTGCCCGGGATGGACAGATTGACCTGTGCCTGGCAGGCCTGGTATAGCTGGTCGGCCAGGTCGGCATAATCGGAACCAGAGAGGATGAAGTTCTGCTGTGCCTGGTAATAAATGGCCGCCACTCGATCTCTGCCCAAAGCCGCAATGGTTTGGCCATTAAAACTGCCGCCATCGGTCAATAAATACACCGCTTTGTTATTCACGCCGCTGTTGGTATGAATGCCGCCGCTGTCGGCTGTGGTAAAGAGGTAATAGGAACTGGTCATTTTATCGGGATGCAGCTTGTTGGTTGGCGTCTTCATATCGCGAATATACCCACCCGGCGCATCCTCACCAATTCTCCATTTCACGGTGGAATCATCCGTTCCTTTCCCATTGGTTTGATCGATGAATTCACCCCACATGTCCGCCAGTGATTCCGCGATGGCACCGGATTGATACCAGGGGTAAAGTCCTCCAGACGTATTGTCGATAACCGCGTGTCCAAACTCGTGTCCGACAATATCATCGGCCTGAGAATAACCGGAACCAAAATAGAAATTCGCGCCATTCCAGAAAGAAGTAAACCCCGTCCCAAAATTCACCTCGGCAACCAGTGGGCTGCCGTAGCCATCATAACTGTCACGCGCCATATGCAGGGAAAAATAATCATAGGCGTCTTTCAGGTAAGTATATGCTTTTTGGGCGTCAGAAATTTCAGATGAAGAACAATCGGTTTCATTTTCACAGACCAGCGTACCGAGGGTATAGGTGCCGGTGTTGGCATCATTATAAATACTGATGCTTAACGCGTTCCAGGCATCCTCAAAAGCCATGACCTCATCCCCATTGGCCGCGTCCAGCATGATGCGGTAACCGGCGGGCAGGTCTTGGGCTGTAACAGTGATTTGCCAGACCAGACGCGGATCGCCTGATGCAGACTCCAATAGTTGCGGGCTGTAAATCGCCAATTCAGGTTTACTAACAGAAACCACCTCGACCGCTACACCCAGCTTATCTGCGCCCAATTGGCGGGCCAGATCAACTGCTTCCTCGGAAGAGAGCACCGGTTCAGTGGAAATATTCAAATTGGGTAAAATTTCACCATTAACCGTGATTACGTTGCCATTCGTGTCCATTTGCACATTTAATTCGCCGGCCAACACGGGGATACCCTGATAAGTTTGTTGGAAGCGCACGAATTGACGGCCGTTTTCCAAAACGGATTTTCGCAATACCTGTAATTCCTGTGCCTGGTCACTCAATCCAAAAAGAGCGCCTTGTTCAGCCAGAAACGCGCGCGCTGAATTCTCGAATCCTTTGGCATCCGCAGCTTTCATCACCGCACCCGTAGAAATGGGTGTTTTCGCATCCACGCTCAAGAAACTCACTTTGCCAGTGGTGGTATGGCGGGTTAGTTGAGCATTGCTTTGAGCAAAATCTTTGGGAGCTACGGGCGGTTCCGGCTCAGCCAATACCGGGATCACGCTGCTTCCAACGGTCATGGACACCAGGATGATGAGTGTAAATAAAGGAAACACAAGTTTTCTTATTAATGCTTTCATTAATCTCACCTGCCTAATCGAGTGAACAAATCATTTAAGTTTAATTTTTCCAAGATCAATGCTTTCTTCAGCGGTCAGCGAAAGTACCAAAACCTGCTGATCCTCTTGCACAATGAGGCGGCTTTCTTCAGGGGTGGGTCCTACAACCAGCACATAAGTACCTGGGGTAAGGTCTAACGAGGAAAACTTTCCGTTTGGTTGCACCTGTGCGATTGGATCCGCGTAGGCATCTAAAGTGAAGAAGCCTTTACCAGCCTCATTTTCATAATAATCTGCCAAAAACACAGATACTGTCTCTGTTTGCCAGTAATCTCCCAGATTGGCAATCGTTCCAGAGACCAAGGCTCTCCCCGGAAGCGGTGTGGAAATCTCACTTTGTTGAGATACTGGACCGCAAGCCACCAAAATTAATCCCAGAAGGATTATGCCCCAAAATAACCTGATTGGATTGAATTGGCGCTTCATTTTACGGTTTCTTATAGGAAATGGAACTGTAGTCATCTCCTTCAGTGATAAATCCGCCGCTGGGGTTGGTGAGAGTACGTTGTACCCGGGCAACAGCCACAACTGGCACATTACTCTCAATCACAACCGCGCCCTTGAAATACTGATCCTGAGGGCCTAAAAGGCCAGGTGCGGCATTGGCATTGGTGGTGGTTTTGGCCTTTGATGGAAGTGGATTTGAACTGGTTGCCAGGGTATGCGTCACTGCTTGCGTGCCATTCTCATAAAAGTAGATCGCGCGTACATCGGTCGCAGCTGAATCGCTTACATTCATAATGCCGATATAAGTCTGGTAACTGCGATCACTGCGTGTCCATTCGGCGTATGGCAGCACCACGCGATATTTACTATCGCTGCCTTGCCAGGTTGATTCGGGGCGTGAGAACCCGTTGATGGTAGCCGAAAAACCAGTATTGTCGGTAGAGCGTACCACCACCGAAACAGGTTGGTCTGGTGAACCTACGATGGCGGAAAGATTGCTCCCGGCAGCGATAGCGGCGCAGCTATCTACGGAGATTGAGTCACCCGCACCCAACCCCAATCCGCTCAAACCGGAATGCGAACCGCTTAAATTACCCGATGCGTCAAAGTATTCAATGCTTAAGCTATTGAGTGAGCCACTTCCCGTATTCTGTACAATAATCTCTGTGGTCAGTTGGGCACGCCCAAATCCGCAAGAGACATTCGGCAAATAGACGGGTGAGTCCCCTCCCGCTTCACCCTGAAAGGCGTATGTCTGGCTGCTGGAATTCGAAAAGTCCTGAACAGCCGCAATCATTTTTTCACTGCCGCCAGAGGTGATAACCACTGATCCTTCAAAACCATCACCCAATGCGGAAAAATCACTGCTTGAAAGGTCAAAGACTTTGGATGCATTACTGTAAACCTGATTATCCGCGGGGGTTACGGTTGTATTGAATGACCCGGAGTTACTGTAGAATGTGAAACTAACCGATGCCGCGGTGGTGTGCAAGTTTTGCACGCTGATGCGCGAAGAAAAACTATCGGCATTGCGGCGCGCTACCGGGATGAAGAATTTACCAACTCCCGCATCATTGATGGTAAAGGAGGAGTACACGATCATACTGGATTCGGGAGTTGCCTGGCGGTATATGGCGATTACCTCCCGATCGGAGCTAATCACCGCACCCCCCTTAAAATCATCGTCCAATATTGTGCTTCCAACCAGGATGGAAACTGACTGGTGTGGAATGAGCGTGCGCAGGGAACTGGGAATCACATTGTTGGGATCGTCACTGCCGTAGTAGACGATATTGTATTCTGTCGTGTCGGTGTCGCTGGGATTATAAACCACAATACTGGATGACCAGATAGAGGCTTTTGCAGGAGATGCATTAACACCTTGAGATGGGCTAAAAATTAAGCCCACCAATAATGTGAGTAGGATTATGCCAGTAATTTTTTTCATATACGCACTCCTCTAAATGAAATATCAGAATATTGCAAGGCAGTTTAACAATATTCTGCCTGATCAATGGTGTCAATAATCCATTTGGAGTATTAGAAAGGTTGTAAGTTGTTTGCAAACCATAAAGAAAAATTCGCACTCGGGTTTCTTTTCTTTGATACAATCTATTTGTTAGCACTCAGATGAGGCATCATGGGCTCAAAATTATCCATCACTCACATCATCACTGGCTTGGATCCGGGTGGAGCAGAAACGATGCTCGCCAGATTAGTTTTCTTTTTAAAGGAAGAAGGGTATCCATTCAATGTAATTTCCCTTACAGGGGATGGATTAATTGGAAAACAATTAAGAGCTGCAGGAATTCCAGTTAAGATTTTGGGGTTCAATCCGCAAAAGCCCAATCCATTTCTGATTTTCAAATTGGCTCGCTGGGTAAGAGAATCACAGCCGGATGGTATTCATACCTGGATGTACCACGCAGATTTGCTGGGAGGGCTCGCTGCCCGACTGGCAGGCAATGTTCCGGTAGTGTGGGCGTTGCATAACAGCACTCTGGATCCAAAATTGACGAAAGTTAGCACGCGTTGGGTAGTGAAGTTGTGCGCGGTTCTTTCCCGCTTCTTGCCCCAAAAAATCGTGGCCTGTTCAATGGTTTCCAGAGACTTGCATGTTCAATCGGGGTATGCGGCCGAACGAATGGAGTATATCCCCAACGGGTTTGATACCAAGGTGTTTAAGCCGGATGCTGAAGCAAGATCCAGCGTGCGGGAGGAATTGGGCTTGCCCGCCAATACATCACTGATCGGTTTTATGGCCCGTTTTGACCCGCAAAAGGATTTAACTAACTTCATTCAAGCAGCCGCAATTTTACACCAAACCGATCCAGATGTTCACTACGTTCTTGCGGGCACCGGGTTAGATCCAGAAAACCTATTATTAATGAAGGTGATTCAGGCGAATGGGATGATTGATTTCATCCACCTGTTGGGGCGCCGCGAAGATACCCCCCGTCTGAATGCCGCATTGGATCTGGCTACAGTCAGTTCTGCCTATGGAGAGGCTTTCCCCCTGGTAATTGGTGAAGCCATGGCCTGCGAGGTGCCGTGTGTAGCGACAGATGTGGGTGATTCTAAATTGGTGATCGGTGAGACAGGGATTACCGTCCCCCCTCGTAACCCCAACGCATTAGCGCAAGCCTGGAAAGATATGCTCAGTTTATCCAATCAAGAACGTCAAAATTTGGGAAAACTGGCCAGGCAGAAAGTGCTTGAGAATTATTCCATCGAAAAAATATCTCGGCTATACGAAAAGCTGTATTTGGACATGTTTTCTTGAGAAATGTAAGTTATTTATTTGTCCGTGGTGAAATATCGATTATGCAGCGCCAGTCAGCTGTTCGTATACGGACAGGGTTTGAGAAATATTGATTTCTTCAGAGAATTCCTTTTCGACAATTTTCCGGCCGTTTAATCCGTATTGGATGCATAACTCGCGTTGATTAACTAATTCTTCGATCGCGTCCGCGAGCGCCTGGGGGTTTTGAACAGGGATCAATATCCCATTTACTCCCGTTCTCACAATTTCCCGACAGCCTGGAATATCTGTAGCGATCAACGGGCGTCCGCAGGCAGCTGCCTCTAAAAGCGTTTTTGGCAATCCCTCACGATAGGAGGATGGCTGACACATTATGGTTGTAGAGTGATACACCGAAATCATATCCTCTCGCCATCCCAGGTATTCTACCAATCCCTCATCAACCCATTGCTGAATCTCCTCTTCCTTAACAGAATTGGGGTTATCCTTATAGGGGGCTCCTACCAACCGGAAAATGACATTTACCCCTTTTTGCTTTAGCAACCGGGATGCCTCCACAAATTCCTTTACCCCTTTATCATAAATTAACCGGGCCGCTAATGTGACTGTGGGAGTGCCATTCGGAAG
>ENA-ORXD01002510-ORXD01002510.1-sediment-metagenome-genome-assembly--contig:-NODE-2510-length-12059-cov-21.094642_pt1 | contig 12059 bp, 11 predicted proteins | sample MGYA00237862_ERZ511471 | MGnify/ENA metagenome assembly ERZ511471 | reverse complement strand
CCGATATCCCCGCGGGAGAAGGCTTCGGTGGTCACCACCAGTTCAGGGAGCGAGGTCCCGAACGCAATGACCGTGAATCCGATGGTCGCCGGAGCGACCCCAAGCCGGATTGCAAGCCCTTCTGCACCCCTGACCGCTATTGAGGCTCCTTTCAGGAGGAAGGCAAGGCCAATGACAAACAGGATGAGCGGGACGATCATGGAACAACTTCTCACGTGATAGCGGGCCGGCCCCCGCAGTCGTTTTTATCATGGGTCAGGAGGACAAAAAAAGGCATCCTCCGGTAGAGAACCGCAATGCCCATCAGCCCGGACGCTCTACCCGTTTCCATGGTGCAGATCCGCCTCCCCATCCTGCCCCTCGGCGATCCCCGGCTACGGGAAAAAAGCCTCCGCGTCCCTGATCCTGCCGACCCGTCCGTACGGGCCGTTGCACACCGACTCATCGGTGCACTCCGGGCATTCCGGAAGCAGTACGGCTTTTCACAGGGGATTGCCGCCCCCCAGATCGGCATTCCGGCCCGCATCATGGTGATCGACCCGGGCCCGGGGCCGATCGTTCTGGTCAACCCCGAGGTCCGCCGGGTCAGCGACCAGACCGTCTGCTCCTGGGAGTCCTGCATGTGCTTCCCTGCGCTGGCAGTGATGGTCCGGCGGGCGGATGCGATCAGGGTCGCCTACCGGACCCTTGACGGGAGTGACGCAGTCCTTGCTTCGGACAGCCCTGAACATGCCGCCGTCATCCAGCACGAACTGGATCATCTCGACGGGATCCTCCTGCTGGATCGGGCGGCCGATACCCGGTCGATCATCAGCCGTGAGGCCTATGCGCAGGACCCGGACCTGTTCAACCGCATGTGCAGTGGACAGGAATCCTCCCGGCTGGCGCGCAATCCTTAACTGGCCCGTTGTCCATACTGACTATTGGCTCACCACATGTCCCGCCACAGGCACAAACTCTCGAAGAAGGCCGGGATGCCCCCCGGAACGCTCCACCTGGACGGAGAGCCCCCGGCCGGCCCGGTCCGCATCACGGTCATGGATTACGATGCAGAACACATCGAAGAGCGGACAGTCGGGGCTATCGAGGAGTGCTTCCCGTACCGGGACACGGAAACCGTCACCTGGATCAATATTGACGGTCTCGCCAATACCGAGGTGATCGAGAAGATCGGGCGCCATTTCTCCATCCACCCGATTATCCTCGAAGACCTCCTCAATACCGATCAGCGCCCGAAGATGGAGGATCTTGAGAACTACCTCTACCTCAACCTCAAGATGCTCATGCTCCCGGAAGGGAGCAAGGAGATCAGGGTTGAGCACGTCTCGCTCATCATCGGGAAAAATTACCTCATATCCTTCCAGGAAGATATCGGGGATGTCTTTGACCCGGTCCGGGAGCGGATCAGGAAAGAAGGGGGGCGGGTGAGGAAGAGCGGCCCGGATTACCTCGCCTATGCCCTCATCGACAATATCGTTGACAACTACTTCGTGGTGATGGAAAAGATCGAGGAGTGGGTGGAAACGCTCGAGGAAGAGCTGGTGATCAATGCCACCCGGGAGTCGCTCCAGAAGATCAACCGCCTGAAGAAGGACATGCTCTTTCTCCGGAAAGCGGTCTGGCCGCTCCGCGAAATGATCCTTGCCCTGGAGCGGGAGGAGTCCCCGCTCATCAGGGAAGACACCCATATCTACCTCCGGGATGTATACGACCATGCCATCCAGGTGATCGATACCCTTGAGACCTTCCGGGACATGGTCTCGGGGATGATCGATATCTACCTCTCCGGCCTTTCGTACAGGATGAACGAGATCATGAAGGTGCTCACCCTTATTGCCACCATCTTCATCCCCCTCACCTTCGTGGCCGGCGTCTATGGCATGAACTTCCGGTACATGCCGGAGCTGGGCTGGGAGTACGGTTACTATACAATATGGGGGATCATGATCGCGATTGTGGTGATCATGCTGGTCTATTTCCGGAAGCGGCAGTGGATTTAAGCGTCGGAAGACAGGGCCCCGGATAACTACCTATTATCACTCGCCACGTGTAACCTCATCTCCGTATGGAGACTGCCCCTCTCCTGCTGCTGCTCGCCGTCGCCCCGGCGGTGTTCTGGCTCTGGTACTTCTACCATAAGGACCGCTATGAGCCGGAACCCCTGGCCTGGATCCTGATGATCTATATCCTGGGAATGGCGGTCACCATCCCCGTGGCGCTCGTAGAGGGGTTTTTTGCTCTCTTTCTGACTGACTTTTTCATCACTGTCATGATCGCCCCGGTGTTCGAGGAGGCAGGGAAGTACCTGGTGGTGAGGCGGACTGTATACGAGTCCGCCGAATTCGATGAGCCGGTGGACGGAATCGTGTACGCCGCCGCGGCAGGGCTGGGGTTTGCCACCCTGGAAAATATCATCTACGTCTTCTCTGCACTGGAAACCTCAGTCGCCTTCGCCCTCCAGACCGGCCTGGTGCGGGCCCTGATCTCGGTCCCCGGGCATGTACTCTTCTCGGCAATGTGGGGGTATGCGCTCGGCAGGGCACGGTTTCTCCCGGCATCCGGGCGTCGGGGTATCATCCTCGGAGGTCTGGTTTTAGCGATGGCCTCGCACGCCCTCTTCAATCTCCTTCTGTATGATACAATCGGCTTTGCACTCCTGGTCCTGATCGTGGTGCCGGCCCTCTGGTTCATCGTCCAGCGCAGGATCGATGAATCGCTCAGGAACTCGGTCTACCGGCCGAAGTGAAGTTCTATTCGAGCTTCACCACCTGTATCTGAATACCGGAACGTTCAGATTCTGCCCATGAGTATTCAGGCATATAAAAAGTCAGGCTTAATGTCCAACAAATTCAGAGTTTTCCGGATCTCATTCTGGTAGACCTTATTCATGACAATAACCAGGTCGGGTCGGTATTCTCTGAGAAAACCCGGTGGCACAATTTGTTGGCCGGTACCGGCTACATACGTAAACTGCTTTTTTGGATTAACATCAACAACATACTCAATTTCATCACTGATAGCAAGAATATTCAGGAAGTTTACACCCTTTGACCCTGCACCCCAGAGAACAATCCTCTTGCCGGATGATCGGATGCGCGTTCGCCATTCCTTCCACCAATTGATTTTTCTCCTGCCTGCAGCACCGAACTGTGTTCCCAACGATTCCAGTGTCTCATGAGAAAGGGAAGATTTCTTCTGATACCCCTTTCCCCGGCTTCCGGGAATTGCTTCAAGAGAGAGGTACTGACCGTGATATCTATCAGACAGGTTTGCGACGTGAAAACCATGAAGCAGGAAGAGTCGTTCAAGGGATGTTTTGCTAAAATACGAATAATGTTCGTAAATAATATCCCATATCGCCGATTTACGGAAGATATAATCAAGATTCGGTACTTCGATGTATACCGGTGTCTCTTTATCGTCTCCCGCAAGAGTTCGGAGAATGCGGACGAGATCTGATGGTTTAAAGAGGTGTTCCAGGACGTGCCGGGCAACTATAAGGTCAAAGGATCCTGGTGAGAACTGGTTCTCGAAATGATTCTTAATGAGAATAGCTTTCTGACCTTGTTCATAAGGGACCGGTTCATGACCCGGATCAAACCCGATCCCGGTATTATTACCGTAATCACAGAGATGACGTAGAAAATGACCACTACCGCTCCCTATTTCGAGGATTGCTTTTTCTCGTACTCCATAGCGATTGATCAGGTATTTTGCAAGTTCATCGGAATATTTCTGGAAATGCGGAGAATAATGGAGAGAATTGTCATAACCTCTGACATATTGCACTTTCAACGGGTCGTATTCCTGGTTATACACGTGCCCGCACTGCGGGCAGATAACCAGGTCGATATCACCCCTTTCAACTGTTACAGCCTCATCACGGTTCTCCCAGATGCCGTGATATAAAACCGGAATTTTGGCTATATGAAGAATCTTAAAAGGACGGGCACATCCGCAGACGGGACAATTGCTCGCCGAATCCAGATCCGGTTTCTTCTCCCTCATGGAGCACATCCTGTAATGAGGCAGATATGCACCTCAAAGGGGATGACGGACTGCAGGATCCAAAGGCCAGTCCAAGATGTGGTTTTCCCACACGGAAAGGATAGGTTGCCGGGCCTGTTTTCCGGGACATTTTGAATTTTTTCTGAAAAATGTGTGGTAAGCAGGCAGATGGTGTATTCCTTGACGGTCCTTTTCATTTCACGGTGTATTTCCAGTATACGTGGCATGAAATTAACCACAACCCAGTGCAATTATATCTGGTAACAGGCCCCTTTTTCCAATTTCATAAGTAACTTCATTGAGGTATATCGGATTCATGAGGACAATAAGGTCTGGTTTATAAGCCTTCAGAAATTCAGGCGAAACAACTTCTTGACAGGTTCCAGGCATGAACGTCCCGTGTTTGTTTGGATTAATATCAACAGTGTACTTAATCTCATCAACCATGTCCAGCGAAGTAAGAAAGGCAACTGCTTTCGAACCGGAACCCCAGAGAACAATCCGCCGACCTTGTTTTGTTCTTTCCTGAATGCTTTGCTTCCATCGGGCAATGCCTTTCGTTACCCCGGCAGTAAACTGTTTAATTACCTCTGGCACACGCCCCTCCCCGTCTTTGCGAACGTATTTCCGGCTTTCCCGGAAGTCTGCCGGGTGTGCCGTAATCATGAGATACTGATTTCCAAAATCATTCCATATGTCGATAATCCGGAAGCCTTGATGCTCCATCAGATACACCAGGGAATTTTTCGTGAAATAGGAGCAGTGTTCATAGTAGATATCCCAGAATGCTGCTTCCTTCAGGATTCGGTTGACATCAGGGATCTGGAAGAAGACGACTGTGTCATGCCGGTTCCCTATCGAATTGCGAATGGTGGAGAGAAAACCCGAAACATCTTTTATATGCTCAAGGGTCATCCGACAACAAATAAAATCGGCGATGTAGTTCTCATACCTTCCTGAATAGTAATCCGGGATAATTGTCACATGTTCATGGTTGAAAACAGCAGAACGTTCCGGATTATACGCAGGATCAAATCCAATACCGCGGTTCTGGCCTTCTTTGCAGAGCAGTGACAGGAACTCTCCCTGACCGCAGCCAATTTCTAAAACGGTTTTATCATGCAGATCGTAGTGATCGATGAGCTGCCTGGCGAGTCTGTGGGAAAATGAGCTAAATGTCGGAGAAAAAATCTGAGTTGATTCATATTCAGGTGTATAGTGGACGATCTGGGGAATAAAGGAGCGGTTGAAAATAAATCCACACGTCTGACAATACGTGAGGTCTATCGTGCCCTTAGGTACATTCCGTGCTTCTTGCGGTGAATGGAGCAGCACTACGCTTGACACCGGAACGTGTTCGATCGTATAGAATACATAACCCGTTTCCGAGCCGCAGGCCGGGCAACGGTAAAAAGCATCAATTCCGGGAGAGACTTTATCACTCATCTTCAATCGGGCTCGATGATTACAGGTTGTGGAATGGGTATGATGAATTTGCCGCCTTTTCTCCGGTATCTATCCTGCTGGCGGAGGATCTCTTCAGCGAAATTCCAGGTGAAGAGGAGGACATAATCAGGATTATCCTCCAGAAGCTGCGAAGTCGGGAAAATCGGAATATGGTTTCCTCCCATGTATCGACCCTGTTTGAAGGGATTCAGGTCAACAATATATTCGAGACTGTTTCTATTAAGCTTACAATATGAAAGGAGCGTAGTGGCTTTGGCTGCAGCCCCATATCCTACAATCCTTCCGCCATTCCTCTCAATTTCCTGGAGCAGATGTCGGAGCTGTTTACAGATTCCCTGGACACGGATGGCGAATTTGATATAATAATCAACCTGGGAAGCGTTATGCTCACATTCAGCCTGAAGAAAATTTTCCACCGAAACGTTAACTCTTTCCTGCTTTTCAATATATAACCGGAGAGATCCCCCATGAATGGGGAAATGGCGAATGTCATTGATGAATAGCCCATGACGACGGAACAGGTGGTCGAGAGCATGCACGGAAAAATAACACAGATGCTGATGGTAAATGGTGTCAAATTCATTATTCTCGATGAGATCCAGCAGGTACGGCACTTCCATCACTGCCAGACCATCATCCTTGAGAAGCAGGGAGACCGCCATGACAAATCCGTTAAGGTCGGAAACATGTGCCAGCACATTGTTTGCAATGATGACATCGGCATGACAGTTGTTCCGATGCAGGGATGTTGCCAGATCCAGCGTGAAGAAGGTATTCAGCGTCGGAATACCTGATACTATTGCAGCTTCTGCGGGACCTTTTGCCGGATCTATGCCAAGAACAGGAATATGATGTTCAATAAAATTTCGAAGCATATAGCCGTCGTTGCTTGCCGGTTCGATGACGAGACTCTGCTCAGATAAATTTCTGGACTGAATCAGCTCAAGGGCATTCCTGCGTGAATGCTCGAGGAGGGTCTGTGAGACCGATGAAAAGTACGGATACTCATTCCCGAAGAGGATTTCCGGTTTAACCGTTGCCGTTATTTGCACGAGAGAACAATCGGGACAAAAGACGAGATCAAGCGGGGCAGTCAGTTCTGCAAGATCGAGCTGATCGGATGTTACCAGTCGATCGGCGAGGGGTGTATTGCCAAATGAAAGAATTGTCCGGAGCCGGGTGCTGCCACAGGATCTGCATCGTCGCTCGATCCGGTAATGGTCCATTTTTATATTGCCCATAGGCATCTCGCGATAAACACCATATCGCAAGATTAGTTCATAAATACATCCTATGAGGGAAAGCCGGCATTCTCATGAACGTTTCATGCTTTTATCGCCAGTGGAGATTTTCATCAAGTTTTTCATCTCGTATGAGCTGATTAATGTGGTCAACACGTCGGTATCGTGGACCTTCAAAATCTTCAAGAGAGAGTCCGTATTTCCGATAACAGTGATATAATTCTCTGGCACCCTTCCTTACCTTCCACTCTGGTTTGAAGTCAGGGAGAACATTCCTGATTTTATCACAATTAACCCGGTAATTCCGCTGATCGGGACCTGCGTGAGGAGCAAAGCTGATGTCACACCCCGGAACCGTGTCAGCTACAATCTCCGCAAGGTCTCTGACGCGGTAATTTTCAGAAGTGATTCCGATGTTGAACGTTTCATTATGAATGAGATCTGCAGGTGCGTCCAGGACAACCATGAACGCCCGTGCGATATCTTCGATGTGAACGACAGGACGCCAGGGGCTCCCATCACTCTTGAGCCGAATTGTTCCGGATGTATATGCCCAGGCAACAAGATTATTGAGGACCAGATCGAACCGAAGGAAGGGCGAAACTCCATATGCCGTGCTATTTCGCAGGAATGTGGGGCTGAATGTCTCGTCAGCAAGCGTAGATACGTCACGTTCGACCAATACTTTTGAAATCCCATAGGGAGTTACCGGATTCAATTCTGAATTCTCATCAAGCAGATCATCTCCCGAAGCTCCATAGGTGCTGCACGATGAAGAAAAGAGAAAACGGGAAATACCTGCCTTTTTGGAAAGTTGGGCGAGGCGTACCGATGCACGGTGATTTATCTCCATTGTAAGGTCCGGATTGAGATCACCGAGCGGATCATTTGAGAGTCCCGCAAGATGGATGACAGCATCAAAACCTTTCACGTCACGGAGTGTCAGATCACGAATGTCTTTGGTTAAAGTCGGCGTTGCATCCTCCCATTTCCCATAGACACAGGCCATGAAAAGGTTATTATCCACACCGACAACAGTGTGCCCCACGTCTTTGAGCATTTTCGTGAGAACCGATCCAATATACCCATGATTTCCCGTGATAAGAACTCGCATCGTCAATCTTCCCACACCTTCCAGGGTGCCTGGCTTGATTGCCACAGCGTTTCAAGGATGTATTTTTCCCGTAACGTGTCCATGCATTGCCAGAACGATGTATGCTTGTATGCCATGAGTTCGCCATCCTCTGCAAGGCGTTCAAGAGGCTCCCGTTCCCACACGGTGGAATCACCATCAATATAGTCAAAAATGCCAGGTTCGAGAACGAAGAATGCTCCATTGATCCACCCTTCACCAATCTGGGGTTTCTCGGTGAATCGGCTGACTTTGTCACCATCAAAGACCATAAATCCATACCGTGCAGGTGGCCGGACTGCGGTCAGGGTTGCAAGCCTGCCATGGTTTTGGTGGAAGTGAAGCAGACGGGTCAAATCAACATTGGACAATCCGTCACCCCAGGTAAGCATAAAACTCTCATCACCAATATGAGGAGCAAGACGCTTGATCCTTCCGCCGGTTTGTGTATTTAATCCGGTATTGATAAGGTCGACTGTCCAGTCTGGGCGTGCCCCTTCATGCATCGTGACCTTGCCATCCTTGGTTTTTATCGTAAGGTCATGTTCCAGTGGGAGATAATTGGCCATATAGTGCTTAATTACCTCTCCTTTATATCCGAGGGCGATAAGAAAGTGGGTGTGCCCGTAGCAGGCATAATACTTCATAATATGCCACAGAATTGGCCGTCCGCCAATCTCAACCATCGGTTTTGGTCGTATCGTCGTCTCTTCCGAGAGACGAGATCCATACCCTCCTGCAAGAATTGCCACCTTCATTTCCGGTCTCCCTTCAAATATCCCTCTTTTGTATTTTTGGCTGACTCCTGAACATTAATACTCTTTTCGTACATGGGAAAATCTGGATAATTGTGATACGAATATCGCCAAGGAGACTGCGATAATTCTTAACACCCCACTGTACCAACGCACGGAAACAGAGCAATCTTTCCTGGGACGACATGTTAACCCGTATGACCGATGAAAGATACCCGGCCCAAACCCGCCAACTTCGGAGCGTTGGATGAAATCGCTTGCTTGGATCGTACCATGCAAGGAGTGTATAGGCATCATGTTTCTGCTCGGAGCATTCAGGATGATCACGACGATAGAACAGATAATCCTGGATTTCATTAAAGCGACCCCGCAAACTCATTTCTGCCAGCAATACCCGGTCCGATCCGACAAACGCAGCTATGAGCGGAGTCTGCGCAAGGATGGTTTTGCGCATGATTCCAAAGACTGCCCAACTCTGGTGATCCGTCAGAATGAGTTCCGAAAAACGGATATGTGCTTCATGTGCATCGATCCGCATGGGGTAGTCATAGACCCCGTCAACCTCACCCGCCATATCAATCCGGTATACTCTCGAATAACAGAGAACAATTGATGGAACCCTGTCGAGGACTTCGATGCAGTTTTCAAAAAAAGTTGGTGCGATAACATCATCGGCAGCTGCCCATTTGAAGTATTCGCCTCTTGACCGGGCAAAAACCCGGTTGAAGTTTTCTGATGCACCAAGATTTTCCGGATTCCGATAATAACTGATTCGTGGGTCTTGGGCCTGATATTCGAGGCAGATCTCCCTTGTCCGATCGGTTGAAGCATTATCTGAAATGATTAGCTCAAAATCGCGGTACGTCTGATGAAGTATGGAATCCAAGGTATGCCGAAGGTATTTCTCGCCATTGAAGACCGGAAGGCCGACGCTAAGTCTGGGAGCAGGCCCCTCTGTCATTCCCTTTTGTTCCTCCCTCGTTAATTAGTACTACAATAAGAGTTGGGCATAGTGGCAATAGCCACCACTCTCTGCTCTGACATTTTCAAGATAACTGCAACATTTCTTATATAATTTTCTTCTTATCTTCTTTCCTCATATGCCCGAGATTTTTCTCGCGTATCTTTTTAAAGGCAATTTTATACCGTTCCGTTTTTGACACGCTGTTGTCACAGATATTCAAATAGTAATTCACGAGGATTTCAGGTACGAAAAGAGGTTCATACATCGAAGTGATTCGGATGATAAAATCCCAATCAGTAAGACGTTTCAATGTTTCGTCAAAGAAACCTACGGTATCTAAACATTCCCTGGCGTGAACAAAAGTATTAATATCAATATAATTTCTCTTTAACAACTTCTCGAAGTTGAATTCTTCACCCTTCACGCCACGGAGAAAAATTTTATTGATTATTGGAATTTTTTTGTATAAATTATACCTGCAATACGCAACTTTTTTTGATTCGTCTCCATTATTCAGAGCTCCCCGCATTACCGAAAGAAATTGGGGAAACCAGGTGTTGTCCGAATCGAGATAGGCGATATAATCACCTCTTGCATGCTGAAGGCCAAAATTTCTTGCTGCACAAATCCCGCTATGAGAAATTCGATAGAGAACGACCTTATCGGAAAGATACGGGGTGACTGCTTCTTCTAAATCGTCGTCAGAACCATCATCGATAAGAATTAATTCATAGTTCTGGTAGGTCTGGCCAAGAATGGATGTGATAGCTCGTGGAGCGATATCTGCCCTGTTCCAAATCGGCATTATAATGCTGAACATAACTATTGGTTATAGAAATAAATGATAGATCAATTTGATAATAATTTGTATCTAACCACGGCAATTCGTTGATAATTACAACATCTCTCCAGCTGATACCTGCAAAATAATGGAAATCAGTTACCCGATTTTAACCTCGGAAAATCCCTGACTATTATATTGCAGCAGGGTTTAGTGCTTTCCAGGGATATCGAACCCTGAGCATGATCCCTGCTGCGATGAGAATAAGGAGAGGGATGGTGGACAGTGCCGTGGAGAGAGAATAGGTATCGGCCAGGATTCCGTTAACCGCCACGCCGATCCCCCCTGCACCGATCGCTACCCCGAGCATCAGGCCGGAAGCCATACCTACACTTGAGGGGAGGATCTCATGTGACATTGCCACGGTCACAGCGAAGCTCGACCAGAGGAAGAACCCGAAGAGGATGAGCGCGATTACTGAGCCGACCCCGTCGAACCTGAGAAACAAGACCAGGAACGGGACCGAGCAGAGCAGTCCGGCCAGGGTGAACTCCTTCTTTCCGTAGCGGTCGGCCAGTGCTCCGCCGATGAGTTGTCCCGCAACACCGGCAAAGAGCATCACCGTGATGAGCAGGTTTGCGGTGAAGATATCGAATCCCCTTGAGATGAGGAGTGGCGGAAAGAAGGCGATTGCCGAGAACACAGCCCATGCCCGGAAGGTAGATGCGGCAAAGAGCAGGCCCATGGGCCGGAGATCGGCGAGGGTTAGTGAGACCTGCGGAGGAGAATTCTCCCCAGGTGGCGGTGTTGGAGGAGGCAGGAACTTTTTCAGAAGAACTGCCATAACCACTGCCGGGATGAGGAGAACCAAAAGGCCGGGGAGGCCGAAGAGATATACTATTCCCCCGGCAAGGATCGGACCGAGAGCATAGCCGATGTTTCCCCCCACCACAAAGACTGCCGTGATCCTCCCCCGGTTCGTGCTGGTTGCGATCCGGCTCACGATGGAGAGGGCATTCGGGTGGAAACATGCATGACCGATAGCGGCAAGCGCCGCACAGGCGAGGAGCAGCGGATATGACGTAACCACCCCGATCAGGGAGATGAAGACGGCCGATATCAGCAGGCTGGTCGAGACATGGACCTGTTTTCCGTACCGATCGGAGAGATACCCGAAGAACGGCTGGGTAGCAGAGGAGGTAAGGTTGTAGGAGGTGACCATCAGCCCGGCGAGAAAGAAGGAGAGTCCCCGCTCTGCGATGAGGAGGGGCAGGATGGCGGTAATGACCGGCATATAGATATCGGTGACTAGATGTGCAAATGAGAGCGAGTAAATCGATGTACTGCGTGCGGTCATTCTGTGAGTCCGGAATAAATAGTTCTGGCTCTCTGGCTTATATTGGTACAGGTTTCATAATTCAGACGGATATTGCTCATTTCTCATGACCAGAATTTGAAATATCGGGTTTCTTATGACAGAAAACTTGGAATGTGAAAATATAGACAATTTATTAATCGAAAAGAGTCAATTCACATTAAAATGGTTCCTACCGGATCTTCGATGAAAATGCCTCGTTTCAATCGGAACATGGGAATAATTGCTGCTCTGGGAATTTGTATCCTCGTAGCACTTGTCCTCCGTATTCTACCGTTATTCTCAATGGATGCAGGAACGTACCGCCTTCTCCTTGATCCGGATGTGTGGTATAAT
>ENA-ORXD01002509-ORXD01002509.1-sediment-metagenome-genome-assembly--contig:-NODE-2509-length-12067-cov-4.097748_pt1 | contig 12067 bp, 12 predicted proteins | sample MGYA00237862_ERZ511471 | MGnify/ENA metagenome assembly ERZ511471 | reverse complement strand
AGGCGGCTGGTGGGGCTACCGCGTCCTGCGCGCCGACACCCCCGCGTGGCGCCGGGCGCGGCGCCCCAAGCCCTGCAAGCTGGCCTGTGAGCCGCGGCTGCGGGAGCTCATCCCCGAGCAGATCTCTGGCTGGTTTGCGCGCACTTCCCGCAAGAGCGGGCTCGGCGGGTGTCGACGGAGACGATCTATGAGAGCCTCTTCATCCCAGGCCCGGGGCTTGTTGCGCAAGGAGCTCTTCACAGATGCGCACCCTCCCCACCCAGCTCCGCGCGAGCCTCACCTAGGACTGTCACTGACGATGCAACACTGACCCCTTTGTGACGGTCGAAGACTGACCCCCCAAGGAAGCTAGTCTCCTTCGCACGGCATCAGTGGCAGCGCGGCACCAACGAGAACACCGACCGGCTGCTGCGCCAGTACTTCCCGCGCAAGACCAACCTCTCGGTCTACTCACAGGACGACCCCGGTGGCCGCCCGCCTGAATGGGCGGTCGCGCAAGACACTTGCCTACGAGACTCCCGCTCGCGGGCATCGTTGCATCGACTACCTGAACCCACCGCCCCTTTCTGGCCGCGCCACATCATTATGACCCGCGGCATTCACAGTCCCAGCCGCCTGCGGCCAGTCCTGGCCCAGCGATAACCGGGTGGACTACATGCTTTAGACTTCTGATGCCACTACACCCGGAATGGGTATCGACAACATCCAGGGCCAGGGGATGGCAACGTCCGAGAAGGCCGGTCCTGCCGACTGCGTCCTCGCCTGTTGCTGGCCAATAAGCTCACGTCTGTATCTGCCGTGGTGCCTAACTGGAGGATGGGAGAATGATTCACGTTTCGAACAAGCGCTGTGTGTTGAGCCTTTCGGCGATGGCGTCGCCGGCAGCACGAGTGCCAGCGGGCAGCACTGTTGAACTCGACACCGCTGATTGCTTCGCTGGCCAAGTCGGTGCGCCCGGTGAGATACCTGAGTCCGTCGATTGGGGGCGCATCAACCCCGCCACGGGGCCAATCTACATAGAGGGTGCCGAGCCGGGCGACGTGTTGTCCGTCTTCGTCGAGCGGATTGAGATAGCCGAGCAGGGCATCATGGCCGTGAGCCCGGACTTCGGGGTCCTCCGGGAGAGGGTGAGTAGTCTCCAGTTCGCCGTGGTGCCCTTGCGTGACGACTTGGCGCTACTCCCGGGCGGCGTGTCGGTGCCGGTGGAGCCGATGATTGGTGTGCTGGGTGTGGCTCCGCAAGGTGACGCGGTGCCCTGCGGCACACCCGGTCCACATGGCGGCAACATGGACACGCGCCTTCTCGGACAGGGCGCAACCTTGTACTTGCCGGTCTTTGTGTCCGGTGCTCTGCTCGCCGCCGGTGATCTTCACGCGGCCATGGGCGACGGCGAGGTTTGCGGCACTGGCGTAGAGGTTGCGGGCAGAGTTGTCTTGTGTCTCGATGTCCGACGTGACTTTGCGGTCTCGAACCCCCTCCTGGAGACTCGCCATGTGATAGCTACCATAGCCTCCGCTAGGTCACTCGATGAGGCGGCCGACCGCGCCACCTATGACATGGCGGACTTGCTCATGTCGCGGCTCGGTCTCTCGGTCGCCGAGGCCACGATGCTGATGAGTTCCGCCGGCCACCTTCAAGTGTCGCAAGTCGTCGACCCGTTGAAGACGGCTCGGTTCTCACTTGCGAAAGCGCTCATCGACCAGCTCGGCTCGGACTTGCTGTAACAGGCGTCTCGATATCGCAAGAAGGAAGCCGCTCGACGCACTACTCAGCGGAGGGGCGTGGTCAAAACCCTCGTTATCCTGCAGCATGAAGATATCGGCTCACCGGGGAGCATTGCCGTTGCCCTGCGCGAACTCGAGGTACCCTTTGAAGTCCGAAGACTCTACCTTGGCGACGGTCTGCCGGAGTGTAGCCGAGAGATGAGCGGAGTCATCACACTCGGTGGGTACATGCACGCTACCCAGGCGAGTGAGTTTCCGTTCCTTGCCGAGGAAATCAGATTCCTGCGGGACATGTTGGACAGCGGCATGTGCGCGTGGGGAATATGCCTGGGAGCGCAGCTGCTTACCCTGGCCGTCGGCGGCCGAGTGCTCCGTCTCGAGACCCCAGAAGTGGGCTGGACGCTTGTGGAGAAGACTGTCGATGACCCTCTCTTGAATCAAGTTCCATCAGCGTTCTTCGCGTTCAACTGGCACGAGTACTCCTGCCATCCACCAGGCGACGCGGGCCTCGTGGCACGCTGCGGGGACGGTGCGCAGGTACTACGTCTCGGAGCGAAGGCTTGGGCCACTCAGTTCCACCCAGAGATGGACGCGAAGATGGCCGCGTGCTGGTTGCCTCAGGCGACGCGAGAATATCTGGGCTCTGACATCGCCGGTGCCACTCGACTTGCGGCCGACACCAAGCTCCATCTACCGACCTATCCCGCACTCTGTCGCCAACTCACCAGAAACTTCGTCATGCAGGGCGCGCTCCTTGCCGAGTGAGCAAGGGCAGCCATTGCGTACTACTCGGTGAGGCTGCCTCATCGGGGGGGGGGGGGGGGGGGGGGGGGGGGGGCCGCCGCCGACCACAGTAGTTGCCCCGTCGGTTTGGGGACGTGCAGGGTCTGCCCAATCGATTGCGTCGACGGCATGCAAGGTCAGCAGCTTTGATCAAGGCCGCTTGCTGACGCTGTGAAAGCGTACTCTAGTGGGGTTGTAGTAGTTGAGGGAAAGCTCAACCGTTACACTATCATCAAGTCGCACGCGTTCTTCCGTGAGCAGGATGCTTGACCCCGGAGCCAGATTCAAATGTCGGGCGATGTCGTGAGCCGCAGGAATCAGGTGAATATCGGTGAGAACATCGGCAACACCCGGAACGCATTGAACGATGAGCGGGCGCAGGACACCTGCGGCAGCTAGCACCTCGTCTGACACGTCGAGTAGTCCCGGAGAGAAGTAGTCGCGCATGTGAATCGCAGGGCCGGAGGGAGCGTAGAGGGTGCGTGACATCACTCGCACGACCGCACCGGCATCCAGGCCAAGTGCGGCCGCTACGCTCCCCGGCGGCACCTCATTGCGGATCTCGCACGGTCCGTATACGACCTCGGTCCCGTATCGAGCCGCAAGAGTCGCGACACTCTCGAATGCCCCCAACGTCTCTGTAATGAGCTCTGACTGAGGCACGACATAGGTCCCCCTGCCGGGTCGACGTACCACATGTCCACGCATTTCGAGAATCCGGAGCGCCTCTCTCAGTGTGGAGCGGGAGACACCCAACAACTCTGCAAGCCGTTGCTCACCTGGCAGTCTCTCGTGAGGCGGGAAGCGTTCGGAGTCAATGAGCGCCTCGAGTCTCAGCAGGGCGAGCGCCGACGGGGGTGTGGTGCTACCACCGGAGAGCGCCGAACGGTCGAGCGCGTCCATGACTTCAGCGACTCTGTCGTGCGATGCTTCCATTCGTCGGCGTCCTCCTAGCCAAACTCTGGGGTCTCCGCCAGAGGATCGCGCCCAAACCGTGCAGAGTCGCGTCCAGGGTGCGGCGGATTCCATCCATTGACACCCTTTCCTGGCAGGTACATGATACCCGCATACCGGTCAGACCGGTAGGACCGGTTCAACCGTCTAGTGTCGGCGCAATCGAGGGCACCAGGCTGTTTCGGTGTACCGACACGGCGGACTTGACATGGAGGTGGGGTATGCCGAGTGCTGATGCCGTGCGGGTCGAGAAGTCATCGACTGCATCTGATCCGGAGTTGCTACGGAACTTCACTTGGTGGAACTCCTTCACCTTGGGTTTCGCCTTCATCTCTCCGATTGTCGGGCTCTATGCCGTGTTGGGTATCGGACTGGAGACTGTTGGTCCTGGTTTCTGGTGGGGCTTTGTGATTTGTCTCGCTGGCCAATCGACTGTCGCTTGGAGTTTCACACGCATGGCGCGGCACTGGCCGTTCGAGGGGAGCAGCTACCAGTGGTCGCGCCGCCTTGTCGGCGAGGCATGGGGCTGGTACCACGGCTGGATATACATTGCCACCATGTGCGTGGCCACGGCCGTCATTGCCTATGCGACTTCTGTGTTCCTGCTCCCGATAGTCGGAGTTGAAACGGACTCAAATCTTCTTCTGGTTGGCGTTTCGTTGGCGTTGATTGCCTTCACTACGGTCCTGAACATCATCGGCCGGTGGGCTCTGAAGATCTTCCTGACACTCTGCATCTGGGCGGAGGTCATCGGCTCCTTGGGTCTTGGGACCGTTCTGCTCCTGTTCTACCGAGTCAACGACTTCAGCGTCTTGACGCAAGGTCTAGAGTGGGGTGGCTGGAGCAACTTCATGATGGCGCCGCTCGTGCTCGGCTCAGCCTATGCCGCTTGGGCCCTTATCGGTTTCGACAGCGCTGCCACAATCGGGGAAGAGGTCAAGGATCCCGAGCGGGCGTTGCCACGCGGCATCATGATGGCTTGTCTTGTCGTCGGCTTCACGTTCGTGTATGCGGGCCTGGCGGTCATTCTGGCGGTACCGGATCTGGGTGCAGTGGCAGCGGGATTGGAAGCGGATCCAGTGGTCGCCACGTTCAATGCAATCTGGCCGACCTGGGTCGTCAAGTTGGTACTTGCCGATTTCGTGGTGGCGTTCATCGCCTGCTTGCTTGCCGTGCAGGCGGCTGCCTCGAGGCTGGTGTGGGCCTTCGCTCGAGACAGGGACCTGCCAGGATCCGGCTTTCTCGTCCGTCTGTCGAAGAGCGAGAAGATGCCGGTCAATGCCATTCTGGTGGTCGGAATCGTGGGCGCAGCGGTATTCATCTTCACTGGCACGAACATCTTCCTCATTCTGTTGGCTATGGCGACGGCTGGGTACTACCTGGTCTTCGTCTTCCCCATTCTTGGCAGCTTTGTTGCGCGCTCGCGCGGGACGTGGCCGCCGTCCGACGGCCGGTCGAACCCGCTGCATCTCATTCTGAACGTCGTTGCCTTAGTGTGGCTCATCGCGATGACCATCATAATCATCTGGCCTCGCTACTCTGATATTTCGTGGCAGGAGAACTGGGGTTCCTTCATCGGCTTGGCAGGCGTCGTGGTGCTGGGCTTCGTTCTCCGCATGTACACCGTCCGGACGCGCGAGAAGACCATCGCTTACGCAGAGGATCGTGGTGAGGCGTAGCCATGAGTGACACCGAGGGCAGCTCAACTGACAGCGGAGCCGAAGCGCCTGTCAGAGAGGTTCTAACGCTCGGCGAGGTCGATTGTGCAGCACTCATCGCGGGCCGAATGGCTCGGGTGCAGGAGCTCATGGGCCGACTGCGCCTCGATCACGTCATTCTCACCTCTCCCGACCAGATTCGGTACGCCACAGACCGTCGCATCGCCTTCGTGTCCGATGCTTACGATTGGAGTGCGGCGATTGTCTCGGCTGATGGTGCGACTACGTTCTTCGTGCCCGAGGTTGAGCGGGAGACGTCCTGTGTGCCGGGTGAAGGAAGTGGCATGACCGGGCCCAGTCTGGTGCCGATTCCGTCATGGTCTCCATCAGTGCTTCATCCAGGAGTCTGGGCGCGGAGCATCGGAAGCAGATTGCGCCGGTTCGGCGCCCGGAGAGTCGGCTTCGACAGATTGCCCAGCCGACTGCTGGAGGGTTTAGTGGAACGGACGAGCAGTACGGAGTTCGTTCCTGTGGAGTATGAACTCTTCGAGTTGCGCGCAGTCAAGATGCCCGAAGAGATCCGTCTTCTCGAGATGGCATCGGAGTTGAACGTGCTTGCGGTGCGCCATGCGCTCCGCACGGTCAAGCCCGGCATGCGGGACTATGAGCTCATGGCCTCGATCGCCGCAAGTCAACTGTCGCGAGGCGCCGAGGCCGTTACGCATCTTGAATGCAGCACGGAGCCAGGTGGTGATGGATGGTCTCCCGTTGGCTATGAGCTTCGCGAGGGAGATGTCTTCTTCGTCGACGCTGGCTGCTATGGGGCGGGAGGCTACGCATCTGACATCGCACGGTCTTGCTGTGTGGGAGCGCCGCGCCCCGAGGTCATCCGCGCACACAAGATCCTCTTGGACGCCTACGAGTTGGGCAAGGCAGCAATCCGCCCTGGCGTGGCTGTATCCGTGGTGGCTGAGACAATCAACGGATATCTCATTGAGCACGGTCTGGCCGGAACGCCCTACGGCATGGGTCACGGTGTCGGATTGCGCTCCTGCGAGCTGCCCACGCTCGAGGCTCGTGGCCTGCTGGACCAGGAAAGAGCCTTCGAACCAGGGAACGTCGTCGCAGTAGAGCCGGAGACACGCCTCACTACGTCAAGTGGCGTTGTGGTCTTGAAGGTCGAGGAAGATCTCGTCGTTGAGCAATCAGGCGTTCGTGAACTGTTCCCGGATCGGGAACTAGCCTCGCTGTAACCTCAGATAGGAGGCAGACATGCCCATATACACGGTACTCGGGCCAATTGAGCCAGAAGAACTGGGAATCACCAGCATGCACGAGCACATCCTGTGCGACGGATGGGCGTGGGTTGAGCCTCCTCTTCGCGAACCGATGCCGGAGGATCCGGTGGTCAAGATGGAGAACCTCGCCTTCATCCGCCACAACCTGCCCAGCTTGGCAGACAACATGATCATCGACGACGTCGAGAACGCCGTTGTGGAGTTGAACCGCTACGCTGCTCTGGGCGGTGACGGGATCATGGACCAGACGTCCGTGGGATTCGGGCGCCGGGTCGAGGACCTGCCGGATGTCGCCCGCAGGACAGGGCTTCACATCATGGCGGGTGGCGGCTTCTACTTCCATAACGCGCATCCGCCGCGTGTCGAGACGTCGACCCACGAGGAACTGGTCGCCGAGTTGGTCAAGGAGCTGCGTGAGGGCATAGACGACACGGGAATCCGCCCTGCCATGCTGGGAGAGATCGGCACCGGCCACCCCGTCACCGACCGCGAGTGGAAGGTGGTGCGCGCTGTCAGCGTGGCGGCCGCCGAGACGGGTTCGTCCGTCAACTTCCACACAGACGCGAGCGACGCGCACAGCCCCGACATACTGAAGGTCTGCGTGGATTGTGGCATGGACCCCGGCAGATGCGTCTTCAGCCACCTCGACGAACGGCTGGATTACGACCTTCACCGCGCTGTGCTTGACGAGGGCGGAGTCGTCGAGTATGACACTTGGGGCGCCGAGTTCTGGATCGGCTCGGCGTTCAAGGACCCGTCGGACCTTGAGCGCGCTAAGCTGGTGAGCAGGCTCATCAGAGAGGGCCACGAGAAGCAGATCGTGTTTGGCTGCGACATCTGGACCAAGGCCAGCCTTCGCAAGTATGGCGGGGTGGGCTACGAACACCTGCTGCTTCGCGTCAAACCTTCGCTGATCGAGGATTGGGGTGTGTCCCCGGAGTCCCTTGAGACTATCCTGGTCGAAAACCCTCGTAGGATTCTGGACCGTCCATGAGTTGAAGGCCTCCCGCAGAGGGATAGGCCTTCATGCAAGGGAGATGAGACGGGTCTCTCTCTGAAGCCCGCAGAAGTTCAGTCGCAGTCGGACCACATCAATCCGAGAGGGCGGTCGTTGGGTGGAGGAGGTGAGTTGGACGGGCAGGATGCTCGCGACTCCGACCGGAGCACCAATGCCTTCTTGGGTCAGCGTCAGGGTGACGTGCGGAGGGAGCCGCATAGAGTAGATTCGGGATTCGCCAGCACTGGGTCCGAGGCCCAGCGACTACTCAAAGCGAGTTCTCTTTCGATGAAGAGGAGTAGGTGGGTCTGACTTGTCGTCGTGTACAGGCGGTCCGGGGCAGAGTTGACTGATATGCAACCGCCAAGGAGGAGCTGTGGACCCCGAGAGGGAGGACCCCAGGGAACGGAAGGGCACCGGGATGCGTGGAGTGTCTGAATCGGCAAAAGCACGGTCGTACTTGGCGGCTGCAGTCCAGTTCGCCCCACGGATAGGCCAGAAGGAATGGAATGTGCGACGTCTGTTGGAGCTGACGGAGGAGGCTTTTGACCGTGGTGCTCGGTTGGTCGTCCATCCGGAGATGGCGACGACTGGATACTGCTGGCTCAGTCGCGGGGAGATCGCCCCCCACGTCGAACCCATCCCGGGGCCGACGGTCCAGCGGTTTGCGGAGTTGGCCCAGAGGCATGACGGCTGGATAGTCGCCGGCATGCCAGAGGTGGATCCGCAGAGCGGTGGATTCTACAACAGCGCAGCGCTGATAGGCCCGAACGGCCTCATCGGGAAGTATCGTAAGTCGCATTCGTACGCCACGGAGACGCGGTGGGGGCGCGATGGCGATCTTGGGTTGCCCGTATTCGACACAACTCTAGGGCGCCTCGGCATATTGATTTGCGTGGATGCCGAGTATCCTGAGACGGCGAAGGTACTGTCGTTATGCGGATGCGATGTAGTCTGTTTTCCGACGTACTGGCTGGATGACAAGTCCCCGGCCGCCTACTGGATTCAGCGTGCGTGGGAGAACGGGAATTACTGGGTTTGTGCGAATACCGTAGGACTGGAGCGCGGCATCCAGTTCAGCGGAGGTTCCGCAATCCTTGGAACGAGTGGTGAGATTCTCGCAAGGATGGACGCCGGAGAGGGTGTTGTGCTGGCCCAAATCGACACTGATTGCGCTTCCGCTTCCCGATCTGCCCGGCTCTTGGATAGGCGGCCTGGGCTATATCAGCCCATGTTGCAGAATTCCTACTTGTGGCCGGGGGTGAATGCCGACGTTGGGGACGACGCGGACACGCTGGAGGGCCTGAGCATAATGCTCTCACCGTCCGCAGTCCGAATCATAGTCGAGGCCAGCGTACCGCCCCTCTCCGATACTGCCGCATATGTTGAGGATCGGCTTTCCTCCCAACACACGGATCTTCTGGTCCTTCCTTCGCGTCGCCCCGATGAATCCTGCGTCCCCGATCTCTCAGAACTGGCACAGGGGTTCGCGGAGTTGATCGACAAGGTGGCCAAGGTGGCGCAAGCGCAACAGTGTGCAATCGTCATGGGTGGACCATTGGAAGACGGTGGCGATGTGTTCGACGTCGTGGTCATGACTCTGCCCGATGGCAGTACAGTTGTCCACAGGGGCACCCACCTCAGTGCTGACAGAGGCTGGGCTGTTCCTGGTGACGCCGAGCCGCCCGTCATTCGCACCCCGTTCGGACGGGTTGGCCTTCTGACGGCCGATGAACTCGTCCCACCGGAGCCCCTTCGGTGTCTCGCCGCGCAAGGTGCCGAGTTCGTTGCTGCGACGGGGATGCTGGACAATCCACTCCCTGTGGCTCTCCCAGCCACGGCAGTTCCTCTGCATTCAGGGTGCATCGACGAGGATTCATTCCACTGGTTCTTCCCTAGAGTACGAGCGGCCGAGGACAACGTGTGGCTTGCATTTGCGAACGCGGGCGCGATACCCGGCGGCATCTTCGGCCCAAGCTACTATCGTTGGCCCCGTCTCGAGGCGCTGGCCATCGGAGATTCGGCGTGCATCGATTTACCTGCTGACAGCGCGAGCCCGTATCGCAGGGTGGCATTAGAGAAGCCATACCTGCGGATGCGATTGACTCACCTGTACTCCGCGCTCACAGAAGACGCTCGTGGTGAGTTCGAGGCGGCTGATACGAAGGGAGCTGGGGACACGCATTGACCGCGCTCAACCGAGAGGACGGAAATGCAGACTGTTAGGTGGGAGATTACGGTTTCGGGCGGCACTGGGTGGGCTGGAATGATGCCCGAAGGATCTCTTCTTCGGGTGGTGGACGTCGCGGGGAAACAAGTGGGTGATCTTGTGTTGTTCCGCGGCGACGACGTGACGGAGCGCTTCAGCCAGGCCAACACGCGAAAGCTGGAGAACACACTTTACGTAGGAAAAGGAAACCGTCTCTGGTCCACCAAGTGCTCCCCGCTCGCGCAAGTCGAGCGTGACACAGTCAACAGACACGATATCCTATCGTCGGCGTGTAGTCCCTACGACTATCCGATTCGCTTCGGGATTGCTGATCACCCAAGTTGCCTCGCAAATCTCCGAGCCGTGCTGGCACCGTTCGAGGTCGAGGAGTATCTTGTCCCCGATCCCTTCAATATATTCATGCACCAGGAGCTCTCTGCAGATGGGGCCCTTTCTGTGGAGGAGCCGATGTCACGCCCAGGCGACCACGTCGAGTTGCGATTCCTTATGGATTGCCTCGTGGCCATTTCCGCGTGCCCACAGGACCAGAACCCATGCAATGGATGGCAGATCTCAGACCTGAGGCTGGAACGACTGGGATAGGTCGTTTGACCAGATAATTGGAGTTGACCCGCTTTCGTGGACACCTGAGCATTGGGGGCGTTCGCCCTCAAGATGGGAGTCCACATGCCAAGAACGCGACCGCCCTGCCCACCCGAGTTCCGGGTTGAGGGGGAGCGACCCCCCAGAGCCCATTGCCTCTAGTTGGGTCTGCCAATCCGCGTTCTACTTGTCGACAATCAGCGCCATGGCACTTCGACTGGGCCATGCGCTCCAACTTACGCGACGCTCGCGCTTCAGCTCGATGGCGGTGTCTACAGATGGCCGGCCTCCTCCGGCTTGAAGTCTGCGAGCCTCAAGAGGTCTCTGCCTCGGAAGTGGTGGAGCACGTCTCCTCCGTCCGCGCGCACCGTCCTCTCACCGCGGCCCTTCGTCTGCTGGTGCACATCACTCGCTGACCAGCGATTGCACCTCCACCTCGGACTCCGGCCGAAGATGTCTGGCAGCCCTTTCGAGGGTCTCGCTTCGGCACTGTGACCAACCCCGGGCTCAGGACCAGTGATCATCTGGCCAAAGTCGGATCGTCTCGGTGCGTCGCTCGGGCACCTGGTCGCCGCGCCAGGAGGCCGACCGCTCTCATGCAGGTCGGCCTCTCGACGAGCAGGTCGAGATTGATCGAGGGCGTCGGACGTCTCATCAGCCTGGTCCGAGGGTGACGGCGGGGCCCCTCGGCCCGGCGCCGAGGTGCTAGAATCTGAGACCACCGATGGCCCCTTTCGCTCATCTCCACGTCCATAGCGAGTACTCGCTGCTCGACGGGGCCTGCCGCATCCCCGCCCTGGTCCAGCGAGCGCGCGAGCTCGGCATGGAGGCGGTCGCCCTGACCGACCACGGCACGCTCGGCGGCGTCGTGCAGTTTTACCGCGCGGCCGCCGAGATCGTCCCCATTCGCGAGGACCCATCGCACGATCTAACGGCGATTGCCTCCCGTCTCGACGAAACTGTGGTTCGATAACCCTCCAACCTCGACACAAAGGATGGTGGTATGGCGGACTTCAGCGTGAGGGAACGCATCGAGGTGCCGGCGCGTGAGGGGCGCGGGGTGCGTGTCGCGGCCGGCGAGCATCTGCGCATCATCGACGTCGAAGGGTCGCAGGTGGGCGATCTGTTCGCCTTCAACGCCGATGACGTCTCCGAATACCACAGTGCACACCACACCCGGGCAGTCGTGGACAGGCTGTTCCCGCTCGTCGGTCAGCAGTTTCAGAGCAATCTGCGCCAGCCGATCATGACACTGGTCGAAGACACGAGCCCCGGCATCCACGACATGCTGATCGCGCCCTGTGATCCCGCTCGCTTCGAACAGCTCGGTGTCGACGGCTGGCATGCTTCCTGCCAGGAGAACCTCGAGAAGGTCATGGCGGGTTTCGGGTTCCCATCGATCGTCGTTCCGCAGTCGATCAACCTCTTCATGAACATCCCCGTCCAATCTGACGGGTCGATCAAGTGGTTGCCCGCTCCCACCAAGCCTGGAGACTCTCTGACGGTCAGAGCCGAGATGGGTCTGTACGTCGTCTTGTCGGCCTGTCCCCAGGACATCGTGGTCATCAATGGCAAGTCCCCCTCATGTATGGCATTGGAGGTACTCGAGTAGCCGCACATGACGCTGTTCTGCCTAGGGCCTAGTTTGTACTGACCCCGAGATGTGGCGACACATCCCGTCTGTCACCGCCACATCTTAGCGGCACCCAGGACCTCGGCAGGGACCCGCCCCTTCGTGTCGCGTCCGTTGTGCGTGCGGTCGAAGTTGTAGAGGCGAAGGTAGCGCTCGAGCTTACGACGCAGGCCCATGTACTTGGGCACCAGGTAGCGGGCGAAGGAGG
>ENA-ORXD01002508-ORXD01002508.1-sediment-metagenome-genome-assembly--contig:-NODE-2508-length-12072-cov-235.759150_pt1 | contig 12072 bp, 6 predicted proteins | sample MGYA00237862_ERZ511471 | MGnify/ENA metagenome assembly ERZ511471 | reverse complement strand
CTTTCCACGGACCTTTACCTTCCGGCCTTGCCTAGGATGGGCGAGTACTTCGGAGCGACCTCCGCCCTGACCAACCTTACCCTGGTCCTGTTCTTCATCTTCTTCAGTCTGGGGATGTTGTTCTGGGGGCCGCTCAGCGATAAGTATGGCCGTCGGCCGGTGCTCCTCATCGGCCTTTCCCTGTATGTCCTGGCCAGCATCGGATGCGCAATGTCCTGGGATATCTACATGCTGATCGCCTTCCGGGTCCTGCAGGCCATAGGGGGCAGCGCCGCCTCGGCCGTGGCCACCGCCATGATAAAGGACGTCTACGAGGGGAGGAGGAGGGAGTCTGTGCTCTCCATAGTCCAATCCATGGTGGTGATCTCCCCGGCCGTCGCTCCGGTGCTTGGGGCGTTCCTACTGCCCTTCACCTCATGGCGGGGTCTGTTCTGGATCCTGGCCCTAATCGGGACGTTCTCCTTCACCGGTTGCCTTCTGCTGGAGGAGACCTTGGGAAGTCGCTTCAAAGGGACCGTCATTCAATCCATGCGCCGCCTGGGCGTGGTGCTGCGCAACCCTGGGTTCACCTCCCTCCTGCTGGTGTTCTCCCTGGTCAGCCTGGCCTCTCTTGCCTTCATCGCCGACTCCGCGTACATCTATCAGGACGGCTTCGGCCTCTCGGCGCAGGAGTACAGTTACTACTTCACCCTCAACGCCATGGGCATGCTTCTAGGCCCGTTCCTGTACCTTTGGCTGTCCAGATACTATTCCCGACGGTCCATCGTCGTGGCCTCCTTTGGGGTGATGGCCATCGCGGGGGCCCTGGTCGCCCTCCTGGGGGAGATGGGGGCGATGGTGTTCGCCTTGGCCCTGCTGCCGGCCACGCTCATGGGAAGCTGTGTCCGTCCGGCGGGAACGTTCCTCATGTTGGAGCAGCAGAGGGAGGATGCGGGGTCCGCCTCGGCCCTCATCAACTGCTTCAGCCTGGTCCTGGGAAGCACTGGAATGATCACAGTCTCCTTGGCCGGGAGCGGATTGGTCCTGGTGCTGGGCATGATCAATATTGTGGTCGGTGTGGTCTGCGCAGCGGCCTGGCTGGCTATATGCAGGAGTAAGATGGTGATCGGGGCGATGGGCGGGCGTGATCATGAGGATCGATGCTAGAGCACTCCCTCATCGCAATATCGGGTTTCCCCTATGATTTGGCCTGCTTGCATCTGGCCATTCATACTTTCCATTCATGACCATGTGATAAATTGCATGGAAATGGGGTTTAGCACAAATAATCCTAAATATCGAGGCTCGATAGCATTCCAAAAACTGCTCAGCAGGCGGGCGTCATGATTTGTTACCTTGGCTCTCTCCTGGGGATAGATGGTACCTTTGACCGAAGTTACGGATATGGCCTGGATAATATTTATCGTCAGTATAGCTTCGCTACTGATCTTGGACCTGGGCGTGTTCAACCGCAAGGCCCATGTGATCAAACCGAGGGAGGCCCTCCTACAGATGGCCTTCTTCATCGGGGCGGCCATCACCTTCAACGCCGGGATCTATTTCTATATGGGGTCCGATGCTGGCCTGGAGTTCACAACTGGATACCTGATGGAGCTGATGCTCAGTGTGGACAATCTGTTCATCATCATCCTGATCTTCACCTCCTTTTGCATCCCCCGGAAGTTCCAGCACAAGGTGCTGTTCTACGGGATACTAGGAGCGTTGGTGTTCAGATTGGCCTTCATAATGGTGGGCGTCACGCTGGTGGAGTCGTTCGATTGGGTACTGTACATCTTCGGGGCCTTCCTGGTGCTAACGGCCATCAAGATGGTAGTTGGAAAGGAAAAGGAGTCGGTAGAGCCGGAGCATAACGTGTTGGTCCGTTTCTTCCGCAGGTTCCTGCGGGTCACTAAGGACTACCACAGCGACAAGTTCTTTGTCCACCTCCCCAACGGTGCAGGGAAGACGGCCCTCTGGGCCACTCCCATGTTCATCGCGCTCCTGGTCATCGAGAGCACCGACATAGTGTTCGCCGTTGACTCCATCCCGGCCATACTGGGCATCACCACCTCCTCCTTCATAGTCTTCAGCTCCAACGCCTTCGCCATCCTTGGACTTAGGTCGATGTACTTCTCTCTGTCTCACATAATGACCCTTTTCTGCTACCTGAAGTACGGGCTGGCAGCCATCCTGGGGTTCGTGGGGGCCAAGATGCTCGTCGGGATCTTCCATGTCCACGTTCCAGTGCTGACCTCGCTGTTCATCATCGTGGGCATACTGGCAGTGGCGATGACCGCATCTTGGATCAGGACGCATCAGACCGGGACCTGCCCGGTGGTCCAGGAGATCCAAACGGAGAGCTGTCCGGCGCTGAAGGACCTGGGAGACGAGAAGTGAGCGTGATTCGTTCTCTATGAGGAGGATGGTCATCCATTCTATGAGCGGGAGATCGAGGAGAGGGTATCGATATAGACCGCCCTGGGATGATCCAAATGAAAATGTTTCCCAATCCTGCATCGATGATGGGTAAATAACATTCCACCACTCAACGAGCAGGGAACGATGTTGGCCAACAATCTGATCCATTCCATTCTCATGTGGATGAACTGAATGGCAACATTCCTATAGGCACTCTGACAATAATAATCAGGGGTAAATTCCCTGGAAGGTGCTCTTGTGAAGATGGAATGTAGGATTTTGTCCGTAGCGGCCATTGCCATGTTGATGCTGTTGGGCACGCTTGCCATGGCCGGGGTTCAAGCCGAACCAGCAGGGGGAACATGGGATGGCGGTTTGGCCATACAGAAGGACCTCAATGATAGTAATGACCCGTTCGTGGCCCAATCATCCAATGGGAACAAGATCGTAGTGTGGATCGAGACTGACAGTGATTCAAACGATTATCTGTACTTCTCGATGTACACGCCTATGACCGGATGGAGCTGGCCATCGGTACTGGCCGGGTCCGACTCGATGTACTATCCCCAGGTCGGAATGAGCGACAATGGCAGTGCCATCGTCTGCTGGGTAGGATACTCTACGGAATACCATCTGTACTCTATTACCTACATCTCAGGGATGGGATGGGGGGAGGTCTTCGATCATGGCAAGACTGATTCCTATGATTGGAGACAGTTAAGATTGTCCATGAACGGGGACGGAGACGCCGTTCTGGCCCATGAGTCGATAGGGACCACGACTCGCAGTGTGGAGATATGGACCTACGATGCCGGCATGGGTTGGGAGACCGACCCGGACGTTCTGCAGACGGTTCCGATCGCTGAGGATTTCTATGGAATCTATGCGACGTTGAGCGAGTCGGGCCTCGCCGCGACTATCTGGTCGTATCCGAGCGGTGATAATGTCGTCATGGTCTCCACCAGGACGGCCGCCGGAACATGGGAATTGCCCGTTGAGATCGATACCGATTTGGAGTCGCTCTTTTGGCTGCGCGTGGGGATCGATGATTCGACTGGGGAGTGCATGGCCACATATCTGAAGAGCGTGGATGTCTACAGCATCGCCTATTACAGTGTTACTGAGGGCGGAAGCTGGTCCGCTCCTTTACCTGTCGCCGGATTGAACAATACATACAGTTTGAGCCAGAACATGGTAATGAACCAGGATGGGACGGCCCTGTTAGTGACAACTGATTCTATCACCCCCACATACAACGTCAATGCCACGATGTATATTGATGGGGAATGGACCCCTGTCGTCTCGATCGTTTCCGAGCTCACTGGACTGTTCTATCCGGAGGTAGCCATCGATGATGCCGGGAGGGCGGTCGTGACCTTCACCATCGACAACGACAGGGTCGCCGCGGTGTACACCCCTGACGATGGATGGACCGAAGCTTTGCCAATCGAGCTCAAGGCATCGGGAAGCACTTATACGGTCGCCTCGGTAAGCATGGTATCCGGAGAGGTTCTGATAGGGTATTCATCATATTCCTCAGGAAACGTGATCTGGGCCAGCACATACGCGTTCCCGGATACCGAGCCACCTATGCTGCAGGTGGACCAGGCCACGGGAAGCGAGACCGACAGACCTCTGTTCGAGATAACCGGAACGACCGATCCTGGAGCCCAGATCGATGTCAACGGAAAGCTTGCTGCAGTCTCCAGTTCCGGTGAGTTCTCAATATTGGTCGAGCTATCAGCTGGTGAGAACTCACTCGTGGTCACCGCCACCGACGATGCTGGTAATTCCATCGATCAGACCATAGTGGTGACCTACAACGACCCCCTGCCTGGGCTTGCGGATCAGATAGAGGACCAGCAAGGCGAGATCGAGGACAAGCAAGCGGCCATCGATCAGCTGCAGGATGACTTGGACGCCGCTAACGACAAGATCTCCGAATTGGAATCCACATCGATGATGTATGGTATCCTCGGTATCATCGGCCTGATCATAGCCGTCGTGGCCCTGGCCTTGGTGTTCGTGCGCAGGGAGGGATGAGGGCCGTCCCCAAACCTTTTCCTTTCTTTTTTATTCCTTGATGATAATCCGTGCGTCGGACGCGAGCTTCGATAGGTCCGCACGTGAAACCGCTGAGCTATTCGGAGGGCGCATTTGACAGCCCTGAGGATCGTTACAGGTCTGTTGCTTACGGGGTGAAAGGCGGAAAGGGTTTGGCCTCGATCTCAGGATCTCTTTGGCCCCCGAATGTAGACGAGGACCGCCAACGCCAAGGCGATGAGTCCGGCCACCAGGCCCAGGGCGCCGAGGATGAGCGGCAATCTGTCGCCCATCAGGTATTCCACGTCTTCCTGGGTCCCCTCGAGATCGTTCTGGATTATGATCAACTTGGCCTCGACCCCGCCGATTTCGGTGACCAGATCATCGATCTGGTCCATCAATATCGTCACGTTCCCGTCCGTGGCGTTCAATGCCCCGCTCAATCCGAGAAGCGATGATCTCATGGAGTCTAGCTGAGCCATCATCGAAGTGACGTTCTCCTCGGTCATGTTCTGGGAATCGTAGCAGAAGGACAGCCGATCGTTCACATCACCCAGCCAGATAATGGTGGCGTTCAGGAGCGATCTTGTTTCGTTCAACGAGGCCGATGTCTCGTTCAGCCTGTCCGAAACATCATCGATCGAGCTAAGGAGCAATGAGACGTTATTGGCCAAATCGGCCTCCGTTCGATTCAATCTATCGTTCAGGTCTTCGATATCGTTCTGCATCTGATTGACATAGGTCACGGTGATGCTCGTCGACCCGCTTGTGCCCCAGACCTCGTTCCTTGCCGTGACGGTTATCTCGTTGGACCCTTCCAACAGGCGTATCACCGCGGAGTAGTGACCGCTGCCGTCGTTTGCGATGACATAATCATTTATGGTCAATGAGAGCCCCGGATCAATCGTTCCAGATACGCTCACGGTAGGTGAAGTTATTATGGCCTCAGAAGAAGGTGTGTCTATAGTCACCTCAATTTCTGCCAGGAACAACACTACGTATTCACGGATGAATGTGTTACCCCACTCGTTCCATACGACCATGGCGTTCCCGTTGTCATCCATGGCGACCTGGGGTTGCTCGGCGAACACATCGTGATCATCGATCAGCGTTGGCGTTCCCCACGCCCCATTGGAATATCGGTCCGCGTATATGGTCGTGGGCGAAACCTCGGAATCTTGCCAAACGACCATCCCATCCCCGTTTTCGGTCATCGCCACGTCTAGGTTCCCGCAATAATATGTTCCATTCCTAAGCAGGGTTGGTGTTCCCCAAGCGCCTTCGGAGTACACGTTGGTAACCACATCACGGTAGTATGAGGATGTACCGTTCTGACCCCAAGCTACAATGGCATCGCCTTGTTCGTTCATCGCTATCATAGGTTTAGCGGCGAGGGTAGAACTATCGTCGATCCGTAGCGGAATGGCCCATGTACCATTGTGGTATGCCGAAGAGTAGACCCTGTAAATGCCATCCACGGACTGCTGCCATACCGCGATCGCGTCCCCACTGCCGTCCATGGCGACCTGCGGATTTGAGGATGTGTACGATTCATCGCTTAAGAGCACTGGACCTTCCCATGTTCCTTCTGAACAGGTGTTTGCGATGACGTTATAGATCGAACCGTTCGATGCGTGCCAAACAACGACCGCATCGCCAGAATCGTCCATGGCCACCTGGGGCGGTACAGAGCCGCCCGTACCGTTCCCCAGGGGCTCCGCTGTTCCCCATGCCCTGTTTGAATACATATTTACGAAGACTTGAACGGTCGAGGCCGTGCTCTGTATCCATACAGCAATGGCATTCCCGTTATTGTCCATTGCTAGATTGGAAGAGGAAGTATAGTAATCAGAGCCCTCCAGCAGGGTTGCCGTCCCCCAGGAGCCATGGACGTAGTCGTTGGCATAGATGTTGAAATGAACGCCTACATGTTGCCTCCACACAACGACCGCATCGCCGTTCTCATCCATGGCGACCTGGTAGTTGTACACGTTACCGTCGGTATTCTCAATAAGCACTGGACGGCCCCATGAACCGTCTGAGAACACCCGTGCATAGAGGTTGTAATAGGAACCTCCCTGCTGCGCCCATATTGCGATGGCCTCCCCATCGCTGTTCATCGCTATCTGGGGATAGACCAGGCCAAGGTCGGAGTCGGATGCTTCTATGAGCAGTGTCGGATCGCTCCATCCCGTTGCCGACCCTACGTCCACGCTCGCCGACGTTTGAGGAAGCGCCGCGAGAAGGAAGGATGCGATCAGCAAGGTTGTTAGTACCTTCGACAGATGATTGGAAACATTATGGCCTTGGCGGTTTTTCATCTCTATCTCATGGCCGAAGGAGGAGCTGAATATAAATAGATAGATATATTTATTATTGTTTAAGAATTGAAAAAGGGGATTTGAAGCTCTGAAGGCGTCCATCGGGGAGATGTGGTCGTTCATGAACTAGGTCGATCCCGGGGGTTCCCTGAAGGTCGAAAACGACGGGCGAACCATCTGTTCTTTGACGTTTAATAAAACGGAAAGGGTTTTGCACTACCATCATGGCGCCTTCGGTCTTCTGACCAAGATCAGCAGGAACATCGATAACGCCACTATGCCTATCAGCAGGCCAGGGGCCCCTATGATTAGGGGGATGAATTCAATAAAGATGGAGATAAATGATTGTTATGTCCAACTCAAAGGTCGATCGCGATTAGAGGGGGTTGTGGAAGCAAGCGGGGTCGAGAATGCACGGGCGTTTCCTCCTTATCGGACCTTGCTAGGATTCATAAAAATAGGGAGCGCATTAGCATATGTCTTCGGAAGCGTGAGATGTTCTTCCTTTATTCGAAAACGGCTGGATGATCCGAGCATCTGAGGAGTGAATGTTTTTTTCAATATTATATATGGGCATCCGAAAACATCCCATCAAATAATAAAAGGAGTTGATATGAAAATAAAAAATAAATAAAAAGTTTTTTATCTCTAACTATTCATACAATATTTCACAATATAAATGACCATATTCAACCTTGAGAGAGGCGTCTGAAAATATGGGACGTGAGTTACAGAAAATCGAACAAATCGCTTTTTGGTCTCATCAGATGGAATTATTGATGTGGTTCGTTGAGAACGATGATCGATGGAAAAGAGGGGATCGGAAGTTTTCATTATTCCATCCATCTAATTTTATGAAACTTTCAATGGATACGGCTAAGAACCTGCGAACAGCCCTTGCATCCTTCGTTCGTTTTGCCTTTTTGATAATCCAGGACGTGAGGTATTATGAGAAGAAAACAGTTGTTGATAACCGTAGCGATCGTATTGATCTGTGTTCTGATCGACATAGCTCTTCATGCGATTACGAGCGAGTTCAGCTCGACGCCGGAAGGTTCGACATATAGTGAATTCGCTGAGACATATGGAGTAGAGATCACAGCGACCCTGTGGTCATTGCTAGCATTTTCAGGAGCCGCTTTTGTTTTTTTACAAATAAAGAACAGCATACCGGGAGTTGGCCTAGGAAAAGGAATTCGCTATGGGAGCGCGATCTCGCTGCTTTGGCTCTTTGCCATGCTGGAGGGGGTAGGTCTTTTCGGTAATGAACTGGTCAACGAATTTGTGGTCGGCCTCAGTGATGCCATACCCGCCTTCATTTTAGGCGTTCTGCTGGGCATGTCCATCGATAAAACGGAGGAGAGACCCGATAAAGAGAGGATCGCTCTTGGCACCATGACATTGACCGTGCTCATATTTTCAGTCGTGTTCTTTATCGGACGGTATATTGCATATTACACGGAACTGATAAGGTCGGGATACCAGACGAGCCTGCTCTTCACAGTTCTGTGGACATTACTGATGGGTGCGTGCATTGGGATCGCCTGCGTTGGATTGGAGAATCCCAGAAAGGTGTTGAGCCTGAATCACAGAGCATTTAGGTTCGGTGTTTTGTTCTTCGGAATTAACTGGGCTACGTTCCTATTATTCATGCCCTTCTTGTTCTCCGACTTCATAACCGATGTTTTATCGAGAATAGTATTGGACGTTATACTGGTAACCATTGGTTATTACTTAGTGAACGGTCCCTGGGTAAATAAGCAAAATAAGGAGCATTTAGAAGGTCCCTTAAAGGATTGAGCGAGGCGTGGTAGGCGTGCAGAAGACCGATAGAATCAGATCGTACGTTGTAATCGTCCTTCAGTATAGACCGGTGGAGCGATCGATCACGTTGCGGTAGCGAGCGGAAAAATTATGCTTGATTAGCGTTGACCATTGATATGGATGGAATTAAAAAAAATATAATTTAACGTTCAATTAATCGATTGAATTGATGATCGAAGTGCGAGGGAGGGATTCGAACCCACGAACCACTAGGACAGAATCTTAAATCCTGCTACCACAAGTAATGATATTGACCAGATTAGTGTTTAAACGCTGTTGAGGGCAGGATTATGAATCATGATAAAGCGATTGATGAAGGGCGCCGAAGATCTGATCGTGGAATGATCCGTCACCGATCATCATCGCCTTGGACACGACCAATAAGTTTAGGGGGAAATACTGCATTTGATTTCTGCGTTTCATTCTAGATCAAGAGGGAAGCTTTAGATGGTATTAGAAGGAAAGATGGTCAATGGCAGGCTCATGATGATAGCGTGCCCCCTACTTGAGGATGAGATGGTGTATAATCTGACCACCGATCCAGATAGAAAAAGGATAGTTCTCTTGACGAACAAGAACACAGAGACGCTCATCCCAAAGCTCAGGATGAAGAATCTGGAATTCGCCCAGATCTCCGAGGAGGATTTCTTCAAAGAGAATGCGGGTGTGCCAAGAGAGGGGTTCAACGTCATCATATGGATGATGGACCTCGCTTTACACTCGGAGCCCAAGGACCTCGGCAGTGAGATCCGCAGGCTCATGCTCATGGTTCCGGGTCATGCAGAGGGAATAGCGCTTTACTATGGGCTATGCGGACGCGGGCTCGAGGGGATCCAGGAATGGGCCAAAGAGAACCTACCGATACCCATGACGCTGTTCACCGATGGGGAAGGTAAACTGTGCGACGATTGCATTTGCGTTCCGTTCGGCAGTACGGAAAAATATCTAGAACTTATGAAAAAGCATACTGGCATGCTGTACCTGACACCCGCGGTCGCCTGCAGCTGGAGGCAGTGCCTGGGCCATAACCCTCTCTTCAAAGGCCTGGATCAGATCGACATGACCCCCAAGGAGTATATGAAGCTCCTGTTCGACATGGCTGGATACACGCATTGCTTGAAGATCCAGACCAATCTGGGAGATCAGGACCACTTTCATGTCAGGTGCGAAGAGTACGCCAAAGAGATGGGGCTGGAATTGGCCGAACTCGAAGGTGGATGGGTGTCCACCGAGGTAGCGGACCATATGTACGCCGAGGCAAAATCGTTCCTTCGATCGTGATCGGGGTAAAGGTAAATATTTAATATGGAGATTAAAATTGTTTTGTACGGTTCATTTCTCACTCCATCTGGTATCTTTTTTTTTATCTCAGAGGAATGGGCGGTCTTCAATCATTTCCACCGAAAAAGTTGGTACGGGGGAAGGGATTCGAACCCTTGAACCACTAAGGACAGAACCTTAAGTCCTGCGCCGTTGGCCGGCTTGGCCATCCCCGAACATGTCCGGTGATGACGGATTTGTTGATCTCTTGTCTTCATTGACAATACGTGATATATACTGGATTGAGGTCGGGCTAATTGTTTCCATTTCACCTGCTTCTCCAAAGGGTCAGATGGTCTCTCGACGGAATTCGACTGGGAACCCCCGTGTCATTGCGCCCTTCCTTGAGCGCATGGACCGTTCATGCGTGACTCATCGGGGGATCGCGTCCAAGGGACCATCAATGGGAACGGTGATGCTGGAAGTTCAAGATGGAGAACTGGCGCGATAAAATTAAATCGGACATCGCTGTCTAGCCAGGCGCAATTATTAATATGACGAGGGAATAAAATGGGAAGAAGAAATTTGACCATGATAATGGCAGTGCTCGCCCTAGGTTCTCTGTTCTCGGTGGTGTGCACACCAATGACCGGATCGGTGCTTGGAATGGATGACCCCGTATCAAATGTCGATACTTCGGCAATGAGCTTGCCAGAGGTGCAATATGCCCAGGTCAACGGTGCCTCCTTGGGCTATAGGGAATATGGTGCGGGAGAGCCGCTCCTCCTCATCTGTGGGTTCGGAGCGACGATGGACAACTGGAACTCCACTTTCATCGACCTGCTCGCGTCCCATTATCACGTCTACACGTTCGACCACCGGGGAATGGGTTATAGCACGGACAACAACGCCACCCCTTCCATGCAACAGTTCGCGGACGATGTGCACATACTCATGGGTGTGCTGGGGTATGAGAGCATGAACACCTACGGGACCTCCATGGGCTCGTCCATATCCCAGCAACTGGTCATAAGCCACCCTGAGTGCGTCAGGAAGATGGTCCTAAGCTCTGCCACGTATAGCGTCAGGATCCCGGAGGCGGCGATGCTCCTCGGGATCCTGGAATCGATCGTCGATGATCCAAGCCAGCCCTTGGGAATGAGGAACGAGGCCCGAGCGAACCTTGATTGGAACGGCTCATGGGACGGGCTTTCCAGTATCGATAAGCCGATAATGCTGATCGTTGGCACCGACGACGTCCTCACCCCGGACCCCATTTCCGTGCAGATCGCTGGACAGATCAACGGTTCGTGGCTGGTGCGCTTCGAGGGAGTGCCCCACAGTGGCCAGACGTTCGTCCCGGTTCAATATGCTAAAAGTATCATGAACTTCTTGGACATGAACGAGTCACCGTACGATGAGGTGGCGCCGGACGCTCCGACCGATCTCGGGCTCAATGAAAACGGCGACGATATCACCATCTTCTGGACCCCGCCTTCATATGATGGGCAGAGCCCGATAACCGGTTACAACATATATCGTTCCGATTCCATCGCTGGACCTTACGAACTGTTGACGACCGTCAACGGAACGTCGTACGTAGATGATGGCATCGAAGAAGGATGTGCGTACTGGTACAAGGTCAGCGCGGTGAACTCGGTAGGTGAAGGGGCCTTCTCGGACGCGATAGATATCACTGTCGATGTCGCCGATGATGACACGCCGTTCTACCTGGTGAGCGCCGCCCTGGTCATCGTCTTGATAGGCATCATCGTTCTGTTGGTGATCCGTAGATAGGCCGTCATGGAACGATCGGCCGTGCGCGTGACGCACGGACCTCATTTTTTCTTTTTTCTTAGAACGCGATGAACTTGGACCGGGAGCGTCAAGTGGCATGGCCATGTAACACGATTTCCGTCAATTGCGAAAGAGGGTGATTAACGGTATACCCCAACGTACGATGAGATGACGATGAACGCGAGATGCCAACCACGGGTCCGTTGACGGCATGCGGGTCAGCCCATGGATGCCGCCCATTGAGCACGGGAACACAGGAAGAAGGTCCCGCTCCTATGACGAGGAGAGCAGCAGGATCGCTAGAGTTCGATGGATACTCAAGATTGGCCCATAGCCAGCACTTATAGAATCAAGTGCGGGGGAAGGGATTCGAACCCTTGAACCACTAAGGACAGAATCTTAAGTCCTGCGCCGTTGGCCAAGCTTGGCT
>ENA-ORXD01002507-ORXD01002507.1-sediment-metagenome-genome-assembly--contig:-NODE-2507-length-12079-cov-5.821280_pt1 | contig 12079 bp, 9 predicted proteins | sample MGYA00237862_ERZ511471 | MGnify/ENA metagenome assembly ERZ511471 | reverse complement strand
TGGAGACGATCGCATGGTTCAGGAACCATTGAAGGATAAGACCGCCTGCGTCGTCGGGCTCGGCTATGTAGGTCTGCCCCTTGCAGAGGCATTTGCACAGAAGATCACCACCATCGGCTACGAGATAGTGGAAGATAAGGCACGGCACATCTCGGAGACCACGAAGGTACCGTTGCATGTGACCTCAGACCCCACCGAGATCAAAAAGGCGGACTTCATCTCCATCTGCGTCCCGACGCCGGTGAAGAAGACGAAGGAGCCCGACCTATACTTTGTCGAGTCAGCGGCCCGTATCATCGGCCAGAATCTCAAGCCCGGTGCGATCGTCGTCCTAGAGTCGACGGTGTACCCAGGCGTCACCGAGGAGATCGTCAGGCCGATCTTAGAGCAGGAGTCCGGCCTCATCTGCGGGAAGGACTTCAAGGTCGGTTACTCCCCCGAGCGGATCAACCCGGGTGACGAAGCCCATGAACTCGCGAAGATTACCAAGATCGTCGCTGGCATGGACGCCGAGTCCGGTGACATCTTGGCCGAACTCTACAGCCTCATAACCACCGTCTACCGCGCACCCGATATCAGGACCGCTGAGGCTGCGAAGGTGATCGAGAACATCCAGCGCGACCTCAACATCGCCCTGATGAACGAACTTGCCCTGATATTCGAGCGTATGGATATCGACGTGATGGAGGTGATCAGAGCAGCATCAACAAAATGGAACTTTAATGTATATTATCCTGGCCCCGGCGTTGGTGGCCACTGCCTCCCGGTTGACCCCTACTACCTCGTCTACAAGGCGCAGGAACTCGGCTACCATCCCCAGATTATCCTCGCCGGAAGGAGGGTTAATGATACGATGCCACTCCATGTGCTTACACTAATAATTGATGGGTTGAACGAAGCCGCAAAGCCCGTGAAAGGGAGTCGAATCCTCATTCTTGGTGCATCCTATAAAGCAAATGCTCCAGATCTTCGGGAGTCACCTTCAAAGGTGCTTGTTCGGGAGATTTTGGCACGTGGAGCAGATGTTTCTGTTGCTGAACCTCATTGTGAATCTGGTCTCGTTTTTGGATGTCCTGTTGTCTCTCATTTAAGCGACAATATTTCTTTGTATGATGCGATTGTGTATATGGTGGACCATGATGTATTCAAGAACCATATCATCAGAATAATTGGAGGTATGAAGCATGGAGCGGTATTCGTAGATGGGAAGCGAGGTGTTGATCCAGAAATGATCCAACAATTTGATGTGATATATCGGGGAATAGGATATTCAAATAAGTTATAGCGCCGCAATTGGTTGGTCGGGATAGGATGTTATCATCTCGTCATCATCAGTGTTTTATTTTTCTTAAATATAAGGACTCAAATAAAAAAGTAATGTCTGCATAATTTTTATAAAGGCATTTCATTAACACGCGTATGGTTAAATCTGGTCTCCCCGCCTCCATATTCAGGCCAGCACATTCTAATTGTTTTTTTATTGCATACTTTTTTAGATATTTTTCAAATTCAGAACAAATATAACCTTTTTTTATCGCTATTTCAGCACATTCAACAAATACATGCTCCTCAACAGGTTCGATCCTGTCACTAATGCGGTTTAATGCAGATATGTGGTATATGCCCTTACCTTTCCAACTAAATGCAATACGGTATTTTAACGCGATCCGACCCCATAAGTCTGTATCTTCTCCACGACCCGTATGAGGATTGAAACCACTCATTTCAAAAAAAATTTTTTTCGTTATGCCAACTACAGACGTCAGTACAGGTTCCCTCCCGTAAGTTGCACTTTTAAAATAATTAGGTACAATACCTTCCCACGGTTCTTCCGGTATTCCAACATAATTCTGAATTCTCATTAGCTTATCAGCAGATTTACGGTAATAAGCGGTTGAATATAGTCCTGCTTCTGGAAATGATTGATTTAATCTTAATAATGTTTCAAGATGGTCATTTTCCCACTCATCATCTGCATCAAGAAATGCGATGAATTCAGCCTGTGATCTCTCAACACCTTGATTACGTGCTGTTGATACGCCAGTTCCTTCTTGAATAAAAAATTTTATTCGTGGATCATCCCAATTCTTAACAATCAAGGGACCTTCGTCCGTGGAGTCACCATCTACAACAACAACCTCAAAATCCTGTATAGTTTGGGAAAAAATAGATGTTAATGCACGTTTAATGTGAGATCCTTTATTGTATAGGGGAATGACAACGGATACCCGGGGCATATCACTTATCATTCTCCTGCATAAAGGGACATACATTGAGTAAAAGTTTTAGATCTACGTCTATTGTGTAGTGATAAAAGAGATCGTATATTCTGTCTATATCAATATTATTTGTAATGATATTTGGGGTACGTTCTTCACGACCAACCGACTCAAAGTAGTCACGATATTTAAAACCACGACCTATATCTATGTCAGATAATTTAATCCAGGTTGATGGTATCCCATACGCATCTGCAGCAATAATTCCATGAAGTGAGCTAGATGCGATATATTTGCAACTGCAGATTTGATCCACTACACTATTGATTTCACCCTCCATATCAATAATCAAGATCTCAGAATCGTTTTTGAACTGATTTAATAGAGGATGATATTTCTCTAGATAATGAGGTATAACCCCAAGTTTTTTGGTTCTATTGATTTTTGGTCTATAGAACATAGGGTACAACAATGCGGGATCACCATATATCTCGGGACATTTAATTCCTTGTTTAAGGAGCATATTACGTGTTAAAGGGCCTCTCACAGCATAGATCTGCCTTGGTTTTCCAACCAATTTTCGAAAGTCTGATATAAAACCTGATCCCCAAATAATGAAATTTTGAACAGGCATTCTGTTCATCCTCATCCCCCCGAGGATACTCCCGATTGCTGTATAGACAGGTTCATGGTTTGGGTTATATGTAAATATGTTATTCTGAACTGGGTTTTTACCAGACAATATTTTTATAATAACAGGGCTTAATGCATCACCCCAATTCCTACTTGGAAACCAATATGCACGGATAGTATTTTCTTTAAATAGAGTTTCATAGTTGCTAATAATTGTCTCTCTGAATCCTTCTGGAAATATCATTTTATTTACTGCCCTATTAATTCCTTTTCTTTTTTATACCATTAATTACTTACTGTCGCAGTAAATTTTAAACAAATTTTTATCTAACTGGATATATTTTACCGAACCAAACCGCCCGGTTGCATCCTGAAATTTTGTGATGCATGCATCGACTTCCGCTAATTCAAGACCGGGGAATTTTTGATTGGTATATTTATATGATTTCCTACGCCGCATAACTATCCTCATTATATAATTAGTAAATTTTGATTTATAGCAAAAAATACTATTTATCAATTTTCTACGGCGCATCCCAGAAGAAATGTTAATAGTATCCAATACTTCAACAATTCGCTCACAGGCGAACTTCCCTTCGAGAGATGCGATGTGCTCATTGGCAATTTTTCGTTTCACCATGCCATTGTCATCAACGAAAGCCTCACCCTCCTTCTTTCCTAAAAATTTGTCTACCATCTCTATCAAATCGGGAAGATTTTTAACTTTATAACTCAGATCATTGGGCAGGTACATATCAAACGATGTCAAGTTGATTGGACAATAAGCGATTGTTGGCGTTTTATTCATGACATATGATTCTATCCCTGTTGTGCATCGATTATGGATCAAAATGTCCGCCGCTGCAATCCATGCAAGAACATTGCCTTCATATATCACTTTAACGTTGCTCAAATCCTTCATTTTATCAATCCAGAACTGATGATTCTCGCCAGGATGTGGGCGGATGACTAAAATATGATGTGGAAATGCATTGCTCAGTTCGCGAATCATATTTATAAAATAAATGAAAATGTCTCTCTCAAAGCCTAATTTTTCATCATCAATATTCTCATCACTCTTGCTTACATTTCCATTATCTGAACTCTGACATATGATATCACGATAAGGCTCAAAGAAATTATTAATACCTGAAAAATTTGTATTAACAAGGACGAAACGGCCTACGCGTTCATTTATACTCTTAACTCCATTATCCAGCGTTGATAGAAATTCTGGCCTTAAAAGATCAACACGCGGACTACCGGTGATTGTAATTTTATTTCTAGAACTTGAAACCCTTGATTTGATGATCTCGGCATCGACATTACCCCATGCAAAATATTTTTTAAGTAACTGAAACGCATCCTCTGATAGCACGCGATTAATTATTATACCACTATCTGTTCTGTATATGCCTAGAGCCTCCTCATCTTGAGCAACAATAATATGTTCAAATTTTAGAACATAATTAAACAAATTAATATCTCCTTTATTCGCTGCTTTGGCAAAATATATTCCTTTTGGTAGATATGATAAAGAAGATTCTACCATTCGTCTATCTCCCGTAATAACAGTATATCCTTTTTCAGCAGCAAAACAGGCTAACAAGAGTTTACTGTGCATTTCACGGGCTTTCACTTCCATGGGCAAATATAGCCAACGTTGATTATTTCGGTCCATTAATTGTCACCAAGAGCATTCATAATAATGATACATCGTTAGTTTCTAAACGTTCTATTATAGTATTCTTCAATCCTTTCGCCCATCTTCTCCCTAAAATATCTTTCAGAATAAAATTTTTCGCCACTGAATACAGGAATGAGATCTCCTCCAAAGCCTCTCTTAAAAAAAGATATTGATTTGTCTTTTTCATTTGGAAAATCATACAGTTGATTTCCAAACTGTTGAAGGCCAAGCTCGTAATGTTGATACCCATCCTTTTTCAAGTACTCAATTATTTGATATTGTAAAAGTGGACCAAAAGGGATTGGAACCTCAACTTCCGGATCGTCACAGGCAGAGCCATAATATGCACCATTTTTATATAGCAATATTAAAGCAAAGCCCAAGTACTCTCTATTATACTTCAATCCCGCGAGTAGTGCGTTTCCTGTCTGCACCCATGAGTACATCAGATCAAAGGTTATTTGGGGCCTTGTCATCCTCCCTGCTGCTTTATAGTGGAGATATTGATAGCAATCAAATAATTCTCTTGTTATGGTATTTTTATCAAAAATATCAACTGTGTATACCTCCATTCCTTTTCTTATATTATATCTGTGACCTTTTCTCATATCCAGGAGAATATAATCCAGATCATTGAAAAGGTTAACAACAGTGGAACTTAAGGTTGTATTCAAAAAGCCACATTTCTCGAGGTAATAATACCTCTCTTTTGATAAGGACAATGCTGGAAATTTCATCATGCAATAGTCTATATTATTTTCCATAGCAAGTGTGTCGATACGTGAAAATGCAAGTTTGAGAATTCTTTCTCTCTCCCTTTTTGGAATGGTATTACTGATAGCAGGAACAACGCCGTGGGACTGATCGTAGGAAAAAAATCGTATCTCTTTATTTTTATCCTGCACATTATTAATTAACAATGGACATATTGCCACGATCTTGTTGTTCTTAACAAAATAAAAAGATCTCTGTTCTGTCTTTAGAGATGGGCGCAGTTCCACTGTATAATCTAACCACTTTGTTGTATGCCAGAACCAAGCATCATCACTATCTTGGCAGAAAGCATCCCAATCTGCTCGTGATTTTTCATCTAAGAAATAGATGTCCATAATATCAACTTCCGACCGTTCATGGTAGCCGCTGGGATTTTTATGCAGTAATGGATAAGTATTGAATACGCATTATCTGATTATTGTAACTCTGTGCAATTTTTTCTCTATACTCCACATATAATACGCGTTCAACAAAGCTTTTCTCACCTCATTTGCCGAAAGAAAACAAGTTTGGTCATTGTTGGCCAAAGGATATCCGTCTGGTCTATTCTTTACAGTACGATGATCTATCATCTCAATTGTTGATTTACGATATATTGAATTTTTCTCTAAGTGATATGGATAAAATTGTTTTCCAAGTTTAAAATACTGGAAAATTGGCTCTGTTGAATCACACATGATTCAGGAGTATGACTCAAGCTTACCTGATGAAAAACCGTAATAAGTGTAAGGCCTTGTCCTTGTTCAGTGGGGAGAAGAGGCCTATGAGGTTTTGGGATCTCAATCCCGATGTTGAATACAGCCGAATGTCACATTCAAAAGCATACGTGCGTCTGTGAACGCGGATGGTAAAGTGCCTTTGAGGGACACTAATCTCCCCACTGGAGAGGCATATGTTACCACAAAAAAGTAAAGTTTGTGGCATCGATGTCCATAAGAAATTCTTTGTTGCTGCTATTCTTTCGAACAGTGGAGAGGTTTGGATCGAACGATTTGATCATACTCAATCAGGTCTGCTCGTGTTGAAGAGATGGATTCTTGGTCATGGTTGTGAGCAGGTTGCCGTTGAATCTACCGGCGTGTACGGGTATTCTGTGTATTCAACGCTCGAAGACCAAATCGAGGTGATCGCCGCCAATTCCTACCGGATCAAGAATATTCCTGGGAGAAAGACGGACATCATTGATGCACAATGGATCGCTGAACTTGCGCTCAATGGCTTAATCAAACCTTCTCGGATTTTCCCGAAAGAGGATCGAGCACTAAGAAATCTCACGCGGGTGCGGGAGAGCCTGGTCCACAGCCGAACCCGTCTCAAGAACCGCATTCATCGCGTTCTTGAATCTGCCTCCATCAAACTATCCTCCGTGATCGCAGACATTTTTGGGAAGTCAGGTCAGTATATCCTTCAGCAGATCCTGCAGGGCACCCCTATCGACACGATCATCCGGGGCATTCCGTCTCAAAAAGTCAAAGATAAAGGAGATGCCCTGAAGGATGCGATCCAGCATCATCTGGGTGACGATCATGTGCTGATCATCGAACAGTCTCTTGAGCAGATCAGCGTGATCAATCGCCAAATCCTGGATATTGACACAGAAATACAGATAAAACTGGAGGGACGGATGACGGATCTCATGATTGCCATGTCCGTCCCTGGTATTGGCTCTATCGGTGCTGCAACGATCCTTGCCGAGATTGGAAACTACAGAGACTTTGATTCAGCAGATAAACTGGCAGCATGGGCGGGACTGACACCTGCAATCTATCAATCAGCAGATACTCCCACCATTCGCAGTAAGACGTTCAGTTCTTGAAATTGTTAACAAGGCCGACATAATGTCACTGTCGGTATAATTTTGTGTATCTTTTACGGTATAAGAGTGTACCCCACTTACATCAGCGACTGATTTCACGGGCTTTGTGAGGTTATTCCTGACTCCCAAACTTTTACTGCGGAAAACCGGGACATCACTCCAAGATCAGTTTTTCATGGTAAACCTCTTATAGAAAGTCATAACACTTACCTCCATCGATAACCGAGCAATATCTGCAGGTTGTCAGAAGTATTTCAACAGAGCCGTTTTTCAAGATGATTTCTGTAGGCATTACTTGATTCCATTTTATTTCTCCTCACTTGTTGCTTTGTGGACAAGTGTAGTAGGACTGATGTTCCTGTTATTCAGAAAAATGATGCATATGTACTGGCTAAATGGAGGTGTGAATCGATCCAGATATGAAAGCAATAATGATACATTCAATAACAAAAACATCAGCAACTTTCTTGCTATCGAATTTCCAGATGGGGGAATTAAATATACATCATTAACTCCAAAGACTTTACAAAGTAGGTTCTCATAAAATAGGGAAATTCGGCCCCCATATTCATATCTTTTTATAATACTTGTTTTTTTACAATCTTCCTTGTTTAGCAAATCTATAATCGTATCTTTCTGTTTTCCTGTAAAATGAAGTATCAATTTTCCTTGCCGCTGTTCAGCTAAATTGAGCAGATTATTTATTGCAATATCAAGTTTCAATTCATCAATATGCGCCAGAGTATGTGTTGAGACAACCAAGTCATATTTCCTAATTGAGATATCAGATTTCATTTGCAGTATGTTATCACAAAAAAAAAATGTATTTTCATTGCCATATTTTGATTTTGCACTCTCTATCAATTCTAGATCTAAGTCAACGCCATAATATGTTTTGTCAATGAAAAGATGCCTATGTTTGCCTGATGCGGAAGCGCAATCAAGAACTGAATTATATGGTTCACATAATTCCAGACATTTTTGTAGAATGCGATAAAAATTATATTTATACGGCCTTAATGAAAAGTGATATTCACCCTTATTTTTAAATTGCCATAATGTTATATTTTGAATCCAATCACGAATTATTGATTTTGACAGCATTACTATAATCCCCTCTATTTAATGTGATCTAAAAGGATGCATATAAGTTAAAAACAATGTTATCCATAATAAATGCCCCAATTATATACAATTTCACCCCACAAACCCCCACTCAACCGGAGTTCCCTTCCGCACATCTCTATTCACCCGCTTCCCTAATAATACCTGATAATACTTTGGCGCAAGCCCAAATCCCGGCCTTATACAACGCAGATTCTCAGGAGTCAGCAGATCCCCTGCTATCAGATCCTCTGAAATGTACAAAGATCTCCTGAACACAAGAGATTTTTTCTCATCCTCACGCGGACCGTACTCGATCCCGCCAACTGATTGCCATGCTCGCTCGGTTTCCACAACAAGATTCTGCAACTCCGCGGGCTCCAGAGAGAAGGTGCTGTCCACCCCACCATCCGCACGCCGGAGCGTGAAATGCTTCTCGATCACCGTTGCCCCATGGGCAACCGCCGCCACCGCGGCCCCGATACCCATCGTGTGATCCGAGAGCCCAACCTCACAGCCAAAGAGCGCGCGCATATGGGGGATGGTGAGAACATTGCTATTCTCCGGAGTAGCCGGGTATGTGCTCGTGCATTTGAGCAGGATAACGTCGTTGCATCCGGCATCACGGGCAGTACGCACCGCCTCGTCGATCTCTGCAATGGTTGCCATGCCAGTGGAGATTATCACGGGCTTTCCGGTCGCCGCCACCTTTCGGATCAAGGGGAGATGGACATTCTCGAAGGAGGCAATCTTGTAGGCTGGCACGTTCAAAGTTTCAAGAAAATCGACTGCAGTCTCGTCAAATGGGGTGGAAAAGCAAATCAGACCCAATTCCTCCGCCCTCTTCATGATCTGTGCATGCCACTCCCATGGGGTGTATGCGAGTTTGTAGAGGTCATAGAGACTTGATCCCTTCCAGAGGCTCTGGTCGTCATCGATGAAGAACTCTCCTCGGTCAATGTCCAGAGTCATCGTATCTGCTGTGTAGGTCTGGAGCTTGATGGCATGGGCACCTGCCTCTGCTGCTGCCTCGACAATGGCGAGGGCCCGATCGAGGGACTGGTTGTGGTTCCCGGACATCTCGGCAATGATGAAGGGGGGACTATCTCTGCTTATGGTGTGATCTGCGATTTTCATGTGGTAACCTCTGTTCAGATCAGTTTTCGCCCCAGCATAAACGCCTCGGCGGCTTCAACACCGACCGTTGCTCCTCTCCACTGTGCAAGAGCTTCGACTGCTTTCACCGATCGAGGGTGAGGAAAAGCCCTCAATTCCATTTCATAGGCATTTAACGCCTTCATCTTGATTGATATAGTAGTGGAGATATCAACAAAAAGGTTGGGATAAAATATCTCTCCCGATCCCCGCGGGCGCCACTCTGTGGAAGAAGGCACTTCAAAAAAGAGCAGTTCTTTGACAGGATGTCCGGGCTGAGGCCTGCAGGCGGCGATTACTGCATCATGCACAACATGGTGATCGATGTTCACATCTCCTGCATGGTGAGTGAAGATAGTCTGGGGGCGATGGTGCTCGATAAAGTCCTCAATCCGCTTAATAATATCCAGGCGTTCCAATCCATCAAGCCGGTTATCGGGCAGGCCAAGCAATTTCACCGAGGTGCAGCCAAGAACCTTGCAGGCATTTTCCGCTGCTGTTATACGTGCTGATAGTAGTTTGGAATCGATAGTGTGTTTCTCCCCTCCTCTTGAACTCTCCCCGTCTGCCAGAAGTAGGATATGTACATCGTGCCCACTATTTGTGAGGCGTGCCAGAGTGCCGCCACATCCAAGAACCTCGTCGTCGGGATGCGCTGCAATAACAGCAATTCTTTGTTTCATACTGACTTCCTCCTGATCCGAACCTTGGCTTCAACAAATGTTTCACCTAAGGTGGCGTCAGTGAACTCGAAGTAAAAGTGTTCACTGCCAATAAATGCCGGAGGGTAACCCTCAGCATCAAGCATTCGGATATAGTCATAGACTTGCCAAAGCTCGGTGAGGTTTCCAAGATTGCCATCTTCCGGGCGGCGACGTTTGAATATAACAGGTTCTCCCTGTTGCTCGATTGGCACTGGACGTTTTCGCACTATTTCAACTATCATCTCCTCCATCAACACTGATGCACGCTGTAAAATCTCTTCTGCAGTCCCTCCAAGAGAGAGGGATCTTTTTAAATACACTGGCCCAGTATCCAGACCGCTCACACAGCGCAGTGCTGACAATTTTGTTTCTGTATGCCCATGGACTATCAGGTTTTGCAGGGGACTACCACCACGGCCATAGGGCAGGTCGGTCATATGAAACACTACACATTCGAAGCGAGTATGGATCCCTTCGGGAATCAACCATGACCAGTGAGGAAAGAATATAAACTCTGGACGCATTTGCTCAATTTCGTCCAGAATCAACTCTTTCGGGGAGTGTAAGCGCACTACTTCATAACCAGTCAGACGTTCACGCAAGTTTTCTTCCAGTAAATCGTTGCGGGAGTGGGGGGTGGCGAGGATTATTATCGGCTTTTTCAACTCTTTATCTATCATTGTTCTCTATTTTGAGTTTATCAATTCTCAATCTATATCTGTTACCATCGATCTCAAACCATGCTGGATAGCGCAGGTTATCAGATACACGAAGCAGTTTGAACTGCTCCCGAATTGTCTGATCGGGATCGAGTTGACTGTCTACTGGAGAGCGGCGGCGGTAATAGGTAGCGCCTCCATTCTGCGCATGTGCCTTGTTTAGGATATGGGGGTAGTCCGCCACGAATACTCTGCATAGATGAATTGTCGAAACGGCCTGTAAACATCTTAAATCTTCAATCAGTTCATTGCCATATAGGTCTATTTTCCCCTGCAAGTATATTGGTCCACTGTCTACCACTTCTGCGGCCTCAAAAAGTGTTAATGGGATAGAATTGGCCCCTTCAAGAACCTGCCATGTCAATGGAGACCAGCCTCGCCCTTTTGGTAAATCACTTTCATGAACGACGAGATTATTCTTATTTTTTGCAAGAAGGTCTGCATTGACTATTTTCCCGTAACTCAGATAGAAACACAAATCTCCTTCCAGCAAGGTAGAAGCGTCGTGAGCCCACCTCACTTCGTGACCATCTAACACCCATTCGAGAAGTAACTCGATTATATATACGTTGATCCAACTCGTTGCATCAGAGCACACGCTGATACGCCACCTCCCCTCCCCATTGGATTTGGTGTTGAAATTAAAAGATTCGAATACTTTGCAGGAAGGTAGATTGCTTTTTTTCACCCTGCTAAGAACCAATATCCCCGGCATTTCAGAACGCAACTTCAACAGAGCATTTTTCAGCACGGGTCGACTTAACCCTCTCCCACGAAAAAGTGGCGCAAGTGAATAGTCAATTTTCCACGCCTGATCATGTTTCTCAAACCTTACCTCCCCTATGGGGATCCCATCTTCAGTTTCCACGATGAAGAGACGACAATTATAAAGATCCCGAAGGCGTTTGCGGAACCACTGGTGATGTGTCTCTGCAGGGGTTGGATCAGGAGAAAAGGCATTACGCCATGTTTCCGGGTCGTTTACCCAGACAAGGAGCAACTTTTCATCGGAAAGACAAGCATGACGCACATTTAGTGGCGTCTCTGCGTCTATGGTCAATATTGCACAAACACGATCCACCCCCTTACCGTCAACTGTGGACTGGCAGTGGAGAGACCACATCTCATCAATAAACGTTTCAATTAGTCCATCCAGAGCATCTCTGAAACTCTGTTCAGTCACTTCGTCTTTATGCCCCAGCCAGCGCACCAATCGCCGGTGGTGAAGACTATCTGCAATTGGCCGCTGGTTCTCCGCGAGTGTCACG
>ENA-ORXD01002506-ORXD01002506.1-sediment-metagenome-genome-assembly--contig:-NODE-2506-length-12084-cov-3.368285_pt1 | contig 12084 bp, 12 predicted proteins | sample MGYA00237862_ERZ511471 | MGnify/ENA metagenome assembly ERZ511471 | reverse complement strand
ACTGTTACGCCGCCGGCATCATTGAGCTCCTTGGCTGCAATCTGAATTCCATGCAGACTATCGATTCCTATATAAGCTGCCGGTCCGGTCTGGGGCCCGCTGAATCCGATATTAATATCTTCGGCAAGAGCTGTTGCCTGAAAGATAAAAAATACCGCCAGCATCCCAAGAGTAACTAGTACTTTCTTCATTATTTTCTTCATGATTTTTCATCTACCTCCTGAATTTTTTATTTCTATTTACAGAATTTGCCTTTCAATAAGCTCCTTCTTATTCTCCATGAGCCACTTTCTTAGGTTGACTCCCCATATTCCAGCCAGAAGTCTTGAGATACCAAAGCCATCGGCTTCAATAGATGGACGAGGTATCGCCCGGCATCTCTACCCTGCTGCATCTCTCCTTCGGTATTACCATGAAGCATGATCAGTATATTGTTTTCAACTGTAGCATGACGGTATATTTTCATATTAATTTTCTCTCGCTCATCGATTCCTTTGGCTGCTATCTCCCCCAGCGTTTGTTCCAATTTACACCAATCCGTTACACGTAATTCTATTGTCTCCAGCCAATACATAAGAATAATTGTGCCTCATTTTATTTCTGCTTCATGCAGGAAATATGCCAATATAAAATAGTTAGTTAATTTAATTGTTTATATATATGCAGCAATATTAAACCGTGAAATATAACAATTAAAGATTGCGATATTTCGCAACATTCTCTATAATTGTTGAATATCGCAATAAAAATTACAGGAAGATAAGAATGGATGAAAATATTTTTTTCCGACAAATGACGTTGAGGATACTAGGCAGCTTGAAAATTGAAACAGCAATGCGTAATTCTTTCGATTACCTGTCCGAGTTTATCCCTTTAGACAATATTTTAATATATCTTTATGAGAAAGATATCAGATCCATCCGGACAATTGCCGAAACCACAGCTACCGAAAGCCGGGTTCGAGATAAATTTACTTTAGTTCCACCACCGGTCAGAAATCTGATGGAAAATCAGAGTCTACCGAGCATTAAAATCATCACCAAGTCAGATGGCGACCTCCAGGATCGGCAATTGGCGGAAATATTCAACATCCCGAATTCATCCTTGCTCTTCATGCGTCTCATTATCGCGCAAAAGCGTTTGGGAACACTTGTGCTGGCAGCCAAGGGCTTCGGCCGGTATACAGAGCGCGATGCTCACCTGATGTCGCTTTTGAATGAAGCTTTCGCCATTGCCCTGGCCAACACCCTTCAGCATGAAGAGATACTAAAACTGAAGGACATGCTTGCCGATGAAAACAGTTATCTGCACAAGGATCTACTCAACTTTTCGGAAGATCAGATTATCGGCGCCGATTTCGGATTAAAGCATGTCATGACTTTGGTCAGAGGTGTTGCTTACCTGGAAAGTCCGGTTTTACTGCTGGGAGAAACTGGTGTCGGCAAGGGGGTCATCGCCAGCATCATTCATCAACTCTCCCCAAGGAATAAGGGCCCTTTTATTACCGTCAACAGCGGGGCAATTCCGGAAACACTGATCGACAGTGAGTTGTTCGGCCATGAAAAAGGGGCTTTTACCGGGGCCATTGACAGCAAACGGGGAAGATTTGAACGCGCGGACGGGGGAACGATTTTTCTGGATGAAATCGGGGAGCTGCCCACCCCGGCGCAAGTCAGAATGCTGCGTGTGCTGCAGGAAAAAACAATCGAACGGGTCGGCGGAACAAGGTCTATTCCGGTAAACATCAGGATTATTGCCGCCACTCACCGTAATCTGGAAGAAATGATCGTCAACGGCCAGTTCCGTCAGGATCTATGGTTTCGGCTTAATGTATTTCCCATCCGCATTCCGCCGCTGCGGGAAAGGAAAGAAGACATACCTGAACTGGTTAACAGGTTTATCAGCGTTAAAACCAGACAATTGAAACTGACTGCATCTCCAAAGCTCGCACCGGGCGCTATTGACCTTCTGATGCGCTATTACTGGCCCGGCAATGTTCGCGAACTGGAAAATATTGTAGAAAGGGAAATGATCTTAAATCGAACCGGACCACTGACATTTCAGCAGTTCGGCAGGAAAAAACATGCCGACCAGATGCCGTTGCCCTCGGAAAGCAGCAACAATGTGCTGGGACTCGAACAGATGACTGCCCAGTATATCCAACGCATTCTGCGAATGACGAAAGGCGTACTGCACGGACCGGGCGGAGCGGCTGCCCTGCTTAAAATTCATCCCAGCACATTAAGGAGCAAAATGAAAAAACTGGGCATTCCTTACGGAAGAAAAGCTTTCCCGAAACCGCCATCATGAGGAACCGGGCAGCAGATTATTTCCTATGCTAAAACATTCGTCTCGCCACAATCGACGGCCTTCTCTCTCAAAAAGGCAAACCGGAATTTTCCGAAATTAAATACGGGTTAGCTGGCGGTATTTGATCCGGTGCGGCTGGCTGGCGGCAGCTCCCAACCTTGTTCGGCGGTCAGCTTCGTATTCCGAATAATTGCCGTCAAACCAGATGGTCTTGCTTTCGCCTTCGAAAGCGAGAATATGCGTGCAGATCCGATCTAAAAACCAGCGATCGTGGCTGATGACGACGGCACAGCCGGCGAAATTTTCCAGGGCATCTTCCAGTGCGCGCAGCGTATTGACATCCAGATCATTGGTCGGCTCATCAAGCAAAATCAAATTCGCCCCTTCTTTTAACATGCGGGCCAGGTGAACGCGATTTCGTTCGCCGCCGGAAAGCAGGCCGACTTTTTTTTGCTGATCAGTGCCGGAAAAAGTAAACTACCACCGACCTTGTCGGTGGCCTTCTAAAAGACGACAACTCCTGACAATGTCATTCGCTGTCGTCCTTCCACAACCGGAGCTGTTCTTCGCGAATTTGCTCCTCTGCTTGCTCTTTTACATAATTTTGTATCACGGTGCTATTGATACCCACTGTACTCACAAAATATCCACGCGCCCAAATGTGCAAACCCCAATACTTCTTCCCTAATTCCGGAAACTCATCGCGCAGGCGCTCAGCACTTTTTCCCTTGAGTATCTTCATTACATGGGACGGAGAATACTTCGGTGGCACGGATAAGTACATATGCACATGATCCGAACATATCGCACCTTCTATGATTGTTATGTCCAACCACTCGCATAATTCCGTTAAAATCCATCGCAGCCTAGGCTTTACCTCCTGCACCAAAACATGATAACGATACTTCGGAACCCACACAAAGTGATACTCACAGCGATACTTCGCATGGGAAGACCTGTTGTAACCCTCCATATCCAATTCCTCCAAAATTCAGGTTACAGCAAATCCCCTTGCTCATCAACTACGTTGATTCGTTAAATGTGTGGGGCCTTCGCCCCCACACCCCACCCCTGACTACGTCAGGGGATTAGCTAAGATTTATTTCTGTCATTTTTATTTTCCCTTATAACCATAAGATCATCTGCTCGTCCAGTGAACCTAGAGTTATTTTATTTTTTCGATTAGAGCGTTAGCCATTGCCGGAATGTATTTGCGGCCTTTAATGTGGGGACAGGCAATCGAAACTAAAACCTCTCCGGTCGTGGTGTCTATAAACCTGATACTTGCTGATGTGTAAGAATCAGTCCATGTGCTTCCCCACCCATCCATGTTGCCCATGACAATCATATCAACTTCCATTAGTTGCCCAATTTTATTAATTTCTGATTTACTCAATAGGCCAGAAGATGATAATTGGAGCTCACTAAAAACCCTTTGTAATTGAGTTCTTTCTACAATGGAAAAACCAGCACCCATTAAATTCATGGCAAACATATCACTAGCTTGCTCTTCAACAACCACGTGGGTTGCCCCAAAATTATCACGTTGCTTCCCATAAAAGGGCATGACGGCGACTTTTATATTTTTATTGAATTTAAAATTAGGACTAACTGTAATAGGTGTATCGTCTATAGATAATGGTGTATACCTTGTAACTACCCCACAACCTGATAATAGGAAGAAAATTATAAATAATGAACTATATTTTTTCATTTATCCCCTCCTTTTATTTATGGTTTATAATGTAGTAAGAGTTTTTACGCTGCGGCGCCGGCGTAAAAACTTAGTTGAACAAACCATCCCGCGAGAGTTTCGCACGACTTTGGAAATTTAATCGTATTCCTTGTTGAATTGTGTCTAAATATGCGGATTTTTTCCCTTGAAATCAAGCAATAAATATAGATTTTTATTAAGGTAATAAGCAGGCATCAGGTGACTCCAGACCAGTTTCATAGACCTTTTTTGGGCCTGCCGTTAAAGTCTATCAGCTTATTGCTTTGAGTCTTCCTTATAGGGTTTGCCGGCCAGTTCCTGCTTTTTCATCATAATCAGCACGGCGGAGATGGCGCCTTCCGTCATGCCGGGGATGCGCTCCATCTGGCCCACGGTGGCAGGAGAGATGAGGGTAAGCTTATTCTTAAGTTCATTGGATAATCCGGGCACGGCATCATAAGCGAAGTCCGGCGGAATTTTCTTTTTTTCCTGCTCTTTCAGGCGCTGAACGGATTCAAACTGCCGTTTAATGTAGCCTTCATATTTAGCTTCAATTTCCAGCTGCTTTTTGACAAAAAGATCGTTCTGCGATTCCCAGCCGGGAAATCCGGCCAGATCGTCGTAGGCAATTTCATGCCTTTTTAACAAACCGTACAATGTGGTCGCGCTGGTCAACGGCGGTGACTGCCGCAAAGCCAGCTGGTCATTGACTTGTGCTGATGGTTTGACCGATGACGCTTTAAGATGAATTAAGCTCTTTTCAATCCTGTTTATCCGATCCTGCAAATCCCTATAATAGGCGCGCTCCACCAGCCCCAAGGCGCAGCCCCTGCCCATCAGGCGGATAACGGCGTTGTCTTCTCGCAAAATAAGCCGGTATTCGGCGCGAGAGGTAAACATGCGGTAGGGTTCGTCCACGCCGCGCGTAACCAGATCATCGACCATGACCGCCATGTAGGCTTCAGAGCGATCCAGCAGAAAGGGCGGCGCCCCCTGCAAAGCGCAGGCGGCGTTAATACCGGCCCAGAGACCCTGCGCTGCCGCTTCTTCATAACCGGAGGTGCCGTTGATCTGGCCGGCCAGATAAAGACCGGAAATCAATTTTGTCTCCAAGGTAAGATTTAACTGGCTGGGCTGCACAAAATCATATTCGATGGCATAGGCCGGCCGCATAATTTCCGCCTGCTCCAGGCCGCGGACACTGTGAACAATTTGATACTGCAGCTCCAGCGGCAGACAGTTGCCCAGGCCTTTGGCGTAAACTTCCTGCGTGTCGAGTCCTTCATGCTCCAGCACAACGGGATGGCTCTGGCGCTCACCGAAGCGCATGACCTTGTCTTCCAGTGATGGACAGTAGCGGGCGCTCACGCCTTTGATGATGCCGGAATATAACGGTGAGTGCTGAATGTTTTCACGAATCACGCGATGCGTTTCGGCGGATGTGGCCGAAAAATATGAAGGCAGGCGTTCTGTGCGTAATCTTTCGGTCGTAAAGGAAAATGGTTTTGGAGCGGGGTCGCTGTCCTGCCGCTCCAGCCGGGAAAAATCAATTGAGGAGGCACGCAGACGGGGAGGGGTGCCCGTTTTCATTCTGCCGATATCGAAACCAAGTTCTTTAAGATGGTTGGCCAGACCGATGGACGCCAGTTCTCCCGCACGTCCTGAGGGTGTTTGCGAAGCGCCCACATGCACCAGGCCATTTAAGAAAGTCCCGGTGGTAATAATAACTTTTTTTGCGCCGTAAAAATGCTCACTCTGATCCAGCATGCCGATGACTCTGCCGTCTTCAATCACCAGCTTTTCAATCATAGCCTGCCTGACATAAAGATTAAGCTGGTTTTCGACAACGGCTTTCATGGTCAGGCGGTAAAGTTGCTTGTCGCATTGCATTCTGGATGAATGAACGGCCGGACCTTTGGAGGCATTTAGCATTCTAAAATGCACGGCGGTTTTATCGGTTATCTTGCCCATTTCACCGCCGAGGGTATCAATTTCCTTGACGAGTTGCCCTTTGGCCAGGCCCCCGATGGCCGGATTGCAGGACATCAGCGCAATGGAGTCCAGATTGATATTGAACAGGATGGTACGGCAACCCATGCGCGCGCAGGCCAACGCGGCTTCGCAGCCGGCATGCCCGCCGCCAACGACCGCAACATCATAATTGTCCGTTAAATTAGTCATTCTTTATCCGATTACTTGCGATTGTATAAAATCAATGTTAAATTTACATATGATTTAATTTTTACGGTATAGTCTGTAAAAATACAACATAAAAAAGAGGTTGCTTTGCCGAAACCTGATTTCTGGAAAAACAATAAAAATTACTACGACTTGAAAAGTTACTGGCGCAACCTTTTCGGCTGTTATGTTCATAAGCTGCAAATTGACGCTGGCTTTACCTGTCCCAATCGAGACGGGCATGTGGCTCTGGGTGGCTGTATTTACTGCGATGGCCGGGGTTCAAAGTTACGCCAAAAGGGGGTACTGCCTTCAATTACCGAGCAGATTAATTCTGGCAAAAAATATTACAAGACGCACGCGGCGAAATTTATAGCTTATTTCCAAACATTTACCAATACTTACGCGCCGGTGGAGAAGTTGCGCGCGCTCTATGATGAAGCGCTCAATCAGGAAGATGTTATCGGGCTTTCCATCGGCACCAGGCCGGATTGCCTGGGACCTGATGTTGTCGAGTTGTTAAGAGGCTACGCGGAAAAGTATCATGTCTGGGTGGAACTCGGCTTACAGTCAGCCCATGATAAAACGTTGGAGTTCATTAACCGGGGGCACACTTTTCAGCAATTTTCCGATGCGGTGGCTTCGCTTGCCGGTCGAGGCCTGAACATCTGCGTGCACATCATCATCGGTCTGCCGGGCGAAAGCGACGAAGATATGCTGGCTACAGCAAAAACGCTTGCAGCCATGCCGATTCATGGCATTAAAATTCATTCCCTGCTGGCACTGGACGGAACGGCTCTTGGAGAGATGTATAAGAAAGAAAGCATCCACATGATCACCAAAGAGAAATATGTTTCTCTGGTAGCCGATGTTCTGGAGGTGTTGCCGCCGGACATGGTCATTCAACGCCTGACCGCGGACGGTTACCGCGATATTTTCCTCGCGCCCGACTGGGCAATGAACAAACTGGACGTGTTAAACTCAATCAATAAAGAACTGATACGACGTGATTCTTATCAGGGGAAAAAGTACCGGACGGATCGCGCTGAATCACTGTCCTGATCGTCCATCGGTTAAAACTGCTTTCATCCTGTTTCGTCCCCAAAAAGTTAATGACGAAAGAATGGAATGTCATACCCAATACGATTCAGACTTGCGTGTTTGTTGAAGCTGGGAATTACAAACAACTTATGACGCCCGATCAGTAAGCGCTATTTTTTATCTTTTTTTGCCCGTTTGGAATGCAGATAAAATCCATAACCGATGAAAATTAAAAAAAATACTAACGATGGGGGGAAGAAGGCAACTATCAAGGTGCAGACGAAAGCGATGACAAGCATTCCTGGATAGGGGTGATCTTCCAATGCATCCAACATCGGATTAAACAATCGGTCTATCCTCCGCTCTTTTTCTTTTTCCTCCATTGTTTCTCAGTCCTTTTACTTATACATGGTCGTTTTTGCAACGTCTTGCTGGAATCATAGCATGATTCTTGATCTTTTAAGGAGGAAAATATTCCAAAACAACAGGAAGAAGTGTCTGTTGATGATGCTTGAAATAAAAATAAAAGTTCATGCCGCTAATTTAATAAACGGAACAGACTGATGATTAATGAAAATATCAGTAAAATTAAGTATAGAATGGTGAATATCTCGGCAGCCCTGAAGTCTCTTATTTTTTTATCCATCAAATCTTTTAACTTTCCACCCTTATAGATCCACCAAAGAAATGTTACGGAAAAAATTATTATGATAATCCACAAAATTGCATCTCTCATTTTATTATTCTTCCATATAAGGTTTTACAAGAGAATCCCATTCTGCTTCCGATTTACATGTCTTTTCCAAAACATTACACATAATAGTTGTGCCGTCTCCTTTGGAACGGAACGAACCGTATATTTTATTTTCGTCGAGCTCTCTCAAAACCTTTAATGGTTTCTTTGAATAGTTTACTAAAATAAAACATTTATCCAAGCTCGCGTTGTAATGGTTTTGATGGGTAAACTTATCTCTAAAAAACTTTTTTTCATCAGCCTTGACCCATTCTTCACACTCTCTTTCACATTGTTTCTTCAACGCACTTATTTTCTGTCGTTTCTCCGGCGTGTCACAAATTATTCTGTAGATTTCATCCAATTTGCTTTCAGGCACAATACTTGTCCATTCACTATTTTTATATGTTTCTTCGTACAGGACATTTCCCTTATCGTCATAATTGGCTAATTTTTCAATCTTGCTCAATCTCTTTCGGCAGTCAATGTCGAGCAACATCGTCTGATGGTCGAGGTTCCGGTATCTTGTTGATTTTTTCACATCCGATTCTTTAAAGTGCTCAATCAAATATTTTCTTTCTTTATCGGCAATGGTTCTGTAAGTCCATATGGATATAATGTCCGATGATTTAATCAGATTTGTTTTATTGTAATAAAAATTGTCGCTTAAATGTTCCCAGACTTCAGGGTCCGGTTGCTCTGGAAAACAAACGGATGGCGATGACATAATGGACGCTGTGATGAAAACGATCAGAGAGGATAGAAACAATTTTTTCATTAAATTTCACTCCAAACAATTGATATCCGACGTATTTCATTATACGTCACATAGTATCATAACACTGTTCTTTATTTTAAAAAAAGAGAAATATCAACCTTGTTGATTTTAAGTTGGAATCTTCTATATGGGCGATTAAGGAAGCCTTGGAAGCAACAAATATTCAAATGGAAAGAGAGTAATATGCCAGAACGCCAAATAAAGATTCTTGGAAGGCAACATCAATAAAACAAAATATTTTATGATCAAGAATCTATTATTTCAAACTGATAATAAAGATCATGATTACCTTTTGAGAAACCTCTAATACATTTTTCATTAGATTTCTTACCGAAAATTTTAAGCGCCTGCTTAAAGTAACCCACGGTCATGAACTCAAAGTCAACACTATTTATTGGAATCTGGGTGACTTTGAAATGAACAATGTTGTTTTCCAAATTTGTGGAAAGAACACTCTCGTCATATAAACTGGTCCAGATTTGCGGCATACTCACTTCGACAAACTGTTTTAAAGTCTTTGCCAGGATAAAAGAGTGACGGGAACCTCCCGGCGACAGGGTAAATTTGGCCGCTACTTTACCGAACATGAAGAATAGCTTTTTATCGTTGTTAAAAAATTCCTTAATGAGTTCGTTAAGGAAAAAGAGATGTTTTTCCACAGGAATAAGGGCGATGGATAAGATCATCCCTTTGTAGTAACTATCCTTCTCCGCCATTTTAGCCATAAAGGCATTCCAGCGTTCTTCTCCGAAAGCCTGAGTGATCGTAACCTTTGCTGTAGTAAAAGCGGTGCCTTTTATATTCATATCCAAACTCCCTCTGATAAATTTGTAAATTAAATGAGATGAAAATTATTAATCGTTTTTATACATTTCTTCGATGATATCTTTATATTGTGCCGAGATGGATTTGCGTTTGACCTTCATGGTGGGCGTGACTTCACCGTCTTCCGTGTAAAGCTTTTTGTCCAGCAGGCGAAATTTGCGGATGTTTTCCACGCGGGCAATCTGCCTGTTGACCTTTTCCACCTCGTCGGAAATAAGTCTGACCACTTCTTCCGTTTTAGTTAAACTGGCAAAGGTCGTATATTGAATTTTGTGATCCTGCGCGTATTTCACGACATTCTCTTCATCGATAACGATAAGTGCGGTAATGTATTTACGCCTGTCGCCGATGACAACGGCATCCGTGATATAGGGGGAAAACTTCAACAGATTTTCAATATACTGAGGCGCGACATTTTTGCCGCCTGCGGTAATAATCAAATCTTTTTTGCGGTCGGTGATTTTGAGATAACCTTCCGCATCTATTTCTCCGACATCTCCGGTATGAAACCAGCCGCCCTCCAGGGCTTCCGCCGTGGCCTCCGGTTCTTTAAAGTATCCCTGAAAAATTCCACCGTGTTTGATTAATATTTCACCGTCTTCAGCTATCTTAACTTCGGAATCTGGCAGAGCCCGGCCCACGGTTCCCACTTTGAAGTGTTCTTCATCGGACATGTGCGTGATGCCGGTCGTTTCGGTCAGCCCGTAACCTTCACGAATCGGTATACCGATGCTCTGAAAGAATTTCAGAACTTCATGCGAGATAGGCGCAGCTCCGGAAAATCCGAGACGCACTTTATCAAATCCCAGGCGTTGCTTGAGTTTCCAGAAAACACTGAAATACGCCAATTGATAACCGAGGAATAAATACCAGGGGATTGATTTCCCGGCCAGTTTGAAACTGTTGTATTTTGTTCCGATCTTGAAGGCCAGATTGAAAACGTTTCGTTTGAGCCAGGTAGCATCAGCCATTTTCAGCACAATGCCGGAATGATATTTCTCCCAGATCCGCGGTACCGCATGAAAAAGCGTGGGAGAAACATCGCGCAGGTCATTCATGACCGTATCGGTATTCTCGGTAAAATTGACAATATGACCCGTTGTAAGGTGCATCATCAAATCGAATATCTGCTCATAGACATGATTCAGCGGCAGAAAGGAAATAGTTTCATCATCGACGCTCATTTTGGTTATTTTCTGGCTTTGACGCGCAATCCATAAATAATTGTGATGGGAGATCTGCGCGCCCTTTGGCGGACCGGTTGTTCCCGATGTATAAATGATGGAAGCCGTTTCTCCGGTTTCGCCTTCAGCCACTATTCTTTCGTAAAGACCCGGTTTTTCCCGATCCACCTTCGCCCCAAGTTCCAGAAGAGCATCAAAGCTCATCAGCATGGGGTCATCGAAGTGCTTGAGACCTTCCATATCCCAGACCACGATTTTTTTAAGATGCGGTGTGCGTTCGCGACAGGCCAGTGCCTTATCAAACTGTTCTTCATCTTCGCAGAAAAACACCACCGATTCGGAATGTCCGACCACGTATTCGCATTCTGCTGCTGGATTGGTGGTATAAACGCCGACAAAGATTCCGCGTAGTGACATGACGCCCATGGCCGAAAAAAGCCATTGGGGTTTATTCTCGCCGACAATAGCCACATGATCGAATGGCTTTACCCCCAGCGCATACAACCCCAAGGCTACCTTTTTCACGTTTTCGTAATATTGTTTCCAGGTAATGTCGTGCCAGATACCGTAATCCTTCATGCGCATGGCAATCCTGCCCGGTTGCTTGTCCACCAGAAATTTCAGCCCCTGAGGAAGGGTTTTGATGTCGTCTTCAATCATATTTATACCTCAACGGAAACGAACCTTGCGGCGGTAACGTTTGTATCCCTTGACGGATGTTTCCGTGGCAATCCCCAGATAAAATTCCTTGACGTCGTCATCTTCACGCAGAATTTCAGGCTTGTCAGCACGGACGATTCGCCCGTTTTCCATTAAAAACGCATAGTGTGAATATTTCAGCGCCATGTTTACGTTTTGTTCAACAAGCAGAATCGTGACACCCTGCTGATTGATTTTCTGTATGATTGTGAAAATTTCTTTGGTCAGAAGCGGAGAAAGCCCCAGCGACGGTTCATCCAGCATCAACAGTTTTGGGCGGCTCATCAACGCCCTCCCTATAGCAAGCATCTGCTGTTCGCCTCCGCTCAAGTGACCAGCCTGCTGATTACTGCGTTCGCTCAATATAGGAAACTGTTTGAGAATGCCGTCAATATCCTCCTGAATTTCTTTTCTGTCTTTGCGTGTGTAAGCGCCCATTAGAATATTTTCCATCACGGTAAGTTCGGGAAAAACCTCGCGTCCTTCCGGCACATAGCTGATGCCCAACCGGACGATTTCCTCCGTGTCCATGCGGTCTATTCTTTTACCCAAAAACTCGATGGTTCCTTTTTCCGGTTGATCATCATCCAGAAGTCGCATGATTGTCTTCAGTGTTGTGGTT
>ENA-ORXD01002505-ORXD01002505.1-sediment-metagenome-genome-assembly--contig:-NODE-2505-length-12086-cov-20.930136_pt1 | contig 12086 bp, 8 predicted proteins | sample MGYA00237862_ERZ511471 | MGnify/ENA metagenome assembly ERZ511471 | reverse complement strand
CCCATGGAGCGGAGAAAGAAGATGATCCCCAAAGCCCCGATGCGGGTGCCGGTCAGCGCGGCCAGGCTGGGCAGGGTGGGGCCGATCACGCTGCCGCCCACTCCCAGACCGATAAAGGCGCCGTAATAGGCCAGCAAGATGAGCAGCTGGAATGGCTGCGCGCCGATGGCGCGGGTGACTTTTTGGCGAAAGCTGGCAAGCATGCGGTGTCCTATGCGAAAAATTCAAACCAATGCCGATTATACATCGATTATTATATTGAACTGGCAATTACCTTTACTTCAAATTAAAGGGAGGTTATTGATGACATGCTTGTCACCATGTGCATGATATGCTTGAAGAAGAATCAAACTTGGAAAAAAGGAGCGACTTATGTTTTTTATTCTGCTTGCATTACTATTATGGGTGTTGTTAGTGTAATTCTCATTACCAAGTTGCATCATAGGGCAAAAATAAGGAGGACAAAATGACAATAATTAACAGAAATACTTCCGACAGTGAATTCAGAAATTGGGTAGCCGAGCAGCTCGATATGGATAACAAAGCCGATAATGAAATCACCATAAACAGAATGTTTTATAAAGCAGCCCGAATTGTTAAGCAACTTCCCGAAGAAGAAAAAGAAAAATACAAAAAATACTTTATAGAAACACTTTTAGATTATGGAAATAGATCCAAAGGCGAATGGATTGATGATGGTAATCCAGCTAAACAGCATTTCATGGAGGCGATCAGTATTCAGAAGATCTTACCTATTGCATATTACAGACTTGGACACATATTTTATAAGCAAGGTGACCTAGGGGGTGCTGTTTATTATTTCTCTACCGCCCTCGACCAAATGAAAGAAAAACACAATCAAAAATATACTTTGGAAGACTATCAACTGAGCAACGCAGAGAAACTTCTGGCATTTTGCTGCTTGCAGGTATTTGAAGTGCATAAATTACAGGCTTTAATCAGCCCAGACTATCCAGAAGCAAATTACCAAATACAGAAGTATTTAGACCGAGAATGCCGGGAAATTAATACTCCCCAAATTGCTTTATGGGAATACAGTAATGAAAATGGAATAGAAAAGAAATTGATCTCTAAATCAGATTATGATGAATTAATCGACCAGTTAGGCACAAACTCAAAATCAATGTATATCGATGCCTATAATCCACAAATTTGCATTGGATATCTAGGTAATGAGCAACAAATTTCCATTGATAATTACCTGCTGCTGATATCCATTCTTAAAAATGATCAACAAACTTGGAAGGAAAATGAATTTCCCGTTGGCAATCGATTTAATCAAAGGCTTAGCAGGTTAAGAAATTACTTAAATCGAATAAACATTACAGAAAAAGAATTAGAAATTACAAAAGATCGAGGTCAGGAAATTCCAAAGATAAGGTCCAGTTTGGATATATATATATTCCGACATATTGAGGAATAAATCCTGAGTGACAGGCTCGTCATCGTAGTTCTGGTAATCTATATCAGTAAATATTAACTGATGAACGGAGGACACATATATGAAACAAAACTTATCTTGGAACGAAATACTAATTATTGGGGGATTTCAGCCCGAATATCTTGGAAGTACTCAGTTCAATTTTACTAGCCACCTGACAGTTTGAAAAATCAATGGTAAGAACATAGCAAAATCCGAAATGGAAGCGAGTTGAGAAGTTGACGATCAATATAACGCAATCCAATTTGAAAGATACTCAGATCACGACGGTCCCGTCGATCCACCTGGTATCTCAACCCATCTCGGATGATACGCGTCCCGGTCGAGACCAACCAAACATACAAAACAGCGACTGCCAATGTCAATCGGGACAATCTATCCGCATGTCTCAACATGGTGCTTTCCAGATCAAAGCCATGTCCTTTCATGTCGCCAAACATCTCTTCAATCCACATTCTGCGAGCATAAGCTTGCAAAGCCATCTGTCTATCAGGCAGATTGGTTGCCAGGCACCAGGGTTCTTTCTCACCGGCTTTCCAATGAACCAACAAGTTGACCCAATAGATATGCTTCTCTGTCAGCCAACCTTTGCCCAACCAGATACTGGAACCTGCTTTTTCAATCCAGCTGCCAAAGTCATTCCAATCAGTTTGATGGGCCAAACAAACGTGCGTAGAGGACTTTTGCCGCAAAACATAGTGCCAACGCCACTGATCCAGTTGTTGAAGTACCGGAATCGAGCCAAATTCGGTGTCCCCCACCAGCAAAACGGCCACACCTTTGGGCAAAAGACGGCGAATGTACCGCAACAAGGCCAATTGGGTGTTGGCAGTACTATGCCCGCGAACATGACGCACCCAGCTCCAGGTAATCGGGATCGAGCGTTTCCGATAAGCCAGACTGACCATCAGCAATTGATGACCAAAGCCAACTTTCGTTCCATCTACAATCAAACGCACCTGTTGAAGAGATCGCGCTTGTCGTTCCAGCCAACTTCGCGCAATCGGTTCATACCACGCCCGCACGTCAATCGCAGGATTGTCCAGAAAACGACTCAAACGACGTGTGTAACTCAGCAGTTGCGCTTTGCCAGGAATTTTGCTTGCAATGCGGCTCAAGCTCACCGAGCGGCTTCTGTAAATACCAATCATCAGCCATACAAAGTTGCGTATTTGTGTGATCCGTTGTCCTGGGCGCAGTTCACGAATTTGATAAAACCAGTTATGATAAAGGTGGTTGGTCGGCATTGGTTTACTCCGTTTCTAAAATGGTTCAGCAAAACCTATTTTAGTGGAGATCTGGTGCCGATCAACTATTCTTTTGTTAAAGTGTCAGGTGGCTAGATTAATTTGAATTAATAAGAATCTTTGGTTCGATTGTCTTCAGAACAAAGAATTCCAAAGCGAATTAAATTCAGAATTAAGTTAGTATTTCATTCCACAGTCGAGGATGGAACTGACTTCGTTCTGAAAATCGCGCCACCAACCAACCCACCAATTCCTCCAAAGAGAATATTGACCGCAACACCCGCCAAATTGATCAGAATGGACAAACCGCCTTCAGGAGGAACAGCCAGTTCTGCGTCCGCAGGCAGGTACTGTTGGTAACTTCTCATCAAGGCTTCACCACCCGCAAAACCAACCAGGCTTAATATAAATCCGAATAATCCCGCCCAAACCCCAGCAATTAGGCCAATCACAACTGACTGACCAAGCGTAACTGTCCCCGTCTGGCGTTTATAGAGGTAAACAGCCAATAATGGTCCAGCCCAAAATCCAGCACAAAGCAGGCAGTTGATGAAATTGATGATCGGAATATTTGAAAGAGCGGTGCTTACCAAACCACCTATCAGGCTGTATATGATCAAATTCTTTGTATTCATCAGGTTTTCTCCTATTCAAGCCGCAAAAAACGAGTATCGACTGAAGGCAAAACCGATAATGATAGATTCTTAAATGAAGAGATTTTTGGGAAAAGGATGACCTATAAAACTATCATAGTCATTTGGAGGATTGAATACAAGAAGAATAATTGGTCGGGCAGTTGCAGTTGATGTCCCAGACCAGTCTTTTCATAAGAAATAATTGGTGAGTGCGTATTTTGTTTGATTTCATTCATCCATTGCTTTGGCCGCCAAATTAATAGATACAGGGCTGATCAAGGCGAGTGTTTTTTGCATATTGGTTCCAGCAATGAATGCAGTTAGATTCATCAAGAAAATTAATGCCTTGTCCGACTATTCTCTTTTATAACCAGGTATTCCCAAATCTTATATGGTTGTATAATCATTTCTATCAGGTACATTTTCCAATATTTTTCTCAACTGAATAAAAGTAACCATAGGTTAAGAGCCCTTACGCCGTGGGTTCCAAGGTAGTTTTAGATGATTTGGCTTGTGATGATTTCCAACAAGCAGATCAAGGCAAAGGCTTTTTGGAAGTTTCAAGTGATGGCCAATAAACCGGTTTTATGGCTTATCGTGGGGCGCTCTTACTTGCTTTAACACTTGGGTGATGTTGGCACAAAAAGCAAAGGTTGATATGCCTATATGTGAAGCTTGTGAATTTGAATTTATTGCACTCCGGTTTTGTCGATTCCTCTCGTTATATAGATGCAGCGTTGGCATCTTTACTTGACAATTCATGGAACCAGCCTGGTGGGTGATTCCCATGGGCTGGGTGGTGGTGTAAATATCCGCAAATATAAGGAAGGAATGCTGGCATGACACTCTCCTGGAAAAACGTTTATATTTTCATTAGCAGTACATTTAATGATATGCACGCTGAACGGGATTATCTTGTCAAGCAAGTATTCCCAGAACTGCGTGAATGGTGTGCCCAGCGAAAATTGAATTTAATTGATATTGACTTGCGTTGGGGGGTGACAGAGCAGGATGCTACCCAGAACAAACGGGTTGTACAGGTATGCCTGGAGCGCATTGATGCCTGTCGGCCTTTCTTCCTGTGTTTTCTCGGTCAGCGCCGCGGTTGGGTTCCATCTTCAAAGGATGTATCGAAAGATACTCTTGATCAATTTACAGGTTTAGAGGAATATTTGGGAAAAGCATCGGTGACCGAGATGGAAATCCTGCATGCCTTGATCAACCCGCTGGGTTTGGGGAAAGAATCCGAAAGGGTAAAATATGCTTTCTTTTATTTGCGTGATCCAGATTATTTAGCGGAAATGCCAGATCAGCCGCCTCAATTGAGACAGATATATACGAACGAGAGTATCGATTCTCTTGCGGAAAGAGCGGTTGCAGATCAAGAGGTTAGGGAATGGCGAGAGAAGATCATCCCAGCCCAAGAAAGACCCATACATCAATACAAGGCGCATTGGACCCGCTCGGGTAGCACTCCTGAGCTGGCATACCCACTTCAATGCCCCTCCGCAGATGCAAACAATATAGCGCGTTGGCGCGGTCAATGGCAGAAGGTTGGCATTCAGGTTAATGGGATAGACGTGCTTTCAGATCCTGTTCAAGCCGAAAAAGCTTATCAATTCAACGCAAGCTTAACTTCAGGCCGCCTCACGGAATTTCTGAGTGCCGGCAGATCATTAAAGGAAATAATCCTGGAAGACCTGCAACGAGCGGTTTCTGAGAGGTTCCCAGACCATGTCTTATCTGACCAGCCCTCAGCTTTACAGCGTGATCTTGATCAACAAGAGCAATTTATAGAGGCAGCTTGTCAGGGATTCATTGCCCGCCAAGGGGATTTTTCTGCGCTTGATTCATATCTGCAAAGCTCGACCAGACAAATATTCGCCATTACGGCTTTTGCAGGTGTTGGAAAGACCAGCTTGCTGGCTGCCTGGTTGAAGCGATTAAAGCAATCGCAAGATCAAAACCAGATGGATATCTTTTACCGTTTTATAGGCGCAAGCGATGATTCGACCAGTGTCAACGCGCTTTTGCATTCAATTTTGGGTGAAGTAATATCCGCTCCTGACAGCCTCCCGGTCGATATGCCAGCCGATGCGAGTAAACTTCGGCAGTTATGGGTCAAGTTGATCCGCGACTACAGGGGTAACCGCAAGGTTGTGCTAATATTGGATGCGCTCAACCAGCTTGAAACCGAACTTTCCGATTTAACCTGGCTGCCCTCACAGCTTCCTGAGAATTTTAAGCTGATTATCAGTTTCAAAAGAGGTGATATGGAGGGCGAGACCTTCTATCAATCACTAAAGGATAGTGGGCAGGCTTTAATGGGTGAGGTACAGCCATTTGACTCTCTGGATGACCGGCAAAAGCTGGTTAAAGAATTCCTAAGTCAATATCTCAAGGAATTGGATCAAATTCATATTGACCATTTAATTCGTTTACCTGGTTCTGTAAACCCACTTTATTTAAAAATCTTGTTGTCTGAATTGCGCGTTTTTGGCGTGTTTAGCGAGTTGAGCCACAAGATTACTGCTTTTGGAAATGATCCGGTTTCAGCTTTTCAGGGTATGCTCGAGCGTTTGGAAACTGACCCGGTATATTCTGCAATAGCACCAGGTCAGGCTGTTCCTATATTGTTTAGCTTGCTGGCACATGCCCGACATGGCCTATCCGTGGATGAGTTGTCTGCGCTGCTGATTCGAACTTTATTGCTCGAAGATACTTTACAGAATCGTGATAAGGCAACGCAGACGATTAATCTTTTCTTGCGTCAGGTACGGCCATATTTAGCAACCAGAGATGGTCGTTTTGATTTTTTCTACGAGAGTTTTAAGTTAGCTGTCCTTGAACGCTATAGCATATCAATTGGTTCGTCTGAGACACTTACCTGCCGCAGAAAAACTAATTGGCACGGTTTGTTAGCGAGCTATTTTAATGATTTACCACTTTGGACTGATCCAGAACTACAAATTCCCAATACCCGAAAAACAGCAGAATTGCCCTTTCATCTGGCTTCCAGCGAACAGGCTGACGCTTATATGTTATGTCTCTCAAACTTTGATTTCTTATATGCCAAAGTAAGCGCAGCAGGTGCTGAAAATCTGCTGGAAGATTATCAACTTCCTGGATTAACCGGGCTGAATCTATCTACTACCCAAGAGCGGGACCTGAAGACCATTCAGCGCGCCATCCAGCTCTCACTTAGCAACTTGCAGACGAACGATGGTTTATTAGCCGGGCAATTAATTGGCCGGTTGGCTGATTATCAGGGTGACTATATTTACTCATTGATTCACCAGGCTCAAGCCTGGACAGATCGGGTCTGGCTGAGACCGGTTATGACCGACATGAAAAAACCCGATTCTCCACTGTTGCTATCATTCCTGGCAAGTGATAGTTTCCTGATGGATTCAATAGTTTCTCCCGACGGCAAACAGGCGGTCACCATCAGTAAGGATGTGGGGGGCGACAACCTGATCCTGAAAGGTTGGGAAATGGCAACCGGGAAGAGAATTTGGATACGCACTCTTCCTAACGAAATTTCTAGAGGTTCGCTGGCCATCGAGTCAGATGGAAAGAGTGTGGTTTGTTTCTTTCAGAATGCGGTTGGCAAGTATGATCTTGGATCTGGCCGGGTTCAACTTTTCAATTACTTTCCTGGTCAAACAGATGGGCCATGCTTGCTGATGCCCGATGGCAGGGCAGCAATCATGTCCTTTGATAGAGGATTAATCCATGTCGTCCTGGAAACAGGAAGGAATCGGAGACTTCCAATCCAGCTTGGAAAATCTATGATCCAAACCATGCGTCTTTCACCCAGTGGCAGGTATTTGTGCGTGGCATTGGGGCAGCCCAGATTCATGCAAGGAGTAAATGACATCAATCAATATCTTATTGCAAATGCTCATGACACATTGCTTCTGATTGATCTGGAGGCGAATGATGCGGTTCAAGAACTGAGCCAAAATGCATTATGTGATGAGTTTGACTTTACTCCAGATCAAAAATACATCATTACAGCCAGTGAAGTTGGGCGGGTGGAAATTTGGGAAATTTCTTCAGGGCGCCGGACAGCCATGTATGACGCGCTCACCCCTCAGCAATTGCAGAGCGTTTTCCAGATGAGTCGATATTCTATGACCGGTTCTGCTACTAAGGGCAGGGGGAAGGTGCGCGTTCATCCCTCGGGCAATATATGCACATGCTGTTTTGGATCGGGGTATTTGAAAAGCCTGGATATTCAGAGGCGCGAGACTATTTTCGAGCAGCAATCAATGTATACACCAGAACCGATAACATCTTTGGTTATGTTGAATGAAACCTTCGTGTTGTCCACTTCGATTCCTAATTCCATCGAAATCTGGAATGTGGAAAATGGTCAACTGGTCACACGATTGTTAGGTGAAGAGTCTATTGATGCACTCACGGTTTGCCAGCAAGATCACCATACCTTTTTGCATACTCGTGATCGTGGCAATATTCTGCGTTGGTGGGAGATTACTACCTTTCTGACCAGCCGTGAGAGCAAGCCGAAGATTTTTGATCGCGATTCGCTCTCGCCTGTGTATAGTCTTTCGATTAGCGATGACGGCTCCTTTGTGGCTGCAGAGCGAAAAATGTCCATCCATGTTATGAACCAGAAAGATGCCTCACCCGTTCTGCGCTTACCCGCGGCCCCGCCGCCTTTGGCGGCTATGCGGTTTCTTCCTTTATATAAACAATTAGTAACTGTGGCGATCGATGGAGAGATAAAAATATGGGATATACCGATAAGGACCTGCGTAAAATCTATCCGTTTTCCGATGCAGGATGCCCCGGATGCGAGTGTACAGTCAATAAGTGTGTCACCCAATGGAAAACATCTTGTGCTTGGCTATAAGTCAAACCAACTCCAATTGATCGACCTGGAACATGGCATAAACCATCCCATCAGCCGTGATCCGTTGTTGAATCCCGCCGATTTGCGATTTGTTCGAGACGAAGCTTTGGGTATCAAGCGCCCCATTGCATTTGGTGTCTCAGCTTTATGTATCGCTCCAAATGCTAAAACCCTTCTTGTATATGCCAATGTGCCAGATCTTAACATGAATCAGCATGGCGGCCGATTCGTTCCAGGGATGATGGTTGCGGTTGAGACAAAGGAAATGATTGATGTGTATGATCTTCAGACTGGCATGTTGACAGATCGTATTCTTCCGGCAACCTTGATTACAGGCAGTGATAAAGCTGCGAAAACCAAAGTATTCAAAATGTCTGCCTGTCAAAATACAAACTCAATCCTGATCAGCATTGTCCAAAAAACATACCTGCCGTATGACAAAATAAAGGGTTGGGTGGAGCAATTGGTGTATTATTTGATCCGCTATGACATTGAAAGCAAAAAAGCCACAACCTTGTTCACTACAGACACGGCTATTTTGGATTTTGCGATCAGCCCAGATGATCATTATTGTCTGGCGGTTCTGGAGGATGGACAGGCGGTTTTTGTGAGTTTGAAAGATCGTAGTATCCTGGCAGCTTTCCGCAGTGATCAGGTATTTAAATCATGCGCCTTATCGCTAGATGGCAAAGTTGCATTCTTAGGAGACGAAGGAGGAGGCTTTTACCAGTTAATAATTGAAAACTTGAATGAAAGTTAATCGAAAACAGTTGAAAAGATTAATTCATTTTTTGGGGATGAGAATTTCTTTACTCCGATTTCTTGGAGGCAGAATGATTCATCCCCATATATATTCCGCCTTGTTCCAGTTCATCCAACATTTGTTGAAGTCGTTTTTCCCTGGTCTCCACTCGTTTTGCGCGCGTAATCCAGCCGATATAATCATTCTGCTGATAAGCTGGTCGGTTTTGATACGCATCCAACAGACCACGATTTTTCAACGCCTCCCTGATATCATCTGGAATGGGGTGCCTTGGTCGCTTTAGATTTGAAAAGTCAGGACTCATCTTTCTTTCCCTCGGAACAAAGTCTTTCTAACCATTATTGCACAAATCAAATTTGTGATAAAGAAAAAGGATGCCCAGGTGATTTTTGGACATCCTTCATAGAGTGTGCGGGTGTGATTACATTGTAATTCTAAATAGATTGAGACTAAAGGCTAACCAAATCATCGCAATCGCGGCTAAGGTAACTAGTGAGTAATGAATTCGCCATGCCAGAGACCAGCGATTTTGCAGCCAGGATTGGATTGATTTCGCTGTGATGGTAATTGTCCATGGGATCTCCACCCAATACAGGTAAGAAATCGTGTTAACTGCTTCTTGCGGGAAAACATAGGTGGTGCCATATTGAATTAGCTGTGCCACTAATATAGCGAACAAACCCAGTTCAAATAATCCAAGTGTGCCTGCTAACCAAAGTACTCCCGCTGTTGGGCGATTGGATGACTTTTTCTTACGCAGCGCGCTCATGCTCCAGATGAGCCAGGCTGAAATGAAGAGGACGACACAAGCAATAATCAATGGGAAGATAAAACTGGTTGATCTATACCAGGGGACCTGGAAGTAGGCCAAAACACCCATGTAAAACCAGCGTTCGCCTTTTTCATTTTCTTTGAAAACAAGTGTACGGTCACCGTCCTTCTGATGAAAAATTCCTGGCTCAGTTTCAATAAATTTCATTCCATCAAAGACCAATTTTCCCTGATCGATCAAAATCGGAGCTGATTGCGCGTAAGCTACCAGGATTTGCTGTGAGCTAAAGTTGCTGCGTGCAGGAAAATAACTACCGTTGAATTGCCGCGCGCGTTCCTCCCAACCAGCTAATGGCTGAGCGTTCAGTGGTTGTCGGTTGACCGGGTAAAAAGCATCCAGAAAACGGAACAACATTTCATGACCACCGGCGGGTGCAGTATTGTATGATATGAATAGTCCCAGATTTTGTTCAGGAAGCAGCGCTAAAAGGGTGATGAAACGAGCGCTTTCGCCCATATGCCATAACACTCTTTGACCGTTGATAGTCGTTTCCAGAAAACCATAAGCCATACCACTCATTTGAGGATCGTGTGTGAATTGTTGGCGATGCATCAAGTCCACCGTTTTGGGTTTGAGTATGCAGTTTTCTTCTACGCAACCACCATTTAGATGTGCGATCATGAAGCGGCTGATATCTGTGGCGGTTGTGCGAATGGGCGCGGCGGGTAAAGCGGCTGTGAATTCAAAATCTAATGGTTGAAATTGACCATTTTCAAAGCGGTAACCCTTGGAGAGTGCGCCTTCAAATTGAGCCGGGATAGTATTACCGGCAAAACTCTTGGACATGCCCAATGATTGAAGAAGGTTTTGGCTTATGTAATCTTCGTATGTCTGTCCGCTAACCCGTTCGATGATGTAACCCGCCAGTGCGGTACCATAATTAGAGTAAGCCATCACTTCGCCAGGCACGAAAACCCGCTCAGGCATAAATTGGATAAGGTGTTCTCGTAAAGGCAACAATTTGCTTGGGTCATTCTGAAGAAGGGAATTAAATTCATCTTCAAAACCCGCTGTATGGGTCATTAAATGGTGCATGGTGATGGGTTGTGGAAAGGTGTTTGGGATTTGAAAATCTAGATAAGAATTGATGTCTGCATTTAAGTCCAATTTTCCTTGCTCAACCAGCTGCATGACAGCAGTCCAGGTAAACAGCTTTCCATCTGAGCCGATGAAAAAAAGCGTATTGTTTGCATCAACAGGGATTTGGGCATCGACATCAGCGAAACCGTATCCTTTCGAAAAGACAATTTCTCCATCTTTAACAACGGCAACCGTCGCGCCGGCAATATGCTCGTTGTTGAGTTGTTCACTGATGGTTTGGTCAAAGAATGATTCATAATCTTGGGGTGTCGTATCAGGGAAGTTGTGGGCCGAAACAGTACCAAGATTCACCTGGCTTAGGAGGGCTCCGACAATTACCAGGATAGTCAGAAAGCAAATCGTAATCTTATTTGATAAATCATTTTTCATGGTGTTGTCCTTATCAGTATGCCAATAATTCTTGCGATGGTAAAAATATACATGAGTATTTGCCATTTGTACCCTAACCAAAGATGGGTTTGGGGTTGGGTTAAAGAAATCGAAAATCAATAGTGGTCAGCCAGCAGATGTATAGTATAATTGTTCTACAAACGGAAATTATCTTTAACGAGGAAATATGGATTTATATGATGTAATCTCAAGCAGAAAGACAATTCGTGATTTCGCGCCGCGCGAGGTGGAAATTCAAGTGATTGAAAAAATTATTTCTGCCGGGTTTCAGGCTCCATCAAACGATCACATGCGCAATTGGCATTTTGTGCTGTTAAAAGAAAAATCAGCTCGTAAAGAGTTGCTGGACAAAGTAATTCATCCGCTTGGGAAAGAAGAGGCGGTAGAAAAAGTAGACCAATGGGGTATGTCCGATTTGGTTCAACGAGATATGTATATCGATGCAATTCCCAAGCAATACAGCATGTTGTTTAACGCCGGAGTGTTTTAACTAGTTATAAAGAATAATGTAATATGTGGAATAATATTGTAAAATGTTCTCATGAAATTAAGCGAGTATGCAAAAACTGTTGGTGTATCGTATAAAACGGCTTGGACGTGGTATAAATCAGGTGCAATCAGGGGGTATCAGGCATCAACAGGCACGATCATCGTTACAGAGCTTGATCAGAATAATTTGCGTTCGGAAAATTTAGAAACCGTGATTTACGCCAGAGTTTCGAGCAATAAGCAAAAAGATGATTTGGAGCGTCAGGTTCAACGCATCCAAGATTTTTG
>ENA-ORXD01002504-ORXD01002504.1-sediment-metagenome-genome-assembly--contig:-NODE-2504-length-12088-cov-2.522188_pt1 | contig 12088 bp, 11 predicted proteins | sample MGYA00237862_ERZ511471 | MGnify/ENA metagenome assembly ERZ511471 | reverse complement strand
TCATCGCCGTCAATGACCGGAAGTGGTGATGGAAGCTGGAAGTGCTCATCCCGGTGCGAGCCGCCAGCTCGTCGACGCGGAGAGGCTCGTGGAAGTTGCCCTTGAGCCAGTCGATTGCCCGCGCTATTAGATGGCTGTGACTCCCCGCCATGATGATCTGTCGCAGGCGCGGTCCCTGATCGCCCACGAGCAGGCGGTAAAAGATTTCGCGTTGGACGAGCGGCGCGAGGGTCGGAATGTCCTCCGGCTCGTCGAGGAGATCGATCAGACGCTGGAAAGCGTTGAACAGCGGCGCCGAAACCTCGCCGACGGCCATGCCCCGGCTTGCCTGCCGCGTGGGGGGTAGTGGATGGTTGGTATCCACCATCAGTTGCGCGATTGTTCGCTGATCGAGCCCCAACGTCAGCCCCAGGTAAGGCTTCTTCCTGCTCGCCTCAATGATCTGCGCCACGACCGGCAGGCCCACCGAAGTCATCAGGAAATGGTTCGCGTCATACACGTAGACGTCCTCTCCGAGCATCACGCGCTTGGATCCCTGGGCAATTAGGCAAATGCTCGGCTCGAGCAGGTAGCTTGTGGGCTCAGTGGGCGTTTCCCACCGGTGCAATGTCAAGGATAGGATCGCGGTGGTCAATTGGTTGTCATCCCCGGTCCAGCGGGCAATGCTTTCGGCCAACGACACGTGCGCAGCCTCCAGAGTTTCGGGTGCTTGCGCTGGATTTTGGTCCTGTCGATGCATGAAAATTCTCCCTCTTCCCGTGATCAGTCACGTTGATAGTACCAGAATTACGCCACGGCGCACAACACATTTGTCGCAGCCTTTATAGGATCAGGCAAGAAATAGGCAGGATCAGTCTACCCCCTTCCAGTTTTCACGGCTACAATACGATCATCAGCAGGGTGAACCGGATATGCGCAAGGGGTGTTCGCCGTCCCGTCCAAGCGTATCTGTTTGGGCGGCCTAGAGGACGGGGCGCATCGGTGGCGGCGATCGATTCGCGCCTGCTGCTCACGAAAGAGTGGAAGCAACGAACCGTGAAAGAAAACACGGACAAGCTTTCCGAAGCAACATTTGCAAAGGAGGAGACCATGGACTTCGAATTCTACAATCCAACACGCCTCGTTTTTGGCGCAGGGGCGCTTTCGCGCCTGGGTGAAACAGTCCGTGCGCACGGCAAGCGCGCCCTGCTTGTCACCGGCGGGGGCAGCGTCAAGCGCAGCGGAACATTCGACCGCGCCGTGGCCAGCCTCAAGGCCGCAGGCGTTGCCTTTGCCGAATGTGAGGGTGTCGAGCCCAACCCCAGAATTGCCACCGTCAGGCGCGGTGCGCAGATCGCCCGTGAAAAGGGCTGCGACGTAGTCATCGCCCTGGGGGGAGGCAGCACCATGGATGCATCCAAGGTCATGGCCGCCGCGTTTTATTATGACGGCGATCCCTGGGACATGATCTACCACGGACAGCCGGATCCCCATATCCCGACCCGGGCGCTGCCCATCATCACCGTGCCGACTTTGGCGGCCACCGGTTCAGAGATGAACATGTCTGCGGTTATTTCGAACGAGGAAACCCGGGAAAAGTCCTTTGCCCAGAGCGAATGCCTGTATCCCACGGTTGCCCTGGTGGACCCCGAACTCACCGTGAGCGTCCCCAAAGATCAGACCGCCTACGGGGTCTGTGACATTATCACCCATGTGACCGAAGCATACTTGAACGGTGTTGACGGCACCCCCATTCAGGACCGGTTCGCCGAGGGCGTCATTCTCACCGCCATGGAGTGGGGTCCCAAAGCCATTGCCGATGGGAATGATCTGGAAGCACGGACCCAGGTTCAATGGGCATCCATTCTCGCCCTCAACGGATTTGTTAACGTGGGCACCAACGGAGGCTACCCCGTGCACATGATCGAGCACACACTGTCCGCCTATCACGACATCACCCACGCGGCAGGTCTGGCTGTAATCAACCCCTCATGGATGCGATTCGCAGCCCGACACAGGCCGGAGAAGTTCGTGCAGTTTGCGGAACGTATTTTCGGCCTCAAGGCCAAAAGTCCGCATGACCTGGATTGCGCCCTTCAGGGCATCGATCGTTTTGAGGATTTCCTCAAAAGTATCGGCTGCCCTACGCGCCTGTCCGAACTGAATATCGATGACACCCTGATCATACGATATGCCCAGGATACCCTGCGTATTGTCCATGACGAGAACGGTAATCTGCCCGCGCGTCCGGCTATGACCGAGGCGGATATTGTCGAGGTGCTGCGCTCGGCGCTGTAGAGAGGAGGTTAAAAATGGAGATTACCGAAAACGGTTTTAAGCATTCATACAAGGACCCGCTGATTGGTTTACCGGCACAGTGCGTATCGACCCCCTGTTTCTTCAGGCCAACGACCCGTCGCGTGTTACCGGCGCGAGCGTCACCTTTGAACCAGGCGCCCGCACGGCCTGGCACACCCACCCTCTGGGACAGACCCTGGTTGTAACCGCCGGATACGGCTTGGTGCAGCGGGAAGGCGGGCCGATCGAAGAAATCCTCCACGGTGATGTGGTCTGGTTTCCGCCGGGCGAGAAGCACTGGCACGGAGCATCACCCAACACGGCCATGACGCATATCGCTATCCAGGAAGAACTCGAGGGTTCGACCGTCGATTGGATGGAAAAGGTTACTGATGAACAATATGCGGTAGTTAAAGGCAAATCCGTTCAAAATAGAAAAGCTCAAATCAATAGAAAAAAGTAATATTGAAGGAGATTAAAATGACAAAAATTTTAGGCTTTCATCGTGGCGTGTACATCCTCACGGCGATGGCCCTGGTTGTGCTTTTTTCCGTAATTGGCGTTGCGTTGGCGGCAGACACCTTGGCGTGGGATAAAACCTTTCCTCTAAGCGACAAGGTGATTCACGAAAAAGTTTCATTCCCTAACAGATACGGAATTACCATCGCTGCCGATATGTATCTGCCCGAAAATATCGACAAATCAAACAAATATGCAGCCATTATTGTTGGCACGCCCTATGGCGGCGTTAAAGAACAGGGAGCAGGCATTTATGCGCAGACAATGGCAGAGCGTGGCTTTGTAGCGATTGCTTTTGACGAATCCTTCAACGGAGAAAGCAGTGGCGATCCAAGGCACATTTCTTCACCTGATATTTTTGTTGAAGATTTTAGTGCAGGCATTGACTTTTTAGGAACACGTCTGTTTGTAGATAGAAACAAAATAGGCGCTATTGGCCTTTGCGGAAGTGGCGGATTTGCCCTTAAAGCAGCACAGGTTGATCACCGGATCAAAGCCATTGCCACTGCAAGTATGTACGATATGAGCCGTGTAATACGTAACGGGTGGAAAGATGGGATGTCTGATGAACAGCGCAATAAAACTCTCGACCAACTTGGAGATCAGCGTTGGAAGGATTTTGAAAAAGGCAGTCCATTGTTACCTCCAGGATTCCCTAATGAACCAGCTGATTCAATTCCAGAAGGATTAGATCCTATTACAAGTGAGTTTTTTGAATATTATGCAATGGAGCGTGGCCACCATCCAAGATCACACGGCCCATTTACGAAAACAAGCGATATGGCTTTTATGAATTTCCCTTTGATGAACTATATTGATACCATTTCGCCAAGACCCATTTTGTTCATCATTGGTGAGAATGCCCACTCAAGATATTTCACTGAAGATGCCTATGAAATGGCTGCCGAACCCAAAGAACTCTATATCGTTCCGGGAGCACGGCATATTGATTTGTACGACAGGACTGACATGATTCCGTTCGACAAGTTGACGGCATTTTTCAGCAGCAATTTAAAATAGAGGAGGTATCAAATGGAAACCAAATTAGAAGACAGTGTCATTTTTGACAAAGGAGAAATCAATCCGTACGGGAAGTATTTCTCAGGAACCAGTTACCTCAATATGCTGACACTTGAAGGTGTCGTCATCGCCAATGTTACTTTTGAACCAAGTTGCATTAATAACTGGCATACGCACAAGGCAGAAAAAAATGGCGGACAGATCCTTTTGATCACCGGCGGACGAGGCTGGTACCAGGAGGAAGGCAAAGAAGCCAGGGAACTTCACGCCGGTGACGTTCAGTATATCCCCGCCGGGATCAAGCATTGGCATGGGGCGGCGAAAGACAGCTGGTTCGTTCACATCGCCGTAGAAGTTCCCGGGGAAAATGCGTCCACGGAATGGCATGAACCGGTGGATATTAACGATTACAATAAACTGAAATAAGGGGAGGAAATCATGATTTTAGAAGAAAAACACACCTTATCTAATGGGGTTGAAATTCCCAAACTTGGTCTTGGAACATGGTTTATAAGTGATGAAAACTCCGTGCAGGCAGTGAAGAACGCCGTTAAAATCGGTTATCGTCATACTGATACCGCGCAGGCGTACGAGAATGAAAAAGGCGTTGGCGAGGGAGTTAGAGCGTGTGGCGTGAACAGAGGGGATATGTTCGTGACTACAAAACTTGCTGCAGAGGTAAAGTCGTATGAAGCAGCGGTTTCATCGATTGATGAATCTCTTCAGAGGATGGGACTTGATTATGCAGACTTGATGATTATTCACAGCCCGCAACCATGGGCAAAATTCGGTGAAGAAGAACGTTTCTTTGAGGGAAACCGTGAAGCGTGGAGAGCTCTTGAGGAAGCGTATAAGGCAGGAAAGCTTCGCTCTATCGGTCTTTCCAACTTTAAAAAACCAGACATTGAGAACATCCTTGAGTTCTGCTCTGTCACGCCGATGGTAAATCAGATTCTAGCGCATGTAAGCAATATGCCCGAAGAGCTGATTCAATATACTCAGGATAAAGGCATCCTTGTGGAAGCGTATTCCCCGGTCGGACACGGAGAATTACTGAAAAACAAAGAATTAGCGGAAATAGCGAAAAAATATGGCGTTTCCGTGCCGCGATTATCGATTTGTTATACGTTGCAGCGGGGCCTTCTTCCCTTACCCAAGACCGCGAACCCGGACCACATGAAAGACAACGCGGACGTGGATTTTGTTATCTCTGACGAGGACATGGATTTGTTAAAAAGCATGAAACGAATCAAGGACTACGGAGAGGCCCGCGTGTTCCCGGTCTATCAGCAAAAATAACTCCGAAATAAGAAAGGAGAGGAGTAATTGAAAAAACTTACCATCCTTATGATGATAGTGGCTCTTTTCGCAACCGCCGCGTATCCCGGTTCCGACAAGGTCTAACAGGGAGTTTATCGGGCCGGGACCCAGAAGTCCTTCAAAGGGCCGGACAACCTGTTTACCGGTGATGTACAGGTGGACATGGTTTTCCCCTCCAATAAAACCGCGCACTATTCAGGGGCCTATGTCACATTCAAGCCTGGCGCCAGAACCGCATGGCATTTCCATCCTGCGGGACAACATATGATCGTGACCTCTGGTGTTGCCCTAACCGGAACGCGGGATGGAACAATACTTAAATTCAAGGCTGGAGAAACCGTCTGGTCCCCACGAAACATCGATCACTGGCACAGCGCTACGCCCCAGGCTCCCATGACATATCTGGTGATCACCGGTGTCCTTGATGGCAAGAACGTCATCTGGAAGGAAAATGGCACCGATGAACAATATCTTGGAAAATAAGGAGGGAATCATAAAAGCAAAACTTTTTCCAATTTTGGTTATGCTTTCTTTTTTGATACCCGTTTTGACAACCGCTTCGGAGGAAAATAATATGGGAAGACACCAAGCATTGAACCAAAAACAGCAAAGTATTATCCCAATAGCGGCATTTACTGCCGATGGAAATATCGACCGGCTTAAATCTTCATTGAATCAGGGTCTGGATGCCGGCTTGACCGTCAATGAAATCAAGGAAGTACTTGTACACCTGTATGCGTATACGGGATTTCCCCGCAGTTTGAACGCACTATCAGTATTTATGGGAGTGCTGGACGAGCGGAAGGCAAAAGGCATCGAGGATGTTGTGGGCAAAGAGGCCAGTCCCGTTCCACCTCAACTGGACAGGGATGAATACGGGGCAAAGGTAAGGGCAAAGCTTGCAGGCCTGAAAACGGATATATCAGGCGCCAGATGGCAACTGTTCTCGCCTGCCATGGATACCTTTCTAAAAGAGCATCTGTTTGCGGATCTCTTTGTCCGCGATGTCATCAGCCATCAGGACAGGGAACTGGCCACCATTGCCGCCCTTGCAAACATGACAGGCACCGAAGGGCAGCTTGGTTTCCATTTTGGGGCTGCAATGAATACCGGGCTGACACAAAACCAGATGAAAGATTTCATTTTCGTACTTAAAGCCAAGGTCGGCGAAACCCAGGCCGAAAGCGCCCAAAAGATCCTGACCGAGGTGCTGAACAGCAGGAAATAATAGGATATGGAGAAACGATTGTATACAGCATTATATAGCCTTCTGGTACCGGTTTGCCTTTTGTTGGTCGCTTGTGCCGTCTTCAACCAGCCTAGGTTCGGTAAACTGCCGCAAGGGGATCGGCTTGACTGTATTCAGGAATCACCCAATTACAGGGATGGGAAATTCCAATACCCAATACCGACGCCGAAATTCTCAAAAGACGTCAGTCTGCTTTCAGTAATCTGGGGTAATCATTTTGCTAAAAATGAGCGGCTAGTTCCGGATGCACCAGTGCCGGCCATAAAAACAGACCTGAAGACGCTGAACCTCCAAAAGGACATGGTGGTCTGGCTAGGCCATTCCTCCTGGTTCGTCCAGGTTGGCGGCAATCGGATTCTGATCGATCCGGTCTTCAGCGACTACGCCGGCCCATTTTCCTTTTTGAACAAAGCCTTTGCCGGCACCAGCATTTATACAGCCGACGATATGCCGGAAATCGACTGCTTGCTTATCTCCCACGACCACTGGGATCATCTGGACTATCCAACGGTTACATCACTCAGAGCAAAGGTGAAGAATGTGATTTGTCCTCTGGGGGTCGGCGCGTATTTCGAGTACTGGGACTACCCAAAGGATAAGATCCGCGAAGGGGACTGGTACGACAGGATAGCGCTTGGAGAAAATATCACCGTACATGTGCTGCCGGCGCGACACTACTCGGGTAGGTTGTTCAAAGAGAACAATACCCTTTGGGCGGGCTTTGCCCTTGAAACCCCTCATCGGAAAATTTTCTATAGCGGAGACAGTGGCTATGGGCCACATTTTTCAAAGATCGGAAAAGAATTTAACGGGTTTGACCTGGTGTTCCTGGATTGCGGGCAGTATGACCCGCGCTGGGCCTATATCCACATGACACCGGAAGAAGCTGCTCAGGCTGCGAGGGACCTCGGAGCACGGGCCATGATTCCCGCCCATGTGGGTCGGTTCACCATTGCCAATCATTCCTGGGACGAGCCTTTCAAGTGCCTGACAGAGGCAAGCCAAGACAAACCATACCGGCTCCTTACACCACAAATTGGGGAGCCGGTGCTGCCGGACGAGACCCCCTCACGGTTTTCCCGCTGGTGGGAGGCAAAAGCGTCTAATCTATGATTTTTGAAAGGAAGAAGCCTGTGAAACGTATTTTGTCTGTTTTTATTGTTGGATTTATAATTTGTATCCTCGTTGTCAGCATAAATATAAAAGGAAAAGCCTCTATGGCAGCTAATGAGAGACCGGTTAAAAATGAAGAGATCGGACTGACCTTATCGGATATGCAAGTCAATACCACCTCTCAAGGACACACGGCAACATTCCGGCTGTATGACACAGTTGCCGCAAAGGAATTTTACGACCAGTTGCCGCTGAAGCTGGACTTGACCAATTTTCGTGATGCCCAGTGGATGTTCTACCCGCCCGAAAAGCTGAGTGTGAAATCGCGTGAGGCGTATCATGACGGAAAAAAAGGTGAACTAAGTTACTATGAGCCTTGGGGGGATGTGTTCATACTCTACGAGGACTTCTATGCGGGCGACGAAATGCACCGTCTGGGGATCAACTTAACCGGAATTGAGGAGATCTCGAGAATGTCAGACAACATAATAATTGAAAAGAATAAACCGAATGCATCAGAAACCAAAGCAGCCATGCAAATAAGCGTGACGGCAAACGGCAAGACCACGGTGTTCGAACTCAACAACAGTCCGGCAGCAAGAGATCTGTATGCCCAGCTGCCACTGAGCATCTCAGTGGAAAATTACAGCAACAACGAAAAAATCTTCTATCCACCAGAAAAACTGAACACCACCGATACCCCACAAGCGGATGCCCAGCCAGGAACCCTTGCCTACTATGCGCCTTGGGGAGACGTAGTGATGTTCTACGGTAGATTCGGCTCCGCCACAGGGTTGTATGAACTGGGGCATGCCGTATCGGGGAGTGAATATATACAAGAGATGTCCGGTACGATACGGATTGATGAAGCTAATAACCCATAGGGGCTGTAATGAAGTGGTCCCAGTTGTATGGACAGGTTGGCGCGGGAATAAGGTGAAAAGTTGTCACCACGGGGGCGGCTCCCCCGAGGATTTGATTGAAAGGCGGTGAAGTTGGCGGGATGGTGCGTGAGGGAGAGCCTATCAAAAGTGGCATCAGTCAGATTTCAGCACTATCCTCCCTGTAAAGCTCATGATAGGCCTGCGACCCTGCGGATGCGCTATTGCTTCGTCAATGTGCTGGTGTCAGGCGACGACTTGGCGTGCTGCCCAAATCTTGGCCCTCGCCCAGGCTCTGAGCCAACGCCGCCTCAACCTCCGACCGTAGCGGCTCTGGGAGCCCCCTGAGGACGTCTTCGATCCGGACACTGCGAGAATGCTCCTGCCGGTCCCTCCACCTCTCAGGTTGCCGGTTCTTGAGCCAAAAGATCTGGGCTGTGACATCGGGCGGGACCTCCTTGGTGACGATTTTGGTAACAACCATTTTCCGCCGGCCGTCCTCCCCCCTGACAGCCTGCCGGGTGACTTCCTCGTAGCGGTAACCCATGGCCCGCCGCAGGAGGGATTGCTCAACTTGGATATCAAACTTGGCCTTGCCCCTTTTTAGGGAGTCTCGAAATTCCGGGTGGGCCTTCTTCCATCGGTTGATGGTGGCGCGGCCTACGAGGAATACTTTGGCCAGCGCCCGGTCATCAAAACCGTACTCGGCGCATAAATGTTCAGCGCGCCGGAGATGATCGTCCCGGTAAGCTGTTGGTCTGCCTCGTTTTGACAAGTGTCTCAGCCCCCTTTGTCTTTGATATGCTTGAAAATGTGCAAACTTACAGTATAACTTACACTAATGCAAGGAGGCCTGATTCGCAAGGATTTCAGGTGTTGAGCCGACGGTACGCGGCATCAGCCGGGAAGATTTGGGATGATGCGCGGGCAACCGGACTGGAGCTATCTTCGCGGGGAGAGACCGGCGCCGTATCTGTTTTTCGCTGCAGGGCGCCCTACAACGGGCAGTTTGGAGGCTGAAAATCGTCGTCCCCGGCCAAGGCAGAGGGTAGGTATGCTTTTTTCCTGATCGCGCGTTTTTGGGGCCTGAAACCGAGTCTGGACTGGAGTGGGCGCTCGAACTTCAATCTTGGGGTTCGATCTGGGTGTGGTGCAGGACTTTGAGAGGAACGACTCGCCGGCGTTGGGATTGACTGGCTCAGCTGCATGATCCACCGCGGGATAGATTCGTGGAGCGGGACCGAGGAGGGGATAGGAACGAGCTTCGAATGGATCTCGTTTCAGCCAACCCATCCCTCATGACAGGCCTGCACCGTCGCTGCGACAAATCCATAGGGATTGCCATTCGACAAGTGCCACAGCGAATCTTTCCCGGTCCCCGGCGTGGACGCAACGGGTGATCTCACGCTCCAGTTCACGCGCCCGCTTTCGGACTTCAGGCGGGGGACTCGCCAACCGGGAGCCGCAGCTGTTCAGAAGATCGATACTGCGGCGGATTTCCGTGTCGAACCAATCCGGACTGGACGCCTTCCCATTTTCCTGCAAATGGCCTTCTTGGCCCACTGCATTAACTGCAAAAAGACCTTCTTGCAGTTCTTGCAGTTCCCCAAGGTTGGCGTTTTCTCTTTTTTCGCCGATGGGGTCAGGAGCTTTTTGCAGCTCTTGCAGTGGATCGGCCAGAGCGTTTTCCAGATCGATCAGGACTTGAAGGTACTTCATAACTTTGCCCCCCTGGGGTTTACGGTGTATTCCGTTTTCGCCCTGCCGCCGGTGCTCTGTGTGCTCTTGGCAAGCCATCCGAAGTCAACGAGCAGGCCCAAGCCGGCATAGACCAAATCCTTGTCCGTGAGTCCTGACCACTGCGGACGCCATACCTGCCAACCTGCAAAAACTGCAGGAAGGTGGCCGGAACGGATCTTGGCCAGGATCGCCCTGGCAGCCGCTGCTTCAGGTACGTTGACGCTCGCGTAAAGGCGCCGTGCGTGCGTTTGGAGATACTCAGACCATACCAGGGCCTGCAAGACGGCCTGTTTGTCGACCGGGCCTTGATGTCCCGTCGCCAGGTGGATGATCAGCGCCAGGCCGGGAACCAGCTTCCTGTACTTGGCCAGGTGGCTTTCGAGGGCAGGGTGCAGGTCGCCCGACCGCAGCTTGCTTTCCAGATCCTGCCGCCATTCGCGGAACAGTCCCAGGCCGGGTGTGTCGAATCGCAGATAGGGCAGGTCGGTGGGGACATTATCAAAGCCCTCGTCCTGTTGGGCGCCGGCCGCCGCGGGCGTCAACTGGTCAAGGCGTTCGAAAACCTTAAATGCGATATCGCGCGCCTTGGTGTCCGGCAAGCGGTCCACTTCCTTCCATGGGGCTGAGATGTCCGGCCACACCGTCAGGCCAAAGCGCTGCAGCAGTCCATCATCACCGCTCCCATCAACAGCGCCTTTGACATATTTGGCTATCCGCGCGGGCTGGGTGCTGCCGAGGATGGACAGGCACACCGCCGGTATATGGAGATTCATGCCGCGTGCGATGCGGTCGAAGGTGTAGCTCGAATCGCCGTTCCATCCTGTCAGGTAGAACCCCCTGGCTTCCGCGTTCTCTTCGCGGTCCAGCATCTTCAGGAGGCTGACGAGCTCATCACGGTGAACGAGCAGGCCGTTGGGGTTCTGCCGGTGAAGTTCGCCCAAAGCGGCGGCCGTGCTGTCATTCGCCAGATACCTCTTCAAGACAGGTTCTTCTTCGGTTTCAAAGGTAAGCAGCGCGGCTATGTCTGCGCCTGGATTTTTCTCGAGCTTTACCCGTGCTGCCCTTTGGGCCGCATCCGCTTTGAGCTTCGCCGCGATTTCGGCCATCTTGAACTTGGCCAAGGCGCCCTCGTAAGCGGCGGTTTCCGCGGCCGCCAGCCTTTTCAAAGGGGCCAGGGCGGCCTCCATGGCCGGGCTCTTCAGGACCCCGGGCCGGCCAATAAGCAAGGCCCAGAGGTTTGGGGTGACGGTCCAATCGGTGGCCTCCTGGGGCCGAACCGCCACCTTGCGGCCGATCAGGGCGCCCAGCGCCGTCATCGCAGCCACCCCCACAAATTCGGGCGGGCACTGCATACGATCCGTTATATCCAATACCCATGGCCTCAAGGGTTCAGGCAAAAGGCGGGAATTAAATTCGGCCACGGGCGGCAATCCCTCAGGCAGGGCCAACGGCTCCTGCCAATCGGATTCGGCTTCGACGGGCTTGATTAGAGCGGGCGTCTCCCTCGGCTGCCTTCCTCCTGCTGACATGCCGCTCTGAATCGTCTTTAGCGCCTCGCGCTCGGGCAGTCCCGTGGCCGCAGCCCCCGCCAGCAAACCGCGCCGCACCTGTTCCTCGGTCAAGTGCCCGCCGGGAACCAACTGCGCGAGGCAAAAGGCGGCCTCGTTCAGCCGCTTGTTGCGTTGCCCCCCCGGAGCCCGCACCAGGGCCGCCAGTTCGCGGGCCAGGGCCGCCTCCCCATAAGCGCTCGTCGTTCTGGCGCTTCCCCCTCCTTTTGGGGTTTCTTGCTCTTGATGTTCCGAGGGATGTGTCACCAGATTCAGCAGCCAGTCGGGGGCGGATACGATGGGGCAGTCGTGTTCCAACGCATAGCGCCTGCCGTTCTGGTGTCGGCTCGGGGGGAGAATGACGTACCCGCCATCACCCCTCACGTCCAGACCGGGGCCGACCTGTCCCGCTGAATTGCGGA
>ENA-ORXD01002503-ORXD01002503.1-sediment-metagenome-genome-assembly--contig:-NODE-2503-length-12094-cov-6.117417_pt1 | contig 12094 bp, 8 predicted proteins | sample MGYA00237862_ERZ511471 | MGnify/ENA metagenome assembly ERZ511471 | reverse complement strand
AGTTCAGACGTGTGCTCTTCCGATCTCGGCCGCTTCCGCGCCATGACGGGGCACTCTCTGTCGCTGTGTCGTGGTCATGGCGCGGAAGCGGCCGGGCGGCGTCGCGACGCCGCCCGGCCGCGTGTCGTCTGTGTCAGGCCTGCGGCTCCGCCTCTGCGTCGCCGGCGTCGGGCGCCTCGTCGGCCGGCTCGGCGCCGACCGGGAAGACCTCGTCGCTCAGGCCGAGCTTGGGCTCGTCCATCGGCGGCTCGGTCGCGGCCGGCTCATCGGCCTCTTCGGCCGGCTCGGCTGCGGCGGGCTCTTCGACGGTCTCGGCAGCGGCCTCGGGCTCTGTGACGGTCTCGGCCTCGGCAGCGGCCTCGGGCTCGTCGGCGACCTCGGTCTCGGCCTCGGCCGCGACCTCGGGCTCGTCGGCGGGCGCCTCGGCTGCACTCTCGTCGGCGGGCGCCTCGGCTGCACTCTCGTCGGCCGGCGCCTCGCCGGCCTCTTCAGCCGCGACACCCTCGGTCTCCTCGACAGCCGTCTCGTCGGCCGTCTCGGCCTCGGGCTCTTCGATCTCGACCGGCATCGGCGGCATGGGCCGCACGTCGTCGGCACCCTCGACCCGCTTGATCGAGAGGCTGAGGCGCCGGCGCTCGGTGTCGACCTCGATGATCTTCACGCGCACGGTCTGCCCGACCGCGACGACCTCATCGGGCCGCTCGACGTGCCGGTTGGCCAGCTCGCTGATGTGGACGAGACCCTCGATGCCCTCGTAGATCTCGATGAAGGCGCCGAAGGCGACGATCTTGGTGACCCGACCGTCGACGATGTCGCCCACCTTGTGGCGGGTGACGATGCGCTGCCAGGGGTCTTCCTGCGTCTGCTTGAGACCCAGGGAGATGCGCTGGCGGTCACGGTCGATGTCGAGCACCTTGACCTTGACCTTCTGGTTGACCTGCAGCACCTCGGACGGATGGTTGATGTGGGTCCAGCTGAGCTCGGAGATGTGGATGAGGCCGTCGATGCCGTCGAGATCGACGAAGGCGCCGAAGTCGACGATGTTGCTGATCGTGCCCTCGACGACCTGGCCCACGGTGAGCTCGTCGATGATCTGCTGGCGCACCTCCTTGCGCTCCTCTTCGAGGACGGCGCGGCGCGACAGGACGACGTTGTTGCGGTTGCGGTTCATCTCGATGACGCGGCAGTTGAGCTCTTTGGTGACGTACTCGGAGAGGTCCTGCACGCGGCGGATGTCGACCAGAGAGGCGGGCAGGAAGCCGCGCACCCCGAGGTCGAGGATGAGGCCGCCCTTGACGACCTCGATGACGGTGCCGATGACGGGGGTGCCGCTCTCGAAGGCGCCTTCGATGCGCTTCCACGCCTTCTCGAAGCGGGCGCGCTTCTTGGAGAGGATCAGGCGGCCGTCGGCGTCCTCCTTCTGCATGACGAGGGCGTCGACCTCTTCACCCAGCTCGACCTCCTGCTGGGTGTTCACGTTCTTGCGGATCGAGAGCTCGTTGACCGGGATCACGCCCTCGGACTTGTAGCCGATGTCGACGAGGACCTCGTCCTTGTCGATGCGCACCACCTTGCCGGTGACGATGTCACCCTCGGTGAACACGTTGATGGTGGCGTCGTAGTTGGGGACGATCTCGCCGTCCACCTCGATGAGGTAGCCGTCGCTGCCTTCGACGATCTTCGGTGCTTCCTGGGTCTCGGTTTGGTTGTCCGTCATATGGTCTCTGGGCCTCCCGGTCACTGCCGCGGCTCGTCGCTGAAAGGACCGCCCTCCCCGAGAACCGCGACCGGGGTGGGGCGAAACCGGGAGAGTATAGCACAGGACCCCCGCGGGAGCGGGGAGAACGCGCGGCGCGGCGCCCGGGCGGTCACGCGAAGAGCAGCGCGGCGGCGTTGCCGCGGCGCGGCGCTACTTCGCGCCGCGCCAGTCGGCCCCGGCGCCGATCTCGACCTCGAGCACCGGCTCCATCTCGTACGCCCCGCGCATGGCCTCGCCCAGGAGCGTCTTCACGGCGTCGACTTCGTCCTCGGGCGCTTCGACGACGAGCTCGTCGTGCACCTGCAGGACGAGGCGCGCCGCCATCTCACCCGCCTCGAGGCGGCGCTGCACCTCGAGCATCGCCACCTTGATGATGTCGGCGGCCGTGCCCTGCAGGACGCTGTTGACGGCGAGGCGCTCGCCGAGCGAGCGCAGGCGGTAGTTGGACGACTTAAGCTCGGTGACCGGCCGGCGACGCCCGAAGAGCGTCGTGACGTAGCCGTCCTGCGTCGCCTGGGCGATGACGCGATCGCGGAACTCGCGCACCTTCGGGTAGCGCGCGAAGTAGGCCTCGATGAAGTCGCGCGCCTCGTCGACCGACATGCCGACCTGCTCGGAGAGACCGTAGGCGGAGAGCCCGTACATGATGCCGAAGTTGGTCGCCTTGGCGTGCTCGCGCTGCGTGCGCGTGACCTCCTCGACGGGGATACCGGCGACGGCCGCCGCCGTCACCCGGTGCACGTCTTCGCCGCGCGCGTAGGCGTCGAGCAGGGCGGGCTCGCCGGAGAGCTTCGCCATGAGCCGGAGCTCGATCTGCGAGTAGTCGGCCACGACCAGGAGGTTGCCCTCCTCGGCGACGAAGCAGGAGCGGATCTCGCCCCCGAGCTCGGTGCGCGCGGGGATGTTCTGCAGGTTCGGGTCGGAGCTCGAGAGGCGGCCCGTGCTGGCCACCGTCTGGTTGAAGGTCGTGTGCAGGCGCCCCGTGCCCGGGTCGACCCTGCGCGGCAGAGGCTCGAGGTACGTGCTGAGCAGTTTGGTGAGCTCGCGCCACTCCTCGACCGCGGGCACGATCGGGTGCTGCTCGCGCAGGCCGCGCAGCACCCGCGCATCGGTCGAGTAGCCCGTCTTGCCCTTGCGCGAGGGTTCGAGGCCGAGGCGCGTGAAGAGGACTTCGGCGAGCTGTTGCGGCGAGCCGATGGTGAAGGGCTCGCCGGCGAGCTCGTGGATCGTGTCGGTGAGCTCCTCGACGCGCTCGCGCAGGCGGGCCGTGATCTCGCCCAGCCGGTAGGTGTCGACCTTGACCCCGGCCGCCTCCATGACGGCGAGCACGCGCGTCAGCGGCAGCTCGATCTCGTTGAGGAGGCGGTCGAGCTCGAGCTCGTGGAGCCGCGGCCGTTGTGCCTCGGCGACGCGCCACGTGAGCCAGGCTCGCGTCGCCGCGGCAGCCTCGTCGGCCGGGCCGTCGAAGAGGGGCCCGGCCTCGTCGAGCCCGGCCAGAGTCTCGAGGCCGCGGTCCTTCTCGGCCCGCTCGGGGGTCAGCAGGTAGGCCGCCACCGCCGTGTCGTAGGCGGCGCCGCGAGGCGCGCCGGCGAAGCCGGGCAGCGCCTTGACGTCGTGCGCCATCACGTGCGCGACCAGCCGCCACAGCGCCGGCCACTCGTCGGCGCCGACGCGCGCCGCGACCACCGCGTCGCCGCCGGCGAAGACCGCCGCCGCCCACTCGCCGCCCTCGCCGCCGTCGCCCGCCGGCACCGCGGCGAAGGCGGCCTCGCGCTGCTCGAGCACGGTGGCCAGCGCGCCGGCGCCGCGCTCGACGACCAGCGCCGGCAGGGGCGCCGCCGTCCCCGGGGCCGAGACGCCGCCGGAGGGCGACGCCGTGCCGCCGGCCCCGCCCGAGATCGCCGCGCCGCCGGCGGATGGCGGCGCCCCGCCCCCGCCACCGCTCTCGGGGGGCGCGACCACCGTGTCCTTGAGGCGGCGGACCAGGCTGGTGAACTCGTAGCGGCGGAAGAGGTCCTCGACGTCGCCCACCGGCACGCGGTAGTCGCAGCGGTCGACGATCGCGCCGAGGTCCTCCTCGAGCGGCACGTCGCGCACCATGGTCGCGAGGCGCTTCGAGAGGCGCGCCGTCTGCTCGTGCTCGGCGAGCAGGGCGCGCCGCTTCTCGGAGGCGACCTCGTCGAGGCGCTCGTAGATCGCCTCGAGGCTGCCGAACTGCTGCAGCAGCGCCGCCGCCGTCTTCTCGCCGATGCCGGGCACCCCGGGGATGTTGTCGGAGCTGTCGCCCTTGAGGCCGATGAAGTCGGGGATCTGCCCCGGCTCGACGCCGAAGCGCTCCACGACCCGGGCCGGCGTGTAGACCTTGACGTCGGTGATGCCGCGCCCGGTGGCGACGACGACGATGTCGTCGTCGACGAGCTGCAGGCTGTCCCGGTCGCCGGTCACGACCGCCGCCTGCACGCCACGCTCGCGGGCCGCCACGGCCAGGGTCCCGAGCAGGTCGTCCGCCTCGTAGCCGCCCTTCACCAGATTGACGAAGCCGAAGGCCTCGACGAGCTCGGGCAGCCTGTCCCACTGCATCGAGAGCAGGTCGGGCATGTGCGGGCGCTGTGCCTTGTACTCCTCGTACTCCTCGTGCCTGAACGTCTTCTCGCGCGCGTCCCAGGCGACGACCACCGCACACGGGCTGTACTCGGTGACGATCTTGAGGAACATCTGGCTGAGCCCGTAGATGGCGTTGGTGGGGAAGCCGTCGCGGGTGGCGATCGTCTCGGGGAGGGCGAAGTAGGCGCGATAGGCGAGGCTGCTGCCGTCGAGCAGGAAGAGGCGCCGGGTGAGGTCGTCGGGAGTCACGGTTGCATCCTACCGCAGGGCGCCGGCGCTCACTCTGCGCGGGGAGCCGCGTGTCGACGGCGTCGTCGGTCGGCGCTCACGGCGCCGCGCGGGGAGCCGCGTGTCGGCGTCGTCGTCGGTCGGCGCTCACGGCGCCGCGCGGCGGCGCTTGGCCAGCAGTACGCGCGTGCCCTGCGCGCCGCAGGAGACGAGGAGGCCGTCGCTCAGCGTACGCATGAAGTGGATGCCGCGCCCCGACGCGGCCGTCGTCTCGGGGGCGCAGATCGGCGCCGCGTCCAGGCCGCCGCCGTGGTCGGCGACCTCGACCGCGACCTCGTCGTCATAGCAGAAGAAGCGCACCGTCACCTCGTCGAGTTCCCCTCCGGGCGAGCCGTGCTGGACGGCGTTGGCGAGCGCCTCGCCGACGGCCACGCCGAGCTCGAAGAGCGGCGCCCCCGTCAGGCCGCAGACCTCGCTCAGGCGCATCACCCGGCGGCGCGCCGCCGAGAGCTCGGCGGTCGTGGCGGCGAAGGCGAAGCCGTGGCGCCAGCGCGGCTCGGCCGGCAGCGACACCGAGGTCGAGTCGCCGGTGTCGGGGCCGAGGCCGGGACCGGACGGCACGTCGAGGCCGGCTGCTGCCAGCGCGTCGCGCACGGCGGCGCTCTCCGCCGAGACGATGAGCTCGCCGCCGGCTGCCGCGAAGGCTTCGGCGCTGTCCCGGAGCACGATCGCGAGGCCGTCGTCGGGGGGCGACTCGCCCTCGAGGTCGACGACGACCGCGCGAAGGTCGACCTCCCGGCAGCGGGCGAGCTCGCGGCGCAGGGACTCGAGCGCGGAGTGCGACACCGTCGTGCGGCAGCGGAGCACGCAGATGTCGCCGCGCACCTCGCGGATGACGTCGCCGCGCCGCAGTCTCCTCGCCGGCTGCCCGGCGGGGCTCGCCGAGGAGGCGTCGTTACGGGTCACGGCGACGGTCGCAGATCGCTCGAAGTGGGCACGGACCGCACGCAGGATCGGGCGCCCGTCCGGCGGGCCGGGGACCTGCCGGGGTGTCGCTCACACCTGTCCTCGCACGGCGGCTCCTCACACTCGTCGACGGCGTCTCTCAGTCGAGGCTGATACCCTCGCCCCGACGAAGGGAATCCCCGCCACGGGAGGAGTCATGAGAGCACGCACCTTTGCCGCCGGCCGCCGCATCGTAGCAAGGCTCGATCACGGCGGCGACCTGCTGGCGCAGATCGCCGCCGTCGCCGATGCCCACGGCGTCATGATGGGTGAGGTGCGCGCGGTCGGCGCCCTCCAACGCGCCGAGCTCGCCTTCTACGACCAGACCGCCAAGCGCTACGAGCCGCACACCTTCGAGCGCCCCCTGGAGCTCCTCGCCCTGGTCGGCAACGTCTCGCGCCGCGACGGGGAGACGGCGATCCACGCCCACCTCGTGCTCGGCGAGGCGGACGGTCGCTGCCTCGGCGGCCACGCCCTGCCGGGCTGCGTCGTCTTCGCCTGCGAGCTCGTGCTCGAGGAGCTCGTCGGCGAGGCGCTCGAGCGCGGCCACGACGAGGTCACGGGCCTGCCGCTCTGGGGAGGGCTCTGAGGCGACGCCGTACGGTGACGCACGCTCGTCGTGGGAGGCGCGGGGCGAAGAGGAGAGGTGGTGTCGGAAGGGGGACTTGAACCCCCATGAGGTTATACCCTCACTAGGCCCTCAACCTAGCGCGTCTACCAATTCCGCCATTCCGACACGCGACGGAAAGTATAGAGGCTGGCGCGACGACCGGTCAACGCAGGCCGGAGACGCTCGTGACAGTGGGCGGACCCGCTCTGCTTCGCGGCCGTCCGCCCACCGGCGGCGCCCCCTTCAAGGGCCTCTCACAAGAGGCGTGTGGTCTGCACAGACCTCGGCGCCGACTGCATGCTCTGGCATGCTCTGACCCGAGTATACTCACCCCGGCAGGGCCCCTCAAGGCCGTCGCCGTCTATCGCCGTCTGTCGCCGCCCGGCCCGCTCGCGAAGCCGCCGCGGCCGCCGGGAGGTCGCGTGAGTCGCATCCTGGTCGGTACCTGCTCGTGGACCGACCCCAGCCTGATCGAGAGCGGGCGCTTCTACCCGCCGGGCGTGTCCGGCGCCGCCGACCGCCTGCGCTTCTACGCCGCGCGCTTCCCCCTCGTCGAGGTCGACGCCACCTACTACGCGCCGCCCGACCCGCGCACGGCGCGCCTCTGGGTCGAGCGCTCGCCCGACGACTTCGTCTTCGACGTCAAGGCGTTCGGGCTGCTCACCGGGCACGCCGTGCAGGTCGCGCGGCTGCCGCGCCGGCTGCGCGAGCGCCTGCCCGATGAGTTGCTCGCCAAGGGCAGGTTCTACCGCCGCAGCACCCCCGACGATGTGATCGAGGCCGTCTGGCAGCTGCACCGCGACGCCCTGGCCCCGCTCCAGGACGCGGGCAAGCTCGGCGCCGTCCTCTTCCAGTTCCCGCCCTGGTTCGTGCGCTCGGCCGAGAACGAGGCCTACCTGCGCGAGATCCCCGGCCGGCTGCCCGGTCTGCGGGTCGCGGTCGAGTTCCGCGGCGGCGGCTGGATGAAGGAGGAGGTCGCCGCGGGCACGCTGGCGACACTCGAAGAGGCGGGGCTCGCGTACGTCACCGTCGACGAGCCCCAGGGCTTCCGCTCCAGCACGCCGCCGCTCGCCGCGGCCACTACCGACCTCGCCTACCTGCGCCTGCACGGGCGCAACGCCGACACCTGGGAGGCACGCACGCCGCGCTCGGCCGACCGCTTCAAGTACCTCTACTCCGATGAGGAGCTCAGCGGCTGGATCCCCCCCGTGCACGAGCTCGCCGAGCGTGCCGGCACGGTCCACGTGCTCTTCAACAACAACTTCGAGGACTGGGGCCTGCGCAACGCGCGGCGCATGGCGCAGCTGCTCGGCATCGCCCGCGAGCCCGACCCCGCGCGCGGGCCCGATCCCGCGACGCCCGAAGGGGACGACGGAGAGCAGACGACGCTGGACGTCGGCGGGGGCGGCTGACAGCCGCCCCCGCCGCCCCCGCTCCGCGGCGCGTCTCGGTCGCGACGGCGACGCGAGACCCGCCCGGCGCGTCAGTCCTCGGGCCCGGCGAGCAGCTCGCGCATCTGCGCGTCGACGGACGCGCCCCAGCGCGCGAAGCGCGCGAAGAACGCCTCACAGGGCACGATCTGCTCGGGCACGAACACGCCCGGCCCGGCGATCTCGCCCCTGGCCATCATCCGGGCGACGATGGCCGGCGGGATGCCGGTGTCCACGTCGCCGCCCCCGGCGCCGGACTCCTTGTGCGCCGGGATCAGGGCGCGCACGCGCCACTCGAGGCGGCGGCCGTCTTTCGTCCCCCGCACGACGGCCATCAGATAGTCGACGTCGTCGAGCACCACGTCGACCGGCTTCGGGATCTCGGCGACGACCTTGAGCAGCACGTCGCGCGGGCGCACCTTGGCCCCGCGGACCTCGACCTCGTCGGTGCGCGTCATGCCGATGCGGTTGAGGAACCGCATCTGCTCGGTGAACTCCATGGGCAGCGAGAGGTGGAAGGTCGCGCTGCGCAAGCCCTGGTCCTTCCACGTGTGCCAGAAGGTGAAGGGCTCCGAGTGGATCGTGTGGTGCGCCTCGACGATCCCGGCCGGAGCGCCGAAGTCGACGTCCTCGAGCCCGGTGCCGCCGACGATGTCGGTGTTCCACTTGCCGTCGATGAACTGCGGCGCCGCCACGCTGAACTCGTCGCAGAGCGTCTCGAGGGAGTAGGGGACGACCCAGCCGTCGTAGCGGCTCCAGTCGGTGTCGTCGATGTTGCCGCAGTAGGCGTGCGCCTCCTCGACCGTGTCGAGACGCTCGGCCCCGTAGCGGGCGAGGACGTTGGTGACGCCGGGCGCGCCGCCCATCGCGATGACCGCCGTGACGCCGGCCTTCTTGAACTCGCCGTCGAGCTCGACCTGCTGCCTGGTCACGTGGAAGAGGCCGCCCATGTCGGTGTAGTGCACGCCGGCGGCCGCGGCGGCGTGCATCACCGTGATGTTCCAGAAGTGCTGGGTGGCGTTGATCATCGCGCCGCAGCCGACGATGGCCTTCCTAACGCTCTCCGGCTCGCGGGCGTCGACGAACATGGCCTTCGCCTTGTCGCCGCCGTGGGTCGTGGCCACGGCCCGCGCCTGCTCCTCGTTGTAGTCGCCGACGACGATCTCCTCGACCTCGGGGCTCAGCGCGAGCTCCTTGACCGCCCAGCGTCCCATGGCGCCGGCGCCGATGACCGCGATCCTCATTGACGACCTCCCTGTCGCTGCGGAGTTGTGTGCTCCCCGGAGCCTATGCCGTGAGGCGCCGCGAAGGGAAGTGCGGACGACGGAGTCGGCACGGTCCGGCCGGCGCCCTCTCGTGCCGGGCAGGGCGAGAAGCGCTCTCACGCCTTCGGCGGTATCATGGGCGCGACGGCCCGCACGGGCCGCCGCGCCCATTCCCGATGCGAAGGAGCACGACCGGGTGGAGTGGTACGGCCTGAGCCCCGCCGAGCACGCCGACCTCGAGCGCGAGGTCCTCGAGCTCTTCACCGCCATCCTGCGCGTCGACACGACGAACCCTCCGGGCAACGAGACCGCCTGCGCCCTCGTCCTCAAGGACTACCTCGCCGCCAACGGCATCGAGAGCGAGCTCGCCGGCGAGCTCCCCGACCGCCAGAACCTCGTCGCCGTCGTCGAGGGCGCGCGCCCCGGGCCGACCCTCCTGTACATGGGCCACACCGACGTGGTGCCGGCCGACGCCGCCGAGTGGACCGTGCCCCCGTTCTCGGGCACGGTCAAGGACGGCTACGTCTGGGGCTGCGGCACCATGGACATGAAGAACCAGGTCGCCGCCGAGGCCGTCGCCGTCGCGCGCCTGGCGCGCTCCGGGGCCGACTTCGCCGGGCGCCTGCGCTTCGCCGCGACCTGCGACGAAGAGGACGGCACCCACTGCGGCGTCCTCTGGCTCTGCCGCAACCGGCCCGACCTCGTGCGCTGCGACTACTCGGTCAACGAGGGCATGGGCGGCCTCGTCCTCCCCGTCGACGGGCAGCCCGTCATGCTGCTCGCCGTGGGCGAGAAGGCCTTCGCCCAGTTCGCCGTCCGCACCCACGGCCTCGGCGGCCACGGCTCCGTCCCTCAGCGCGAGCGCAGCGCCGTGCTCGACCTGGCGCGGGCGGTGCAGGCCCTGGGCGCCGCCGACCCGCCGGCGATCGTGTCGCCGACGACGGCCCGCTTCATCGACGCCGTCGTCGCCGACCCGGCGCTGGCGGCGCTGCTCAAGGACCCGGTCACGGCGCGCACCGCGGCGCACGAGCTGCGCGCCGCCGACCCCGCCGTCGCCTCGCTCGTCGAGCCCTTGCTCGGCGCCACGTTCACGCCAACCGTCCTCAGGGCGGGCAACGCTGTCAACGTGATCCCGACCTGGGCCGAGGCGCGCGTCGACTGCCGCATCACCCCCGAGATCACGCCCGACGACCTCGGGCGCACCGTCGCCGACATCCTCGACCCGCTCGGCATCGACTGGGAGTTCGAGTGGTTCGACCTCACCGACCCCAACGCCTCGCCCCCCGACACGCCGCTCCTGGCGGGGATCGAGCGCGTGCTCGCCCGCGACCTGCCCGGCACCACGCTGGCGCCGATGGTCTCGGGCAGCTTCACCGATTCGCGCTGGCTGCGCGAGGCCTTCCCGCAGTGCGTCGCCTACGGCATCGCCCCCTTCCCCCACGAGGACCTCTACGCCATGGACGGCGGCCGCGAGCACGCGCCCGATGAGCGCGTCCGGGTCGACGACGTCGTCTATCAGGCGCTGTTCTACGAGCGCCTCGCCCGCGAGGTGCTGGCGTGAGCCGCGCGCGGCGAGGCGCGGCGGTGAGCGACCTCTCACACGGGTGGCTCACGGCGCGCCGCGCGCCGCAGGCCGCCTGCCGCGAGGTGCCCCGGTGAGCGACCTGCGCGCCCGCTTCCGCGGCGTCCTGCTCGGGCTGGCCGCCGGCGACGCGCTCGGCGCCCCGGCCGAGTTCCTCAGCGCCGAGCAGGTGGTCGAGCGCTACGGCGTCATCACCGAGATGATCGGCGGCGGCTGTCACGAGGTCGAGCCGGGCGAGACGACCGACGCCACCGAGATGATGCTCTGTCTCGCCGAGAGCCTCGCCGAGACCGGCGACTTCGACCCGCAAGACGTCATGGAGCGCTACCGCGCCTGGTTCGAGAGCACGCCGCGCGACGTCAGCCTCACGGTCCGCACGGTGATGCTGAGCTACCGTGCCGGCACGCCGTGGGACCTGGCCTCGCGACGCGCCTTCGAGATCCTCGGCCAGCCGATGGCGGGCAACGGCAGCCTCATGCGCTGCGCGCCGATCGCCCTGCGCTACTTCCGCGACCCCGACGAGCGCCGCCTCGTCTCGCAGCGCGAGTCCACGCTGACGCACTTCGACCGCCTCGCGGGCTGGGCGTGCGAGGCGTTCAACGACCTGCTCGTCGCAGCTATGAGCGACCGCCTCCTCAACGAGGTGCCGCGCCTCGCCGAGCGCGTCACCGACGAGGACAGCCGGGTGAGCGCCGCGCTGTTCGACGCCCTGCTGGCCGAGCCCGAAGAGATCGAGAGCTCGGCCTTCGTCCTCGACGGCCTCAAGGCCGCGCTCTGGGCGGTCACCCGCACGGGCAGCCTCGAAGAGGCGCTCTGCCTCATCGTCAACAAGGGCAACGACGCCGACACCGTCGGCGCCATCACCGGCGCCCTCGCCGGCGCCGTGTACGGCGAGGCGGGCGTGCCTCCGCGCTGGCGGGCGGCGCTGCGCGACGCCGACCGCGTCGTCGCCGCCGCCGACCGCCTCGCCGATCTCGCCGGCGTCTGACGCGCGCCGGGTTGCACGACGCGCCTCCACTCCGTAGGTTGCGTCGCTGACGCTACCGAAGTAGGAGGCTCCGCGTGAGCTGGTTGACCAAGGTCTCGCTCCACAACCGTTCCATCGTCATGCTCACCGTGCTCGCCGTCGTGCTGCTCGGCGTGTTCGGCGTCACGTCGCTCGAGCAGGAGCTGATCCCCGACCTCACCTTCCCCTACCTGACCGTGGTCACCGTCGCCCCCGGCTCCTCGGCCACCGACGTCGAGACCCGCGTGACCGCGCCGATCGAGCAGGCGGTCAAGACGACGAGCGACGTGAAGGAGTTCGTCTCCTACTCGAACGAGGGGATGAGCATCCTCACCATCGAGTACGAGTTCGGCACCGACATGGAGACCAAGCAGGCCGAGGTCCAGCAGGCGGTCTCGGGCGTGCAGCAGGCCCTGCCGGCCACGGCGCTCGCCCCCGAGGTCGCGGCCCTCAACATCGGCTCGCTCCCCGTCGTTCAGCTCGCGGTCACGTCCGACCTGCCGCCGAAGGCCGTCGCCGGGCTGCTGCAGTCCGTGGTCGTGCCGCGCCTCCAGGAGATCCCCGACGTGCAGGCGGTGACGCTCTCCGGCGTCACTCAGCAGCAG
>ENA-ORXD01002502-ORXD01002502.1-sediment-metagenome-genome-assembly--contig:-NODE-2502-length-12100-cov-4.333112_pt1 | contig 12100 bp, 12 predicted proteins | sample MGYA00237862_ERZ511471 | MGnify/ENA metagenome assembly ERZ511471 | reverse complement strand
CCTGAGACCGCTAGGCTACGATGCCATCAAGCGGAGACACTGACCCTTCTGCCGGTACCGAAGAAGGGGGCATCCCATGGGCGCCATCAGTGCCCAGCATCATGCTCCAGACAGGCACGATCGAGTATCTGTATCCCACGCGTCATCTGCATCCCCCGCTCGTCTTAGCACTCCATGGCCCACCACGAGCAGATCGGGGGTGGCAGCGCGTCGCCGGATGCACCGCCACCCCGTGGGCGGGGGTTGGTCGCGAGTCAGCCTTGGGGCCACAGGCTCTCTACCCCCTCTGCCCACGGCAGTCAGGGGTCAGCCGCCGCGGGCAATCTTGCCGTCATCAACCTCGTCTTTCAGGACTTGTTTGCCGAATGCGTTGCCTTGGAGCTGCTGTCGGTGATGCGGCTCTGAGACGGTGTTTCCCGTGAGCGCGGCCATCTTGCGCGTCCGCCTGACCATGCCCATGCTCGCGGAAGATCCGTTATTCGCGGGTACTCTGCAACCGACAGCCGCGGTCCTTGGACGCGGCCGGCCAGATACCAGCCACCAGACTGCCGAGTGACCCTGAGAGCCGCACAGAGACGCTGTGCCACTGAGACCCATCGACCGTGATGACACCAGCAACGAGAATCCTCAGGCAACATCAAGCCTCAGACATCGGCGAGCCACTTGTCGAAGTCGGGGTCGCTCAGGCAGGCCTCGGCGCGCCCAACGCGCTCCATACCCCACTCCGTGTAGTCAAAGTCGATTCCGGACACTGCGTGCTGAATCATCGCCCACACAGCCCACCAGACAGCGGAGACCGTCTTATAGAGCATCATGCGCCCGAAGGACCTGTCGCTCATCTCGCCACAGTAGGTGGCGATGACCAGCCTCTCTTCCCCGCGCGAGAAGGGATGCTCCATGACGAAGTCACCGAGATCGAAATACGGATCGTTCATGCCTCCGTATTCCCAGTCGATAACCCACATCTTGTCGTCGCCGTCAACGATGAAGTTCTCCGACAGTAGGTCGTTGTGGCAGGCGACATGATTGACAGGGTGGCGACCCATCGCCTCCTCTACATCGTCCATCAGACGAAGCATGGGCTTGAGCCTGTCCGGTAGCGGCGCGCCGATGTCCCAAGCGATCTTGGTATAGCCACTCAGCATCTGGAAGACGTCTATCTCGTGCTTGAAGACGGCCTTCCCGTGGAACCCCCGGACCGTCTCCACCGCCTGTCTGATGCGCTCAGGATGCCCGGCCATGGCCTGCGGGTGCATGACCTCGCCTTCGACGAAAGCCATGACCAGCGCACCCTCGGGATCGAGCTGGTAGGCAACCCGCGGCGCAACACCGACCCTCGCCGCCTGAATTAGGCAATCACACTCGGCGTCGCGGTCGATGAACATGTCAGTACCGACGCCGGGGACGCGCATCACATACTTCGCGCCGCCGTTCTCGGGTCCGCCGTCCACCCATACAACGTAGTTGTGATTTGTGATGCCGCCGCCGAGCTCTTCCCAGCGTACATCCTTGCCACGCCAGTCCGCGATGCGCGCAATGACTTCCTCTGGGCTGGGGCGTGACATCTGCTTCCCTTCCTCGAGTGTGTGCTCTGGCTCTTGCTGTGGTTATCGTCGCCGGTGAAGAGTCCAGGGGCAGCAGTGCCGTGCCACTGACACCGCCACCCCTGGGGAAGACGGGGGTACTCGCGAGTCAGCCTGGGGGGGCACAGACTCTGCACCCCCTCTGCCGACGGCGGTCAGGGGAGAGCCGCCGAGGGCAATCTTGCCGTCATCGAAGTGCATCGCCATCATCTGCAGCTTCTCGCCGGTGAACCGGTCGGAGGCCACCTCGATCGTCGTCTGGGCGCCGTCGTCGAGCATGGTCACCAGCTCGCGGGCGACGGCGCGCTCGACCTTCTCCATCTCCGCCCTCTCTCGTCGGCTTTCAGGTCTTCCGGTAGCCGGGGCCGCCTGCCGGCGACCCGGCTCCCGCGGCCTGCTCAGTCCTTGAACGGGTTGTGCGTCTCGCCCCACTCGTCGCGGGCGATGATGCCGCGCATGATCATGAGGCCGCCCTCGGCGCCGACCTCGTAGCTCATGACGCCGCGGAGCAGCATCTCGAGCGGGGTCTCCTTCGTGTAGCCGAAGGCGCCGTGGTACATCATCCCGTGGCGGGCGATGTCGTGGCACAGCGCGGGGCTCAGGCACTTGCAGGTCGAGATGACCTTGTTGATCTCCTTGCGGCCGAACTGGCCCGGGTTGGTGTGCTCCTGGCCGATCATCCAGGCGCCGCGCAGCAGGTTGAGCTTCAGCATGTCGAGCTGCATCCAGTCGTCGGCCATCTCGAAGGAGATGCCCTCCCACTTGCCGAGCGGCTTGCCGAAGGTCTTGCGCTGGGCGGTGTACTCGCCGCTGATCTCGAGCGCCTTCTCCGCCCCGCCGAGGCAGGCGGCGGCGACGAGCACGCGGGCGGCGTTGAAGCCGTCCATGTTGACGTAGAAGCCCTTGCCCTCCTCACCGAGGACGTACTTCTTCGGCAGCTCGACGTCCTTGTAGATCCAGCCGCCGGTCGAGAGGCCCATGCGGCCCATGTCCTTGTAGGTCGTGTAGGTGATGCCGGGCAGGTGCGCGGGCACCCAGATGAAGGTCATGCCCTTGTGGCCCTGGTTCGGGTCGGTCTTGACGAGCGTGCAGTGGCCGCTCGGCGCGCCCCACTTCTCGCACTCCTTGGGGCCCGAGACATAGGCCTTCTCGCCGTTCATGACGTAGGCCTGCTTGGCCTCGTCCCACGGGGCGATGGTCTTGATGGCGCCGAGGTCGGAGCCTCCGCCCGGCTCGGTCGTGTTGATGCCGGCGAACGCCTTGCCGGCGGCGACGGCCGGGAGCACCTCCTGCTTCAGCTCGTCGCTGCCGTAGCGATTGATGATGTACGACCAGCCGATGGTGAGCAGGGTGTACACCGGGGTGCTCATCGAGAGGTCGGCGCGGGCGATCTCGTGCACCGTGATCATGGCGTAGATCAGGCGCTCGTCGTCGGGGAGCGGCATGCCGCCGTACTCCTCGGGGATCGTCACCCCGAACATGCCGAGCTCGGCCATGCCGTCGGTGATGTCGGTCGGGATGCCGTCCTCAGCCTCGTCGATGGCGCGGGCGCGCGGCTCGAGGTTCTTCGTCAGCCACTCGCGGATAGCCTGACGGTACATCTCCTGCTCGGTGGTATAGCGGAAGTCCATGCTGCCTCCTTGGGACCCTGGATACCTGTGGACACGACCGGCGGCGCCGGCCTTGCGGCAGCCCCTTAACGGCCAAGACCCCCAGGGTACGCTACCGCGCTCGCTGGGGGTACGGAGCCTGGCGTGAGGGGGCGGAGACGGCGCCCACCTGCGGCTCTGTATGCAGCGCCGCCCATGATACACCCGCCGAACGCCCGTGCAAGCCCGCCCGTTTCTCCGAGATGGAGCGGGCTTCGGACGGTCGTACGACGGCAGGGCGGGTGCGGCGGCCCGGCCGCTCGAGCGGCGGAAGAGCCGCGAGGGCGGCCGCTCCAGCGGCGGAAGGGCCGCGGGGGCGGCCGCTTGACCGGCGGAAGAGCCGCGGGGGCGGCGACCGCTTCTGCGGTCGCCGCCCCCGCCGCGTCACTCGCGTCCGGCCGAGGTCACCGCCTCGCGCACGGGCCGCGAGACTCGGCGCCTCAGCCGTAGGTCTCGGTGCCGACGTCCGGGTTCTTCGCGCTGGGCAGCGGGGCCGCCGCCGTGCCGAGCACGAGCGGCGACTGGTCGACGGCCTCGAAGACCTTGTGCATCGCCGAGATCAGCGCCGCCTGCGAGTGCCCCCGATAGCGGAAGCGGATCTCGGCCTCGATCTCGTCGCGCTCGGAGAGGACGGAGCGCCCGGCCAGCAGGCGTCCGAAGAAGTCGCGCGCCAGATCCATCATCAGTGACGAGGTGCAGCCGACGATCGCGCCTTCGTGGTCGACCTCGACGACCACGCCGACGCGCTTGTAGAGCGCCTGGTGCGAGACGTCGTTGGGCAGGCGGGCGTAGCCCGAGAAGAGGAAGGTGAGACCCTTGATGTCGCTGTCGTCGGCGGTCACGTGTGGTCGCTCGCCGCGGGTGAGACGGAGCCCCGGCTCGCGGCGCCATTGTAGCATCGCGCGGGTCACTCGGGCGGGGGCTCGCGCGGGTCACGCGGGCGAGCGCTCGCGCGGGCGGCGCGGGCGGCGTCCGCCGCCCGCGGCGCCGCCACTCCACGTCATGCCGGCGCGAGCCTTCGAGACGCCGCCACTCGACGTATGCCGGCGCGATCCCTCGACACGCCGCTCGCACTTGCGCCCCGGGCACGACCGTGTATCATTCTGCCGCTGCCGCATGGTCGGCGCCGGTGGTCCCCCGCCGGGCGCGCCGAAGGCCATGTCCCCCAGCGGAGACGACAGTCAACGCTGGGGGTCTTCGCATCTCAGGACCCCCCGGGACCAACGAGGAGGCACCGCTCATGGCCGAGCGCAACGGCCTCGAAGGCAAGCTCATGACGGTCGAGCAGGCCGTCGCGCGCTTCGTGCGCGACGGCTCCCAGGTCGCCGTCGGCGGCTTCACCATCAACCGCAACCCCATGGCGCTGGTGTACGAGATCGCGCGCCGCAAGATCCGCGACCTCCATCTCGTCGTCCACTCGAACGGCCAGGCGCTCGACGTCCTCGTCGGCGCCGGCTGCGTCGGCCGCCTCGAGATCGCCTACGGCGGCAACGGGCGCTTCGCGCCGACCTGCTTCCGCTTCCGCAAGGCGGTCGAGCGCGGCGAGTTCCTGGTCGAGGACTACACCAACAACCAGATGACCCTGCGCTTCCTCGCCGGCGCCCTCGGGGTGCCCTTCATCCCGAGCAAATCGGGCCTCGGCACCGACGTCCTGGCCCGCGAGGGCTTCCCGCCCGACGTCCGCGGCCTCGACGGCGTCGCCACGCACAAGGCGCACCTCATGGCCGACCCCTTCGACCACGGCGAGGACCAGGTCGCCCTCCTCCCCGCTCTCACCCCGGACGTCGCCCTGCTCCACGCCCAGCAGGTCTCGACCGACGGCACGGTGCGCATCAGGGGCCTCACCTTCGCCGACCTCGAGCAGTGCAAAGCGGCGACGGCGGTGGTGGTCACCTGCGAAGAGATCGTGCCGGCCTCGTTCTTGAAGCTCGAGCCCGACCGCAACTCCCTGCCGCCGTTCCTCGTCGACGCCGTGGTGCCCGTGGCCTACGGGGCGCACCCCACGGCCTGCCCGTACTTCTACGACTACGACCCCGCACACCTGAACCTCTACAAGGCGGCCGCCAAGGACGACGACCAGTGGCCCGCCTACCTGGAGGAGTGGGTGTACGGCGTCGAGAGCTGGGACGCCTACCTCGACAAGGTCGGCGGCGCCCAGCTCACCCGCATCCGCGCCAACACCGTCGCCGGCTACGCGCCCGGCCTCGACCGGAGGTGAGTGACGTGACCGACGCTCCGGCCTACACCCCGCGCGAGATGATGGCCATCGCCGCCGGGCGCTTCATCGCCGACGGCGACGTGCTCTTCGCCGGCACCGGCGTGGCGATGCTCGCCGCGACGGTGGCGAAGCGCATCCACGCCCCCCACGCCCACATTTTCTTCGAGACCGGCGGCATCGGCCCGCAGCTCGACGAGCTGCCGATGGCCGTCGCCGACCCACGGGTCATGGCCTACGCCGACCTCAACGCCGGCCTCGTCGAGGCGTTCAGCTACGTCGCCAACCGGCGGCTGCACACGATCGCCTTCCTCGGCGCGGCGCAGATCGACCGGTACGGCAACATGAACTCGACCGTCATCGGCGACTACGACCACCCCACGGTGCGCTTCTCGGGCAGCGGCGGCGCCTGTGACGCCGGCTCGCTGGCCAGCGGCTTCATCGTCTTCATGCAGCACGGCACGCGGAAGTTCGTCGAGAAGCTCGACTACCTGACGACGCCGGGCTGGCTCGAGGGCGGCGAGAGCCGCCGCCACGCCGGCTACCGCCGCGGCGGCCCGCTCGCCGTGGTCACCAACCTCTGCGTGCTCCGCTTCCGCGAGGACACGAAGGCGATGTACCTGGCCGAGCGCTTCCCCGGGGTCACGGTCGAGGAGATCGTCGAGAACACCGGCTTCGAGCTCGACGTGGAGGGGGCCGGCGTCGCCGAGCCCCCGACCGCCGAGGAGCTCCGCATCCTGCGCGACGACGTCGACCCGCAGCGGCTGATCCTCGGGTAGCCGCCGGCGTCCGCGACCAGACGACGGCCGGCCGCACCCAGTTCCCGCGGGCCGCGCCGGCCTGCGGCTCCGGGTGCGTGGCGTCGCCGACCGCGCCCGTACGGCCTCTGCGGCGCGGGAGCGGACTTGTCAGGCGGTCCCCCGCCTGCCCTAATGAGAGCGTGGACGACCCCTCGTACGTCGCGCTCCATCGATCCGGCGAGCTGGCTCGGAGAGCCGGACTCGCCGCCGGCCTCCCGAGCGCCTGCATGGCGTGCCCGCGCCGCTGCCGCGTCGATCGACATGTGAACGAGCTCGGCGAGTGTGGGATCGGCGCGGCGGCGGTCGTGGCAAGCGCCGGCGCCCATCACGGCGAGGAGAAGGTCCTGCGAGGGTGGGCGGGCTCGGGCACCATCTTCTTCGCGGGCTGCAACCTGCACTGCGTCTTCTGCCAGAACGACGACATCTCGCACGGAGGCGGCGCCGCGCGGGCCGCGGGTGCGGCGCCGCGAGAGGCGGGGGCCGGGCGGCGGGCGGCGGAGACCGGGCGCCGAGCAACGGGGGACGAGCTCGGGGCCGAAGAGCTCGCGGCCCTGATGCTGGGTCTCCAGGACTCCGGCTGCCACAACCTCAACCTGGTGACGCCGTCGCACGCGGTCCCGCAGATTCTCGCCGCGCTACCGCCGGCCGTCGAGGCGGGCCTGCGCCTGCCTCTCGTCTACAACACCTCAGGCTACGACGCGGTCGACACCCTGGCGCTACTCGACGGCGTCGTCGACGTCTACATGCCCGATTTCAAGGTCTGGGACCCCGACCTCGCCGAGCTCACCCTTACGGCGCGCGACTACCCCGCCGTCGCGCGCGCCGCGATCGCCGAGATGCACCGCCAGGTCGGCGACCTGACGACCGACGACCGGGGACTCGCCCGACGCGGGCTGCTGGTGCGCCACCTGGTGATGCCGGGCACGATCGACGACAGTCGGGAGATCCTGCGCTGGCTCGCCGCCCTCAGCCCCGGCACCGCCGTCAATGTGATGGGCCAGTACCGGCCGGCGGGACGCGTCCTGCGTGAGCGGGGCCGCTGGCCACGGCTCGAGCGGGCGACCACACGGGATGAGCACCGCCGAGCCCTGTCCGCCGCGACCGCGGCCGGCCTCACCCGGTTGCTGCGCGACTGACGAGGTGCACCGAACCGCGCAGCACCGCCGCGGCGAGAAGAAGGGCGCCGCGACCCGCAGGGTCGCGGCGCCCTGTGAAGACTGGCTCCTCGGGTAGGACTCGAACCTACAACCCTCCGGCTTGGGACTGGCCGTATCACTGGCCCCGTACCAGTACCACAAAGGAGCTTCCTGATTCAGAACAACGAGCCGGTTTGCAGGGGCTTTAAGCGGCAGTAGTATCACTGGACCGTTCGCGAGTATCGGTCGGCGCAAGTCACGTCGCGCTGTCGCGGAGTACGTCTGGAGTACGGCCTGCGGGGCGTCGCTCCAGAAGCAGAACGGCCCCGGAGCGCCTATGCTCCGAGGCCGGATGAGCTGCTAGTAGCGGTGCCAGCGGGTCAGTCGTACAGCGCCATCTCCCGGCGCTTCTTCAGCGGCACGTCTCCGAAGGGATCGGCTGCGGCCTTCTGCGGCGTCTCGACGGCCTTCTTCGCGGTCTTGGTTGCCTTGGCGGCTACCTTCGCAGGGGCCGCCTTCTTCGCGCTCTGCGGCTTCTTAGCGATCGCGGCCTTCTCGGCGCGCTTGGCTTTCCAGCACAAACGGCAGATGTTGCTGAGGCCGTCCTTGTGCTTGCCGTACCGGGGGGAGTCATCCAGCGTCGGTTTCAACGACGTCCAGTCTGGGCAGCCGACAGTGTGAGTCTGTATTGCTGCGGGAGGGAGGCATCATGGATCCGAGAGAAGCTGGAACGGGTGCGGGCGGCGGCGAAGGGCAGGGCCAAGGTGGTCCGCGGGGCGGACGAATGGGCGGAGAGGCGGCCGGACCAGGCGGGGAGTGCGTCTGTCCTAGCTGCGGGGAGCGAGTGCCGCACGAGCGCGGCACACCCTGCAACGAGCGCTCCTGCCCGAAGTGCGGGACCTCGATGACAAGGGCGTGATCCGCAGACCGCGGGCCGAGGCGAGCTAAGGCGCTGGAAGGCCACCGGCCCCGTGTTTACGCGCGAGGGCGGGGATCCGTGGCACCCCGACCGCGTGCAGAAGCTCTTCCAGCAGGCGATTGCCGGCGTCAAGGTGCCGCGCGTCAGGATGCACGACCTGCGGCACGGCTGGGCCACCTACGCCCTACAGGCCGGTGTCCACCCCAAGGTCGTGCAGGAGCGGCTCGGCCACGCGAACATCAAGATCACGCTTGACACGTACTCCCACGTGATGCCCAACATGCAGGGAGAGGCCGCGTCGCTCGTGGCGAGCATGATCGCCGCCGCTGGGGAGTAGCCTCGAGACCACGGAGTACGTTCGGAGTACGTCGGCCTCTCAGAGGCCAAGAAGAAGTGCCGCAGAGGAGCTTGAAAACACCCCTCTTGCGGCACTTCTTCGTAAGACTGGCTCCTCGGGTAGGACTCGAACCTACAACCCTCCGGTTAACAGCCGGATGCTCTACCATTGAGCTACCGAGGACCGCTCGGAAAGCCGCCAAAGTATAGGCTACACCCCCGAACCCGGACAAACGCCCGAGACGCCGATCACAGGACGCCGAAGTCGAGTTGTCGGCGGCGCTGTCTCGCGTGCCGGACCGCGGCCCCGGGCGGGGCAGGCGGCGCGGGCCGCCGCCTCAGTGCCAGCGCGGCTCGATCAGCCAGCCGTGCGGCACACCGTAAGCCTCTGAGCCGACCGACTCGTGACTGCGCAGCCCGCGGCGCGCCTCGGTCGTGAGCTTGGCGGCGAGCCTCGCCCGGAGCTCGTCGAAGCGCGGCCGCCAGTAGCTGTCGTTGCCGGGTGGCCGCCCCGCGAGGTCGGCGCCGGCCACGACCGCCGTGGCCGCCTCCCGACTGGGAATCGGCTCCTTCCACCACTCGGGGTGGACGACCTGGGTGCCGTAGCGCCGCCGCGGCGCCTTGAGGTCGGCCTCAAGGTCGCCCGAGGGCTGGTAGGCCCACGATGAGGCCTGCAGGCGCAGGCTCGTGTTGGGGAGCGCCGCGATCAGCGCCTCGAGCTGGTCCAGCGTCTCAGCGGCGGTCTCCTCGGTCTCGCCCGGCTGGTTGAACGTGAGCGACACGACGGTCACGACGCCCTTTGCGTTGGCGTAGGTGAGGAGGTCGACGGCGTGGCCCACCGCCTTGCGCGGGTCGGCAGCCTCACCCGTGCGACTCAGCAGGTGCCATGAGAGCGTGCCGACGTCGAGCCGCAGTTCGGCTCGCGCGTGGTAGATCCAGTCGAGATCGAGACGGGTGAGACCCTCGGGCCGCGCCGCCAGGCTGATGACGACGCCGCGGCGGTCGGCACGGGCCAGACGCTGCAAGGTCGCGCGCCGCCAGAGCGGCTCGTAGCCGAAGGCCGGGTCGAGCACGTCGATGCGCGCGGGCTCGAGGGCGGCCGCCTCTGCGAGCAGGGCGGCGGCGGCGGCGGGCGGGTAAGCGTGCCACCCGGCCCCGCCGGGGCGCAACAGGCACGCCGGCGCGTTGTACGGACAGCCGCGACTGAGCGATACGGCGATCTCGGGCAGGCCGGGCCGCGCGTACGGGTAGCCGGCGATGTCGGGCAGGTGCGCCGCGTCGAGCGGAAGCGGCATGCCCTCGAGCGGCCGGCACGAGCTCACGTCGCGGTCGCCGGCGGCGACCGCGCGCGCGAGTTCGAGAGCGGCCATCTCGGCTTCGCCGACGATCAGCCAATTGAACGGCGAGCCCTCGTAGGTGAAGTCCTCGGGGCGCGCCGAGACATGGTGGCCGTGGGCGGCGATGACGGTCGCCGGGTAGAGACGCCGCAGACGCTCGGCGACGGCGACGCCCGCCGAGTACTGCAGGGCCGACCAGCAAGAGATCAGGGCGAGGTCGGCGGGCAGGTCGCGGAGCCGAGCCTCGGCGGCGTCGAGGAACGCGGCGCGACCGGCGTCGTCGCTCGGCAGGCCGAGCTCGGCCTCGAGGTCGAGGACCTCGACCTCGAGGCCGGCCCGGCGCAGCTCGGTCCAGAGGGTGACGAGCTCGGGCTTGAGGCGGGGCCCCGCGGCCCACTCGCCGCCGAACAGCGAGCCCGGGAAGACCAGCAGGACGCGGGCGGTCACGCGCAGGCCTCGCTCTCTCGCCCGGAGTGGAAGGTCACGCGCAGCCCTCGCTCGCTTGCCGGGAGTGGAAGGTCACGCGTGGACCTTGTCTGCTGCCCGGGACTCGATGGTCACGCGCGGCCCTCGCTCGCTTGCCGGGAGCGGAAGGTCACGCGCGGCCCTCGCTCGGTTTCCGGGAGTGGGGACGGTCACGCGCGGCCGGCTACTCGAGGTACTCGCGCAGCGCCTCGGCCTCGCGGAAGCTGCGCAGCTTGGCCAGCGTCTTGCCCTCGATCTGGCGGATGCGCTCTCGGGTGAGCCCGAAGCGCTGCCCGACCTCTTCGAGGGTCAGCGGGTGGTCGCCGGTGAGTCCGTAGCGCAGCTCGAGGATCGTGCGCTCGCGGGTCGTGAGCTGGGCCAGGACCCTGCCGAGGCCCTCGCGCTGCAGCACCTCGTCGGCGGCCGCCGGCGGCGCCACGGCGGCCTCGTCCTCGAGAAGGTCGCCGAACTGGGCGTCGCCCTCGTCGCCGACCGGCGTCTCGAGGCTGACGGGCTGCTGGCCGATCTTGCGGATCTGCCGCACGCGCTCGGGGGTCATCTCCATCTGCGCGGCGACCTCCTCGGCGGTCGGCTCGCGGCCGAGCTCCTGGAGCAGCTGCCGCTGCACGCGCATCAGCTTGTTGATCGTGTCGACCATGTGGACGGGCACGCGGATGGTGCGCGACTTGTCGGCGATCGCCCGGGTGATGGCCTGTCGGATCCACCACGTGGCGTAGGTCGAGAACTTGTAGCCGCGCCGCCAGTCGAACTTCTCGACCGCGCGCATCAGCCCGAGGTTGCCGTCCTGGATGAGGTCGAGCAGGCTCAGGTCGCGGCCGGCGTAGCGCTTGGCGATCGACACGACGAGACGCAGGTTGGCCTCGATGAGCTGGCGCTTGGCCTCCATGTCGCGGCGCTCGATGCGCTTCGCCAGCGAGACCTCCTGCTCGGCCGTGAGCAGCGGTACCTTGCCGATCTCGCGCAGGTAGAGGCGCGTCGGGTCGCTGGGCAGGGCCTTGACCGAGAGGTCCAGAGCCGGGCGCTCCTCTTCGCCGGCGCTCTCGGCGGCGGCCGCCGGCACCTCGCTGCCGAGCACGTCGATGCCGAGGTCGTCGAGCGCCGTGAAGACCTCCTCCATCTGCTCCGGGGTGAGGTCGGCTTCGCGCAGCGCATCGTGCACGCGCCCCGCGTCGAGGTAGCCCTGCTCGTGGCCCTCGGCCACCAGAGCGCGCACGTCGTCGACGGCGTGGTCCATAGGACCCTCGCCGCGGTGCTCGTCGAGGATCTCGATGATCTTCTCCATCGCGATGGTGTTCTCAGTGGTCATCGTCTTCTCTTTCCCTGCAAGCCGTTTGCTCGCACCCTCGGCACGGCGCGCGACACGGCGACGCGTCGTGTGAAGTGTCGCCGCGGGTCGAACCGCGCCGACCGTCTCCGTCGGTCGTCGGGCGGGCGGGGCGCGGCCCTGCCGGGCCGCGCCCCGCCCGCCCCGTCCTCAGTCCAGGAAGTCCCGCAGCCGCTGCGAGTCGCGGTACGCCTTGAGCTTGGCCAACGTCTTGGCCTCGATCTGGCGGATGCGCTCGCGCGTGACGCCGAACTTCTGCCCTACCTCCTCGAGCGTCCGCGGGTGCTCGCCCTTGAGCCCGAAGCGCAACTCGAT
>ENA-ORXD01002501-ORXD01002501.1-sediment-metagenome-genome-assembly--contig:-NODE-2501-length-12112-cov-3.579560_pt1 | contig 12112 bp, 7 predicted proteins | sample MGYA00237862_ERZ511471 | MGnify/ENA metagenome assembly ERZ511471 | reverse complement strand
TTTCATGTACAGTTCCGCGCTGATGCGCGCCAAATTTCTTACCCGGCCGATGTAGCTGGTACGCTCCGCCACGCTGATTGCGCCGCGGGCATTGAGCATATTGAAGGTATGCGAGCATTTCAAACAGTAGTCATAAGCGGGGAGGGGAAGATTCTTTTCGGCGATGCGCATAGCTTCTTCTTCATACGTGTCAAAGAGCTTGCGCAGCATGGGGATGTCGGCAATTTCGAAATTGTACTTGGAAAATTCCACTTCACCGCGGTGATGCACGTCTCCATACTTGATTTTGTCCGTCCATTGCAGATCATAAACATTGTTGACGCCCTGAAGATACATGGCAATGCGTTCCGTGCCGTAAGTCAGTTCGGCGCAAACGGGATTGCAGTCAAAACCGCCGACCTGCTGAAAATACGTGAATTGCGAAATTTCCATTCCGTCGAGCCAGACTTCCCAGCCCAAACCCCAGGCGCCCAGTGTCGGGGATTCCCAGTCGTCTTCCACGAAACGGATGTCGTGATCCAGCGGATCAATTCCAAAACTCTTCAATGAATCGAGATAGAGTTCCTGAATATTGACCGGCGACGGTTTCATAATGACCTGATACTGGTAATAATGCTGCAGACGGTTGGGGTTTTCACCGTAGCGGCCATCGGTGGGACGGCGGGACGGCTGAACATAACCGACATTCCAGGGTTCCGGTCCCAAGGCGCGCAGACAGGTGGCGGGATGGAACGTTCCGGCTCCAACTTCCATATCGTACGGCTGCTGAATGACACAGCCTTTGGAATCCCAGTATTTTTCGAGGGCAAAAATCAATTCTTGAAAAGTCACAGTTTTCTCCTTGCGGTTTTAAAAAGAAAAATTTATCAATTTTGCGGCTTTTTTGCTTCAAAATTACACGCCGGTAAGTAGCATGTTCAATCGTATAGTGTCAATATAAAAAGGATAAAACGAGATAAACATTATGTAGTTTAGCAGACGCAGGCGCGTGGCAAGTCGTGCCGTTCCGCCAAATGATCGGTCAAGTCCCAAATGTTCGGTCAAGTCTTTTCGACTTGACTGAAATCATCCATGTATTGGGTCGAGTCAAAAAGACTCGACCCAATAAAGGCAAGTGATATCTTGAATGTTAGGCCGAGTCTTTTCGACTCGGCCTATAAAAGAACTCGTTTTTCTTTTCACCATCCACTATCCACTATCCACTATCCACCAGCCACCGTTCTTCTATAGCCCCCTCATAAACTCCGGCCGGAGCAGGCGGGGGTCCTTACGCGACAGGATGGTATTCAACTGTTTGAGCACCTTGGCCTTGTCTTTGGGCATGGTGCCGCGAATCGAGAAATAATTGGAAGCGTGCATCGAGCTGAAAAAGCAATTCGTAAAAGTTGATTGCTCCACCATCCCTTTCAATTCCTGCAAAGAATCAAATGGCGTAATCAGCTCAAACTCGCCGCGTTCCAATTCCTTGTAAATCGGTGTTTCCGGTATCAACGTCAGCGTCAGTGCGCCGGCGTAGTCCGGATCCATTTCCATTAAAATTCTGGCCGTCTCCGACACATGTTTTGCGCTGCCTTTGATGCCGCCCAGCCCCAAGATAACCGTCACCGAAAGGAGAATGCCGGCCTCCTTCACCTTTTTGCCCGCTTCCACCATTTCATCGTGAGTGGCGTTTTTCTTAATCCGCCGCAGAACCTCATCATCCCCGCTTTCTATGCCCATATACAGAATTCCGAGCTTTTGCTCTTTGAGCGTCTTTAATTCCGCAACCGTTCGCCTAAGAATATCCTGCGGCGTGGCGTAGCTGGCAATGCGCTCAATGTCCGGGAACTTTTTGTTCAGATACTGCAACGCTTCAAGCAGCTTCGGATACGGATAGACCAGGGCGTCTCCATCCTGAAGAAAAACCCGCCTGCCGTCCCAGTCCTGCAATATCGCGTAAACAATGTTGGGCTGCCCCTGCACCCATATCCCACGATTCATATACAGGGACATCGCGTCGATTTCCTGCTTGACCTCCTCCAGATCGCGAAGGCTAAGAGTGGTGAAACAATACCCGCAAAACGTGCAGGAATTATTTGAACACCCCGATGTCAAGGGGAGATAATAACTGGCATGTTCACTGGGTGGTCTGAGTATTCCCGGTCTGACAAATGACATAACATCTCCTTTAATGACACCCGCTAAGCGCAAGAGAAACGACGCGCGAAGCGATGGTGGAATTATCCTAGAAGCGGAGCGACGTAGGACTTCCTTCCGCTACAATATAAGCCAAGCCCTGCTTTGTCAAGACAGTACAACAAAAGTATGTAGGGACTGTTCCCCGAACAGTCCGAAGAAGCGGCGCGTTCAGGGAACGCGCCCTACAGTCAAAACGAAATGTTTTTCATTATATTCGTCACCCCGGCGTATGAGATTGTGTCATAATAGTAAAAGCTGTCATTCCGAACGTATGTGAGGAATCTTAAGGTCTTGAATTTATTGAGAACAAAATTTCTCGCTTCGCACCGAAATGACATAAATATGAATTACGACACAGTCTCGAAGGCCGGGGTCCAGTTAAGGTGATACTGGATTTACCCCAGGGCATCATGGCCGGCTTGCGTCAGAACGACTAATGTAAAGACTATAATGAGACCCGTATGTTCGGTCAAGTCTTTTCGACTTGATCGAAATTAACAATAGATTGTGTCGAGTCAAAAAGACTCGACACAACTACAAGACGGTACAAGCAAAAGACGCCGCTTAACTTTAACTGAGAACGTTGAACGGTTTTTTAAACTACCTAAATCTTTAAATTTAACACGTAATACGGACCCCCTTTTTTTCATTGACAGACCGGAGAAATCTGTTATCCTGTCGTTGCACTTATGTTAAGCGTTTGTTCCAATAAAAGGTACATATGGTAGACAATAATACAATAAGTTCTCTAAGCCGAAAAGAAGCCGAACTGGTGGCCCGCATGTCTTATCAACAAAAGGACATCATTACCGCCAAAGAGCTGGATGGTTATTTGCCGCGCGGCTTTCCCTATCGGCGCAAGCTGGTTTACAGTCTCAGGAAGAAGAAGATATTGATGCCCATCAAAAACGGCGTTTATATATTCGTCCCCCTTGAAGCTGTGCCCACCGGCCGCCGCATCAGTGAGTTTCTGATTCCTGCCGTGTTTTTCCCGCGAGGGGATTATTACATCGGCTATTCCACCATGTACAACTATTATAATCTCACCGATCAGCAGTTTCAGACAGTATATGTGTTAAATACACGAATCTCCCGCGAGAGAACCATTGCCGGCATATCTTATAAATTCATTAAAATAGCCGCGAAAAGGATGTATGGACTGGAAAAGATTGATATCCGCGGAAAGACAGCCATCGTCAGCTTAAAAGAAAGAACGCTGGTCGATTTGTTATATTACAACAAACCGGTGGGTGGTCCTTACGCTGCGGCCGATATTCTCACCCGAACCGTCAAGGCCGGTAAATGTGATATAAAAAAATTGATTGAATATGCTGTAAAGTTTCCCATTATTAAAACACGCAAGCTCATCGGGCTTACCCTTGAAAAAGCCGGCGTGGACGACAAACTGCTTGCACCACTGGAAAGAAGCGTTAAGAAAACATCCCTGATATCATTGACGGGTGATCGAAAAGGAAAAATCAATGAAAAATGGCGCGTCATCGTTTCTGCTTCATCAGGATAAAGACAGATTCCGCGACCTGGTTGACCGAACGGCAACACGAGTCGGATTTTACGCCCCTCTCATGGAAAAGGATTATTATTTAACATTTATTCTTTCCAGGATAAAGGAACTCAGCCCGGCGCTAATTTTTAAGGGTGGAACCTGCCTCAATAAAATATATTATTCCTACTACCGGTTGAGTGAAGATCTGGATTTCACCATGCAGATGCCGGAAACCAAAGTCACAAGAGGCAGTCGCCGCAAGGCCATACAAACCATTAAAGATAACATCGCGGTTTTTGCCGGTCATCTCGGCTTGCGGCTTGAAGGTGCCGATCAGCCCGGACGAAACGAATCAAAACAATATATCTACTATTTTGTATATGATTCTGTAACCGTTCCGGCGGAGCAAACCATCAAACTGGAAATAAGTCTTCGTTTTAATCCGCTTCTGGCCACCGAAGCGCGCAAGATTCAACATCAATACATCCATCCATTTACCGGCGAACCCCTCTTTGACGCAGGCACAGTCAACTGTCTGGCGCTCAATGAAATCGTCAGCGAAAAATTGCGGGCGGCGGCCATGAGAAAAGACATAGCCCCGCGTGATTTTTACGACCTCGATTTCATCCTGCGCAACAGATTTAATCCTGCAAATCGGCAGGTGATTGACCTTTTCCGCAAAAAACTTGCCGAAGACGATGGAGATGCCGATCTGAAGAAATATCTTGTGAACATGGGACGTACGAAGTTGGAAATGCAGGATATGCGCTCACGCATTAAGGAGGAACTTTTTGCAGTCCTTACAAGGATTGAACAGGAGAAATTTGATTTAGAAAAAGCCTTGGTACGGATTAACAAGGCCATGGCATCAATTGTCGCTGCTGAGAACCATAATATGTAATGTACTTGTCATGTCGAACCGCAGGCTATAGTCCAGCTATGCTGGGGAGAAATCTTTCTGCATAATAATATCAACGCTATAAGATTCCTCGTTCCGGTAATTCGGAACTCGGAATGGGCATCTATTCTAATTACGACATAGTTTCATGCGTTGGGCAGGTCTCACAGTCTGAAGAAACAGTTTCAAGAGGTTCGGTCAAGTCTTTTCGACTTGACCGAAGTTACACTACAGGGAATTCCTCATAACAACATTTTTCATTGTATTCGTCACCCCGGCGAAGGCCGGGGTCCAGTTAAGTTGATATTGGATTTGCCCCAGGGCATCATAGCCGGCTTGCGTCAGAATGACTGATGTAAAGACTATAATGAGACTGTTAATAATTTCAACTACAATATAAACCAAGCCTTGCTTTGTCAGGACTATACAAGAAAAACGAATTGCCTCAAATAAAATGATACTGAAGAAGGGGAATGTAATTATGTTCAGTCGATTTTTTTCGACTCGACCGAACGGAGGTTTGTTCTGCTCTAAACGTGGTGCACTTTGAACTGGAATTCACCCTGATTGCGAATAATTAACTGTTATGTCCCTGTAAATCCAAAAGAATAAAGCATTGGGGAAAAACTAACATAGGGAATAGAACGCTGTCTCTAATTCCGTTCCTAAAATAATTTATTTATTTCCCTGAACATATTTTCAAAAGCAAGTAATGTTTCTTCACTTATATCTTTTTCTATATCTTTCCTTCTAGCAAATTCATAGGCTGGTTTATAATGGTTAAAGCGTTCAATGCCTAAATAGGTATTTATTTGTATTATAATATTCGGAATTGAATCATTAAGATCTTTTATGGAGATATTTTTATGCTCACTATACGATGCATTAAAAAAATCTAAATATTCTTCCTTTTTAAATAAATCTTCTATATCTGCTTTATTATTTGTAGTCTTTACAAATTCATTGAAATATTTAACTTTTTTATCACGAATTATTTTATCACGAATTAAATCTTCAACACGTTTCCTGCCTTTAGAATCATTAAACGTATCTAATAAACAAACTATATTTAGTTTGCTACCTTTCAACAAAGAAATAAAAGTTGCAACCTTATCTAAACCACCCGTTGGAACAATGGTAATGTTTGGCTTTAACCCTGTTCTTCCCTTTGCCTCTAAAATATTAGAAATAATTGATAAGTACAATAAATCGGCTGGACCTTCGACAAGCAAGTTATTTTTTGAGATAAATAAATTTTGTGCAATGTCATAACCAAGAGCTGCTTGTAAAGGAAACAATGTATCAGGATCTTTTTCCTGAATTGCATTTGAGATCTTACTACCCTCTTCAGAATCAAATATTGTTCTAACACGTTGCAATGCAAGAGAATCAATCATGAAAGGTGAATGTGTACTGTAAATAATTTGGTATTCTTGAGCAAGCTTTTCAATGAATCTGAGCAAATCATCTTGTGCTGAGGCATGCAAATTTAAACCTGGTTCATCTAAAAGTAATATATAATTTTTATTCCGATCAGCTTGTATTTTACTAAACCAAACCAAGAAAGAAAAAAACCACTTAAACCCTTTGCTGCGATTTCTGAGTGGTAAAGTAACTCGGTGTTTTTTATTCTTTACTCGAATATCTAATATTTTTTCAATTCGAACTGGATTTTGAGAAAAAGTTTTTATATCTATTGCGAATTCAATTTCAAGATTTTCATTTGTTTTCCAATATTCGAATATTTGATCTGTAATGTCATTAGATGTTGCTTCAAGTTCGGTTTTAAATCTTTCAAAATTATCAGATTGAAGTAATTCTTTTATATCAACATTAGCTAATTCAAATAGTGCCTTAGACGTTTGCAATGCTTCTTCGTCTAGTTCTGATGTAGTATGATTTTCATTAAGATGATTAATATTAATTCTTGAGGGTAATTCATAATATTCATCAAAATACCAAAATTTGGGAATATTTGGCGACAAATATTTTTTAGCTATGTATCCATTTAATACATTATCCAAAGGATGAGATTCACTTTTTATTTTACTTAAGGTTTTATTAATTTCGTTTATCTTTGCTGTTGATTCTTCAATATTAATATCAGGGTATTTTGTATAATCGATTTTTGAAATATGTGCTATGAGATCAACTATTGTTTTTTGTAATAGTAAGTCTTTTTTTATAATTGCTGGCAAGTCAGAATTATTAACGAGATGAGTAATGAATATACTTTCATCTGCTGTGAGATTATACCAAGTTGAATTACCTTCATATTTTATTCCATAACTAAAAGAAGTACCAAATTTAACATCAACTCCAAGGTCATTTATTATTTGCGATAATAAATCTTCGGATATTGTAAAAGTACATTTGATAACTTCTATTTCCTCATCACCCTTTTGATATTTTTTTAACTCAGTTCTTGGAAAGTCAGAAGTGAGGTTAAACTTATATTTTGGACCATCTTGAAAATAATTAAATTTTGCCAAAGCTTCTAGAAATGCGGTTTTGCCAGATTCATTTTTGCCTACGAATGCAGTTATATCTTTTTCCATAGTCACAGATTGGGTAGTTAAAAAACTTTTGTATTCGTTTATTACAACATCTGTTAATGTAAGCATAAAATTCCTCCTAGTTTTTAATACCATTGCAGATACAAGCACCCGCATGTTTGCCATGTTGACAATGCTATCTATTTTCATTCATTTTATAGGATAGTATAAAAATTCATAAAAATAGTGTTAGATCTAAAAATATGAGTTTTAGACTCCAATCAACATTGCAAATCTATTTTAGTGAATCATACAGAAACAAAAGTGTCATACGTCACTCTCTGCTTAAAATGGGACGGAATTTTATTAACGCCTTTTTCAGACAGAAATCAAGGAAAATATTACAGGTGAATGGTGAAAGGTGAAAGGTGAAGGACTGGATTTACCTTATGTGTGGTCGAGTCTTTTCTCCTCGACTGAATGGAGCAGGCTTCTCTTGCTAGTCAGCCACCTTAGGGCCGACGTGCGCTAAGAAGTCATCGGCAAGGTTCTCGACAGGGTGTGCTGCGATACCGTTCACATATTGAATTGAGTAACACCTGTTGGGTTTATTCAAATTGACTGCAAAAAGCTCACATGATTTGGTCTCAAAAAACTCATCAGGAGATGGATCCCAAAATACACGCGCATGTGGTAGTTTCGACTGAACGAGTTGCTGTAAAATTTCAGCTTTTGATTTCATATTTCTCCTCTTTTATTGTTAGGTAGAGTATTTTTTTCAACGGACTTGAAGATGTGCAATACAGAGGTTATTCTATTGAAAAGTTCGTCAAAGGTCACTATGTCTATTTCTTTCACATTTGCCCGAATGAGCTCGAAAGATTTGAGCTGCTTTTTTGCAAGGTTGGATATTTTGCCTATTACGATGATGCATTTAGGGTCAAAAGGCGTTAAGTCTTGCTCTGGCCTAATCGAGTCGAATTTCCTACAATAGTTTTCTTTTTGGTCTAAGATTTGACTGATAGATCCAGCAAGATCCTTGTGCATTGGGAAAACGTCTTGTCCTCTGTAAGGCTCATCGTCAAGTAGCTTTGAATTGTGCGTCTTAATCTCTATAAGAGCTGAGTTATTAGTAAGTTTATTCTTGTATAGAAAATCTACAATCTTTCCTTCCTTGTTGTGAACGGTTTTTCCACCAACATATGCCTGATCCTCAAAAAGAACGGTAGGATAGGAGAAAAGTTGAGAAAATATCCAGGCGTTTTCCTTGAAAAAATCTTGCCATTTTCCCTCGCGAAGCGCTCTACGTGACATAAGGTTTTTGTATTTCGTAAGCACATCCTCAATAAATCGAATCTCTATCTTCTGCTTTGTGGTGATGAGTTGCTTCTTGTTAAGAAGGTTTTCTCTGGAGGATGATACTTTCTCAAATATTGCGAGGAGAGTGTCTCTATCTCCATTGGAAAGATTCTTCTCGACGGCTTCGTATTCATCAAATATCCTCATTATTGTATTCTTTTGGTATTTATTCTTAGTACTTATGAATTGTTCGGGAAAATGAAGAGCCAAAAAGTTGTTTGAGATTGTCTTGGTCTGTTCACTAGACAAGTTGATTGCAGCACCTATCTGTTGGCGGAGTCTGTTCAGTTCTGAATACGCAATTATGAATTTACTCCCCTGTATTTTTGTGTCATGAGTTTTCGATATCACCAATTCCTTAATGCGTGTGTTTGCGTTTATAAGCTTTAGAAATGGTTTGAGCTGTTTGGTTGGTTTGTATCCTTTGGCTGGGATGGAACTGAATCCGGGAGGCAGCTTGTTGTTCATACCCTCAAACGTAATTGCATGGATATTTGGATATCGGGGCTTTACTTGCCTAGACCTTTTATCTATCCAGAATGGATAAACAGTAAATAGATCTTTATTTTTATAGGTGATTCGTGACTTTACATCTATATTATATTCTGAGTCTTGATAGTGATGAATGGATTTGTTGCCTTTAACCGTTAGAATGATTTCTTGCTTGGTATGACGTTTTGTTAACATAATTGTTCTCCCAGACACTGGTCTAACGTTGTTTATATTGTTCAGCGCACTCCGTTTCTGAAGCTTGGTTTTTACTATCAGAGAGTCTCACTACGTCGCGCGAGTTCAGAATTTTTAATCATGATTTGATGGGCTATTGGTAAAAACTCTTTAATTCTTTTTTGCAGATTTGATAATACCGTTTCTGCAATCAGAGCATCTTCCTTATAATTTGCGTATTGAAACATCCATGAATGATGTTTTGTCTCCATAAGTAATGATTTTCTTCCAACGCTCTCTGCTACAATTTCAGCCAATATTGTGCGGAAATGAATTGAATCGCGACCTTCAAAATCTGGAGCAGGTCCTAAATATCGTTTTAAAGATGAATGTCTTGCTGAAATAAGCAATAAATATGGTTTTCCCTCATGGTCACCCCATCTTGATCTAAAATCACCAAAATCTTCATCTCTAAAATCAATTTTTATTGGAAGACCTTTATCTTCTTTTTGAAGTACTTTAACTTTTGCAGTTGCTTTTACATCACTCAACTCGGTTGATAAAGTAATTGTATCTTTCACTAACCTTCTTGCTTCAATAATAATTTCTCCTCGTGCGTAATTCGAATTCAGAACAGGAATCAGAACACATTTACCCTTTACAGGAAGGCTTACATTATCGTTCGAAATAACAGTTAATGCGGTCTCACTGTTAACAAGTTCTGGATATTTAGCAAATACTGTTATTGTTTTAGTACTCCCATCTTTAATTTTATAATTTTTATGTTCAAATTCTAATGCAGCAGCAAACTCTCTTTCCTCTATCTTGTTTTCTATAACATTAATAAGTGCCTCCGCCTTAGGCAATCCATCACATTTTGTTTCGATACAAACCCCTTCTTTAATCTGTATTCCTTTTAAACCAAACCGCGCATATAATAAACTTTTTCTTTTCTTGTGTGGTACTAATTTAATAACAGGATTCAGAATTTCTATGGCAGAATTATCACTACTAATTGATACTTCAGATTCTTCTTTGTTAAATATTTTTCGTTCAACATATAAACCAAAAGATCTTACAGTATCTACGGCAAGGTTCGCATATGTAGGAAATATTAATATACCCCCTTTAGCAAAGGCATCATCATCGATCTCCTGCTCATCTGTACTCGTATCTAAATCTTCTATCTGTTCACTCAAAAACTTAGACGCAGCCTTTGCCAACTCATCAAATCTTTTTCTAAGCTCTTCTCCGACAATATCATCTTTAGATTTTTTAGCCGATTCCCTATCAGTATCTATCAATTCTTTTAATCGTTGAGTGGGTACTTCTAACAAAGCTGTAACGAAAGGGTGTGACCTATTTAACCCGTACTGTCTATTTGGATCAATTACTAATGAAGGATTTTCAATTAACGGTTTTTCATTTTTTTCAAGTCTTTTATCATAATCTTCCATCAAGAAATCTATATACTCACATTCAATTCTTCCAAAGTATTGCTTCCCTAAATTATCTCTTTCGAAACTTTGCTGAAGTAAACTGCACTCGTGAATTCCTCTTTTCCCTTTTATTATTAATCCCGACTTTCTGAACTTTTCAGAAATGTCTTCTAATGGTTCGGATGCTTTTATTATGAGTAATTTAGCTTTCGCATTTGGGTATCCCTTAATATCAAAATCTTCCTTGCATACAACTTCACCTTCTGGTTGATAGTACGTTATTCTCTGTGGTTTTGAATTTTTATCATTCAAATCCCTGAACAACACTTCAGATGGAGATCCTTCACTCAAAATGTCCCTTAAGGCAAAATGACAAGGTAAGTTTGTACAAATAGTATTCCCTCGTGGTAAGCTCTTTATCAGCTTTATTGTAACGACGGTTCCATTTCCTTTTTCAATGTGAAGTGATTGTCTTATTTCCTTCGTTGCGCTGTTTTTATCTACCTCGGGTATAAAGTCAGCATTGTAAGTTATTGATGCTCTGTAGTATTTATCGTTAACTATGGATTCAAAAATAACATCTCCTAATGCGGTGCAGTCTTTTGCGCCACGCGACATAAACCCACGATCTCCAGACTCGCTGCTCTTCTCACCGACTTTTTGAAGTTTCTTTAACATAACTTCTAGAGTCATCCCTTCCGCTCTATCTCTTACAATTATGAGTGGATTAGAACGACTATTACTTGTCTCAATTAATATCCGCCCACCATCAGTAGGTCGTAATTTATTTTTAAAAAGCCTGTGGTAACTATCGTCAGAATTTGTAATGAGTTCAACTAACCCATCGAAAACATCTTTAATTGCAACTTGCCGATTATGCATGTAGTAACGTGTAGTTGATTCTAGTTTGATGGGAACATTTAGTTTCATTACATACCCCCTTTATTTAGTTTATTAGCAAATCTACAAATTTCTCTTCGCATTTATTTAAAAAATTCTTAATTTCATTGTCATTAATTGCATAGGCTGTACTTTTTAATAAATCAAATTTCTGTCGAATTATGCTTTTGCTTGCATCAGGACTACAATTCAACATATCCGTGAAATTATAAGATGACGCTTCATCAATAGAATTATTTTCAAGGAATAATTTAAACAACTTTTCTGTCCTGATCTTTCTTATAAAACGTTCTGCCTGATGTTTAGGTATTTGTGTTGAAAGTGGCTTTAATGTTTTTAACTTACCGCTAATACGCTGTTCATTATTTAAGAACCACTGAACCCCTAACGAAGTAAATTGCCAACCTTCACTTTGATTTCCTGCTTTATCTTTTCCTCCCCGTCCACTAACTAATTTTTCTTTTTTAGCTGTCTCTAAAGCATACCTAACGGTGGTTTTATCAGGATAACCAAGTTTCCTGAATTCCGGCAACGTCCAAGCAAAACGTTCTTCTGAAAGATTATATGCTTCTACAGCTATTGTTTCTGTGTGAATTTTTTTAGATGGGCCACCGAGCTTATATAAGGCATATAGTACAATATCTACATTTGATAAATCATCTTTTGGCGACAT
>ENA-ORXD01002500-ORXD01002500.1-sediment-metagenome-genome-assembly--contig:-NODE-2500-length-12118-cov-52.217092_pt1 | contig 12118 bp, 12 predicted proteins | sample MGYA00237862_ERZ511471 | MGnify/ENA metagenome assembly ERZ511471 | reverse complement strand
CGTCCGAAGCGGTCCGGCTTCCCGCTCACCAGCGCGTACGGCTTCCGGCACGGCTGGGCGCACATGCCCCGGTTTCCACTCCTTCCTCCGATGACCGATGAGAGGAGACACTGGCCGGAGTAGGCATAGCAGAGCGCCCCATGCACGAATATCTCGATGCCGGGGCGTTCTGATTCAGGAATCGCGAACAGGGAATCGACCTCTGCCATGCCGAGTTCCCGGGCGAGGACAACCCGCCCGAACCCTGCTTCGTGTGCCTGGATCACCCCGTCCCGGTCGGTGATCGTGCACTGCGTGGAAGCATGGCGGGGGAGATCGGGTACAACCTCCCGGGCCAGTGCCGCCACGCCTGCGTCCTGGAGCAGGATTGCGTCGGCACCCATGCCATAGAGCATGACCAGGTACCGGGCCAGTGCAGGAAGTTCACGGTCGTGCACCAGCGTATTCACCGTCACGTAGACCCTGACCCCCCGCAGGTGGGCATACCCGATCGCCTCGGCAAGTTCCTCATCGGTGAAATTGGGGGCGAACGTTCGTGCCCCGAACTTTTTTCCACCGAGGTAGACAGCGTCAGCTCCGGCATTCACCGCTGCCCTGAGGGCGTCCATTGAGCCTGCCGGTGCGAGCAGTTCGGGAAGCCTGTCTGTCATTCCTGTCATGTACTATTACGGCATCGTGAAATATTAGTTCACACCACCTCCCCGGTTCCGGCAGCGGGTGCTATAAAGGAGAGCAACCCACGCTGACCATATGCAGCTGGTCGCCTCGGTTGCTGATCCGCAGGATATCCCTGGAGCGGAGGCTGATGGTGCCGATTGCATCGAACTCCGGCTCGATCTCTTCCCCGGAACACTCCCGGAGGCCGCCGTACGTGCCGCCAGGGACTGCAGGCTCCCGATCATCCTGACCGTCAGGAGCAGGGAGGAAGGGGGTGCATTTACCGGCAGCATCGGGGACTGGCAGGCCCTGATGGAGCCCTGGCTGTCCCTGGCAGCGATGATCGATATCGAGCAGCGGTTCAGCACGACTGCCCGCGAATATCAGGAACTCGGGAACGAGATCATCGCCTCGTTCCATACCCCGCTTATGCCGTCCGGAGCAGAGCTCCGGGAGATCGAGTCCCGGCTCCGCAGGTATGGCATCCCGAAGATCGTGGTCGGCCCGCAGTCTGCCGAGGATGTTCTCTCGCTCTGCACATTCACTCTCCATGCAGAGCAACCGGTCATCACCAGTATCATGGGCTCCCGGTTCCGGTTTGCCCGGCTGATCCTTCCCCTGTTCGGTTCATCCTTCCTCTTCTGTGCCGCAGGCAGGCCCACCGCGGAAGGGCAGTTCCCGGTGCGGGAGGCACGGGAGCTCCTGGATGCTCTCACCCGGTGAGCAGGCTGTCCGATACGTATAAATGGAGCACCGATGAAGAGCATCGTATACCCGCTCAGGGGGAAGGTCTGATGAAGAAGTATCCCTACCCGGAAGGATCCGGACCCGTCAAATGGGTTTCCACCGAATGGCTCGCCGACCACCTCGATGACCCCGGTCTCTCCATCATCGATGTCGAGTCCAACATCCATGAGTACGTAAAGGGGCATATCCCCGGGGCGATGTACGCCAACGAGGGTCTGTTCCGGGTTCACGGGAAAAGAATCCCGACGGACTGGATCCCTCCCGACGCCGCCCAGGTCCTCTTCCGGACGCTCGGGCTCCGCGCTGACAAGCCCGTCGTCGTATATACGGGAAGCCCGATCCTCACCCAGTGCACCATGTTCATCGGTGACGGCCTCGAGCAGCCCTTCGCTGCCTACACGCTCGCCCGGTTCGGGCACAACACCGTCTATGTGCTGGATGGAGGTCTCGACACCTGGCGTTCCGAGAACCGCCCCCTCAGCCAGCTGTTCCCCCCGGCAACCCCCTCGGACTTCACCGCCACGGTCCGGTCCGAGTACTTCGTAACCTATGACGAGTTCCGGGCCATGAAGGACCGCCCTGACGTGATGACCCTCGATGCCCGGCCCCCGCCGGTCTACGAAGGGCAGGGGCCCTGGATCAAGCCCGGCCATGTCCCCGGGGCCGTGAATGTACCCTGGAAGACCTTCATGAACCCGGACAACCCCCGGCTCCTGAAATCTGACGAAGAGATCGCGGCGATCCTGAAGGAACGGGACATCACCCCGGATAAAACCATCATCTGCTCCTGCGGGACCGGGAGAGAGGCGACCTGCGAATTCCTGCTCTTCAAATTCTACCTGAAGTTCCCGAAGGTGAAAATCTACGAGGGGTCCTTCACCGAATGGACCACTTACCCGGACAACCCGGTGGTGACCGGGAAGAGTCCCCGGTAACTCTTTTTTTCCTGGATTGCTTCCCCGATCATGACGGGGATACCGGGTTCCTCTTACAGCAGGACAGGGTAGGCATTCAGCGTATACTCATTGATGCAGTCCCCATCGAGTTCAGCCAGGATCATCCGCGATTCTCCGGGGGCCAGGGTGCCGGCATACACCTCCATGGTGTCACGCACCGCACCGGTAGTGGCATCGACCAGTTCGAGCTGGACATTCACGTTCCGGACCTCGACCTCGCCGTGGTTGTAGACCTGCACAGTCACTGTCCAGAAACAGCCCCGGGAGACTGAAAAGTCCGCACCGGAACGGACCAGGTTGACCGAGATGCCCGATACTTCTTTTCCCGCAGGCCCGGGCCCGGCGAGATCCGGGACCGAGACGCATCCCGTGAGCACTATCAGGGATAGTGTGAGGAAAAAAACAAGAAAGAGGGGTCCTTTTCTCATGTGCTGCTCCTTTTGCAGGATCTGAGTATCGCGGTCATTCCTGAAATACCCGGTACTTCTGCTGCTCGATCAGGGCATCTGCCAGGACCAGGCAGAGCATCGCCTCGGCAACCGGGAGCACGCGGGGGACGATGCAGGGATCGTGCCGTCCCTGGATACGCACCACCGTTTCTTCACCGCCCGTGGTCAGGGTCTTCTGGGGTTTCCTGATGGAGGGAGTCGGCTTCACTCCCACCCGGGCCACGATATCGGCCCCCGTGCTGATGCCCCCGAGGATCCCCCCGGCGTGGTTGGAGAGAAAACCGGTGCGGCTCATCTCGTCGTTCTGCTCACTCCCTTTCTTCCGGGCCGCAGCAAACCCGTCCCCAATCTCGACTCCTTTCACCCCGCCGATACTCATCAGTGCCCCTGCGATGAGGGCATCGAGCTTCCCAAAGACCGGGTCCCCGAGGCCGGGTGGGCATCCGCGGGCGGTGACCCTGATAATTCCGCCGACGGAATCCCCCTCCGCTATGGCGTTTTTTATCTCGTCTTCCCTGCCTGTCGGATCTGAAATGCCGTGGATCTCCTCGATGGTTCCTGAGATGGTGATCCCTGCCTTCGAGAGAATGCGTGCGGCAACCGCCCCGGCAGCAACACGGGCTGCCGTCTCCCGTCCTGATGACCGTCCCCCTCCCCGGTGGTCCCGGATGCCGTACTTCATCTGGTAGGTGAAATCCGCATGGCCGGGACGGAAGATCTCCCGGAGCTCATCGTAGTCGGACGACCGTGCTTCGCGGTTCCGGATGATCATCGCCAGCGGAGTCCCGGTGGTCCTGCCTTCGAAGACTCCCGAAAGGATCTCTACCCGGTCGGGCTCCGGCCGCGGCGAAGTGAGAGGGTCCCGTCCCGGCCTCCGGCGATCGAGGGCCGGCTGGATATCATCTTCGGAAAGCTGCAGTCCCGGCGGGCAGCCGTCGATGACCACCCCGAGAGCAGGGCCATGGCTCTCACCGAAGGTGGTGCACCTGAATGACCTGCCGAAGGTGTTCATGACATCATGCTCCTCACCAGCTCGAGCGGCGCAGAAATCCCGGTGAACTGCGCAAACTGCGCGGCAGCCTGCCTGACAAACAGTTCTGTTCCGGGGATCACCCGGCATCCGGTGTTCCGTGCAAGTTTAATCAGCGGCGTTTCCGGAGGGGTATACACCAGGTCAAAGACGGTCATGGATGGTTTCAGCTGGGTTTTTTTGAGCGGGCTCTGCGTGTCCGGCTCCATCCCGACCGGGGTTGCATTGATCACGATCGCGGGGTTTACGCGGTCAAAGGCTTCCAGGGGGCCGGAGGCACATCCGAAGCGCCCGGCGAGTGCTTCAGCCGTGCTGACCGTCCGGTTGAGAACCGTAACCTCCATGGAAAGCGATGTGAGTGCATAGACCGCCGCAGCAGCTGCACCTCCGGCACCCAGCACAACCGCGTCCGATCCCCGATCATCAGCGAGGGGGTCACGGATACCGATCCAGTCCGTATTGTACCCGTAGCTCCTTCCCCCGCACCATACCACGGTGTTGACCGCCCCGATCGCTTCGGCATCGGGCCCGATTTCCGAGAGATGCTCCATGATGCTGTGCTTGAAGGGGATGGTCACCGAGAGACCCCGGAGATCGAGGTCATGGCAGAGCCGGAGAATAGGGAGGATGCCCGGTGCCTGGAACCGGGTGTAGTGGCAGTTCAGGCCGAAGTGCGAGAAGAGCTGGGAGAACAGCGCAGGGCTCCGGCTGTGGAGTGCCGGATTCCCGGCAATGGCAAACAGTCTCGTCTTCGGGTCTCCCGAGACGGCTGCCTGCTCGAATGCTGTTACTTCATCTTCCGGGATGCCGGATTCCCGCAAGAATAGGATCGCCCGTTCTCCTGCCCCTGGCGACGCCGTTCCCTCGGACAGGATGCGCATGATGGCAAGGCAGACCTCGTTCGGGCTCCGGGTGGTGGTGTCGATACAGAAATCGGCAGCGCGGGTATAGGCAGGCTTTCGCTCTTCGAGCAGGACGCGGATCTCATCCCGGAACGGGAGTTTCGTGAGCGGCGGCCGGGTCGTATGCCGGATCCGCTGTTCGATGGCAGAGGGTTCTGCCTCAAGGAGGATCATCGTGCTCCCCCGCCGGAGCGCTGCCACGTTCCGGGGATCGATCACCGCTCCTCCGCCGGTCCCGACAATACAGCCCGACCCGGGGAGAGCGGCAATGACCTGCCGTTCGTAGTCCCGGAAGGTCTCCTCACCGTCCCCGGCAAAGATGTCATGGATGGCCTTTCCGTATCGCTCTTCGATCAGCGCATCGGTGTCGAGGAACGGCAGGCTGGTAAGCTGAGACAACAGTCTGCCGCATTCGGTCTTCCCGGTTCCCCGAAACCCGCACAGTACAATCCTCATGCCAGTCCGACCTCATGGAGTATTTTCCAGAACTCCGGAAAAGACTTGCTGACGCATTCGGCCCCGCTGATGGTGACGCCCCCTACCGCAAGGCCGAGTACCGCCGCACTCATGGCGGTCCGGTGATCGTTTCCGGCAGCGATCACCCCCCCGTGGAGCGGTGCGGGACGGACAACGAGTGCGTCCTGTTCATGGGTCGCATCGCCGCCGAGGGCCCGGATGACCTCCAGGATGGCCCGGATCCGGTCGCTCTCCTTGTACTGCAGGTGGGAAATCCCGGTGAACCGGGAGGGAGAACGGGCGTGCGCGGCGACCATGCAGAGCGTCTGCACGATGTCAGGCGATGCGGACATATCCCGGTCGATCCCGTCAAGCCTGCCATCGCTCTCGAGAGTTACGGCATCACCGGATGCGGAGACCCGGCAGCCCATCTCTGCCAGGGCGTCCAGCAGGGCTCTGTCCCCCTGTACCGATGCGGGGACGAGGTTTTCCACCGTTGCCTTCCCTCCGCAGACTGCTGCCATGGCAAAGAAGTACGAGGCCGAGGAATAGTCACCCTCTATCCGGTAGGTCCGTGCCCGGTAGGGTGCCGGGAGAACCCTGAACCGTTCGTAGCCGCGCCGTTCTACCGGCACTCCGAACGAGGCCATGACGTCCGTGGTCACATCGAGGTACGACCGGGAGACGACCCCGGGCGGTACCTGCAGCTCTACGGCAGACCGGGCACAGGGGGCGGCAAGGAGGATTGAAGAAGCAAACTGGCTGCTCACGCTGCTCTCGACGCAGACCTTCCCCCCGGTCAGCTCCCCCTCAATGAGGAGCGGGGGAAAACCCCGGGCACCGAGATACCGGATCCTGCCCCCGATCCCGTTCAGGGCTGCAACAAGCCCATCCACCGGCCGTTCTCTCATGCGGGCGCTCCCGGTCAGGATGACCGGGGTTTCGCAGAGGAGCGCCACCGACGTGAGGAGGCGGAAACTGGTCCCTGAGTCTCCCATCCGGAGTTCTGTGCCCTCGCCGCAGTTCAGAACCCCGCCGGACCCGGTGACCAGGAGACGGTTCCCGTCACGGTCGATCCGGATCCCGAGCCGGATGAGTCCCTCTGCCGTGACGGCCGTGTCCGTTGCATCCAGGGGATGCTCAAGCGTGCTCGTTCCATCCGCCAGTGCTGCGGCGATCAGGGCCCGGTGCGTATAGCTCTTTGACGGCGGAGCCCTGACCCTGATATCGATTCCTTCAGCTTTTTCCAGGGTCACGTCCATGCCGGCACCTTCAGTTCCCGATAGCATCCGAGCTCACGGAACCGGGCCTTCTCCCGAAGTGCCAGGAGGGCGTCTCCCCATGCGGGGGTGTACTCGGTGTCCATGAAGAAGATGTACCTGCCCATTCCCCGTTTGGAGGGGCGCGACTCGATCCTCGTCAGGCTGATATCCCGGGTGGCAAAGATTCCAAGCAGTTCGTAGAGGAGCCCGGCGCGGTCCTGCTCAGGATCGACCAGGATACTGCACTTTGTGCAGTTCCGCTCCTCCCCCCGCCGGTTTGAGATCACCACGAACCGGGTGGTGTTGTTCGAAGGGTTGTTCTCCACGTGTTCCCTGATGAGGGGGAGCTGGTGCAGATCGGCAGTCATCCGTGAAACGATGGCCCCGGAGTTCGGTGAGCCGGCCATCGCCTCGGCGCTGGCAGCATTGCTGCTGGTGTGAATCACCGGCACCCCCAGGTTATCGATGAACCTGCTGCACTGTTCATGGGTCTGCGGGTGGGCATAGAGCACCGCGATGGTCTCTGGCGGGACCCGTGATACAAGGTGGTGGTGGATTGGCATGAACAGTTCGGCGGTGATGTAGACGTCGTGCTGCAGGAGCCCGTCCAGGGTCGGGCCCACCCCGCCGGCCTCGCTGTTCTCGATCGGCACAATGCCGTCGGAGACTCCTGCTTCGACCTGGGCGAAGATACCGGAGATAGTCGGGAGCAGCGTGACCGGGCCGGGAAAGACCCGGACTGCAAGTTCATGAGAGAAGGTCCCCTCGGGGCCGAGCGCCAGGATCATGACCGGTTCACCATCGCCCGGATCAGAAAGTCGGTTTCCGCCGTTGCCCGGTCACAGTATGACCCGAAATGCTGCGCATTCCTCCTGAAGAGATCGCTGAATGCCCCGGCATCGCTGGCAGATACGATCTCCCTGAGATCTGCCAGGGATTCGGCACATGCCGCGAGGACCGGCGGGACATACGGGTTTAACCTGAGCATGTCCCCGTACAGGTCAGGGTCCTGGGAGAGGAGCCGTCCGACCAGTCCCATCTCTATCTGGTATACCGGGCTCATGAACGGGGCGGTCTCTTCCGGGGTCATGGAGAGCCGCCGCATGGTGTCGGCCACGATAAGGGTGACACTGTGGGTCAGGCCCTGCACCAGCGCCATGACCCGGTCATGTTCTTCGGGCGTGGAGAGGGTGATAGTGGCGCCGTCCCGCTCAAAGATCGAGAGCAGGGAATGAAGGATTTCCCTGGTGGTCCGTGCGGGAGTAACGACGATGGTCTGGCCCCGGAGTGTGGGGACTCCCGGCCCGAACATCGGGTGCAGACCGATCACCGATGCCGCCGACTCCATCATGGCCTTCACCGGTTCGATCTTCAGCGAGGTGAGGTCGCAGAAGACCTGGTCAGGCGAGAGGTGGGGGGCAATGCGGTGGATGACCTCCACCGTGTCCCGGATCGGTACAGAGACCATGATCAGGTCGCACTCCCCTGCCAGCTCCCTGCAGCTCGCCGGTGTTGTCCTCCCGCATACCTGGACGTCGTGTCCCGCCCGTTCAAAGACCCCGGCAAAGAGCCGCCCCATCTTTCCGGTTCCGCCAATAATTCCGACGTTCATCCTGTCACTTCTCGATGATCGATTCCTTCACGGCTATCCCAAAGTGCCGTCCTGCCTGGAGTGCCCGGCCAAGCACCCGGTCGCCCGGGGCCAGCGCAACCACCGAGATCGGGACGCCGTCTGCCCCGACAAGCCGGACGGTCTCGGCGTTCTGGAGCACCAGGCTCGCTTTCACGCCACCGGCCTCGGCCTCGACCAGCAGGAGCGGCCGCTGCTCGATCTTCACGCGGCCCACCCCGGCATCCCGGAGCATCCCGTCATGGGTGGCGACGAGCACATGGTCCCCGGCCGAGAGGTCGGACAGGTAGGCGGTCTTCTCCCCGGGAACCAGGGTGTAGGCATGGACTGCACCGGCGTTCACCCTGAACGGGCGGGGGCTGACATAGGGGTTCTCGAGGGTCTCTGCCTGGACAAGGAGGAGTGCAGAGGAGGTGTTTCCCACGAGGATACCCTCCCCTTCTCCCAGCATGGAGCAGGTGTCAACACAGACGCGGTCGCCCATCCCGACCGGACGGACCGCGGTGACTGTGAACGGGACCAGTTCGGTCCTTCCTGTGCCGGCCCTGACCCGTGCGCCGATCTTCCGGATCAGGGCAGGGGTCGGGTCTTTCAGGAGGATCCCCCGCACCCCCTTCTCGAGCACGGTCAGGGCCACGTCAGCCTCTTCCTCGGATCGCACCACCGCGATGATCCGGTCGGAGACGGCGACAAGGTTCTCGAGCGGGATGACCCGCCAGTCACCGGTCTCCACCACCACCGTTCCCTTCTTCGCCATGGCTTCTGCTTCTTCCATTCCTTCCGTGCCCCTGATGGTGATCTCGAAGACATCGGTCCCCCACCGGAGATCCCCGTCATCTGAGACAACCTTCATCCTGCCGAGCGCTTTCACCGGTGCGGCGGTTTCTGTAACAATCACATCGGCCCCGCTCTCGATTGCCGTGGTCGCGAGCTCCTTTCTCCAGGGGCGGATATCCACCCAGAACTCCTTCATGAGCACTCCGCAAGGGCCCGTTCAGGGTCCCACTCATCATGGACTACGTGGCAGAGTGCTTTCACGAACGCAGGAGTATTCTCCCTCTGGAATGCATTCCTGCCCACGCAGACCCCGGCGCCGCCTGCGTTCACCGAGTCACGGATTGCCGCCAGGGTCTCGATGTCTCCTGCCTTTTCGCCTCCGGCGATGAACACCGGCACCGAGCATGCCTTCACGATCTTTGAGAAGCTGACCGGATCACCGGTGTAGTTGGTCTTGATGAGGTCTGCACCAAGCTCCTCCGCGACGCGGACACAGTGCCCTACGGCCTGAGGTGAGTACGGGTCGATCCCCTTTCCCCGCGGGTAGATCATCACCAGGAGGGGCATGCCCCACCGGTTGCAATCCTTCACCACCGCTGCGGCGTCCTCGAGCATCCTTGATTCATTCGGTGCCCCGAGGTTGATGTGGATGGAGACGGCATCGGCGCCCAGCGCCACCGCTTCTTCCACCGTGCAGACCAGGACCTTGTCGTTCGGGTCCGGGTTGAGCGAGGTGCTCGCGGAGAGGTGGACGATCAGGCCGATGTCCCTCCCTCTCCGCCGGTGCCCCCGCTTCACGATCCCCTTGTGGAGGACGATGGCATTCGCCCCGCCCTCGCTCACCTCCGATATCACCCGGGTCATGTCCTGGAGCCCCTCGATCTGGCCGAGGGTGAACCCGTGGTCCATGGGGACGATTACCGCCCTCCCCGTATTCCGGTCAATGATACGCTCTATCCGGATCTCTTTTCCAATCATAGGTCATCCCTTCAGTAACTCACATGCTTCTTCTGCGCTCCGGCCTTCATGGACGATGAGGGCGGCTGCCCTGATGAAACGGGCAGGACTCTGGTGCTGGAAGGCGTTCCTCCCGATGGAGATTCCGGTCGCCCCTCCGGCCATGGCTCCTTCTATCAGCTCCAGGGTTGAGAGGTCATCGGTCTTCGATCCGCCCGCTACCACGACCGGGACCGGGCAGCCCCGGGTGACGATCCGGAAACTGTCCGGGTCACCGGTGTACACGGTCTTCACCATATCAGCCCCGAGTTCGGCGGCAACCCGGGCCGCCATGGCAACGTTGTCGGGGCTGTGCTCGTCAGCAATCTTTCTCCCCCGGGGGTACATCATGGCCAGAAGCGGCATGCCCCACTCCATGCAGTCGATCGCCACCTTGCCGAGATCGGTAAGCATCCGGGCCTCGGAATCGGCGCCGATATTGATGTGTACGGATACTGCATCGGCACCCATCTTGAGCGCATTGGTCACCGAGTTGACCAGCACTTTCTCATTGGGATCCGGTCCGATAGCCGTGCTTGCCGAGAGGTGCAGGATCAATCCTACGTCCCTCCCGCTCTTCCGGTGCCCGTGCAGGGCAAGTCCCACGTGGCCGAGCACCGCATTCGCTCCTCCTTCCGCGACCCGGTCGACAGCCTCTCCGAGATCGATCAGGCCTTCTATCGGCCCGTTCGTCACCCCGTGATCCATGGGAACGATGATGGTCTTCCGGGTGTTTCGATTGATGATACGTTCCAGACGAATTTCTTTTCCTCTCATACCAAAACTCTCCTCCATGCAGCGCATTCAGGGAATGTCCACACAGAATCAGGCAAAATAGCCAGAATAGCTAAAATAACCAAAATAAGCAGAATACCGTGAAACAGCTACGGCTCCGGGGATAACATTCCGAAGAACCGTTATGCAACGTGCGTGAGCAGGGCTATGAGCGATAAAAACACTCACTGGTGAAAAAACACTCACCTTGCATGCGTATCAGTTTGCATGAGGTGCTATATAAACTCATGGACCCTCCATCTGCAAGCGCCGGAAAAAAGAGAGTTCCCTGCAGGGGAATTATTTCTGGATTTTCCTGATGGAGATGACATCTCCGAGCGTCGGGACAACCCTGCCGCCCTTCTGCTTATCCGAGGTTTCCTCAGCGGTATCGATCAGCCGGATGTTCAGGGTCCGCTCCAGCTTGATCCGGAGAGCGTCCTCCGGGATCAGGTCTCCCTTCTCGATCTTCTTGATCAGGAGCTCCTTCTCCTTGAGCTCCATGGCCAGGTCCTTCTGGCTCCATCCCCGCTCCATCCGGGCGGTCCGTATCCTCGCCCCGTAGTCATCGACAATCTCCCCTTCGATAAGGTCGAGGACATCACGCCGCCGGCGGACCGGGGCAGACGCGGGGGCAGGTCTCCCGGCAACCGGTTTTCCCCGCCCTTCCGCTTTCTTTGGCATCTGCACCTCGATCCCGTATTTCGCGCACTGGGCGCAGACCTCGAGCAGGGCTCCCTCGATCCTGACGGTCTTCGGCGGTCCATGGATCGTGGCGCCGCACAATTCACACTGCATGGTCAACTCGCAAACATCTTTATAGCCATTTTTCCCTATATAGTTAATTGAGGAAAAAATGGCAGAAAGCGCCCGGCAGCCGCAGGAGCCCCAGAATCCTGAGGAATTGTGCCGATACCTGCTCGACCGCGTGACCAACATGGAGACCCGCAACCTGGAGCTCCGGGAACAGCTCCGGCAGGTCGAGTCAGACAAACGGTACATCGAGACCCAGAAGATCCGGTACGAACGGGAGGTGCGGAAGCTCAAGAGCGAGATCGAGCAGCTCCGGAGTCCGCCCCTGGTCATCGGCACGGTCACCGATGTGGTCGATGCCAACCGGGTCATCGTCCGGAGCAGCGCCGGGCCGCGGTTCCTGGTACGGAGTTCCATGTGCATCGACCCCGACAACCTCAAGCCGGGGGTCCGGTGCACGCTCAACCAGCAGTCGCTGGCAGTCATCGACATACTGCCGGAGAGCTACGATGCCGCGGTCTACGGGATGGAGGTCGTCGAGACTCCCGAGGAGAGCTACGCTGACATCGGCGGTCTCGACCGCCAGATCATAGAGATCAGGGAGGCGGTGGAGCTCCCGCTCAAGAAGCCCGAGGTCTTTGACCGGATCGGAATCGAACCGCCCAAGGGCGTGCTCCTCCACGGGCCGCCGGGAACCGGAAAGACCCTGCTCGCAAAAGCCGTGGCGCA
>ENA-ORXD01002499-ORXD01002499.1-sediment-metagenome-genome-assembly--contig:-NODE-2499-length-12118-cov-226.988871_pt1 | contig 12118 bp, 11 predicted proteins | sample MGYA00237862_ERZ511471 | MGnify/ENA metagenome assembly ERZ511471 | reverse complement strand
ACCACCAACAAGGAGAACCTCCTCAAGTTCCTCAAGTCCAAGAAGGAGCCCAAGCTGTTCTTCACGGCCCCGGCCGGCGTTCATATACTGGGACAGAAGTTCGATAACATGGGCTTGGGGCAGAGGATGGCCTACAAGTTGGCCTCCGGCGCTCCACCTATTCGCCTGGGGAAGGGAGGGGTGGTCGTCACCGGTGGTGGCAGCAAAGGCTTCGCCGACCTTCCGGAATATCCGCAGTTGGTTTCCAACGCCCAGAAACATTTCGTTAGTCAGGACCTCGCGGGAAAGCAGGTGGACACCCCCTTCATGGACGTACTGGGGATGACGGAAACGTTGACCGCTCTTATTGACCGCTTCGGTGTCACGGACAAGGTACCCCACCCGTTATCGGAAGCCTTCCTGCTAGACCCCATGACCTTCGAGCTGGTTGAGGAGGAAGGACGGGAAGGCGTGCTGGGGATATTCAACCCGTTCACCACCTCTTGGTTGGAGGTCTTTTATCCTGGCGATATAATGACCTGTCATTCCTCGAAGGGGTTCTATGGCAAGGAGTTCGTGTACAAACGCCGGCTCAGCGTCAAGGAAGGGTGGGACCTGCAAAGGGCCTGCGGTGGGACCTTGGAAGAGATGATGACGAAGCAGTAGGCACATGATTTAATTGTGCAAACACGTTCCCCTGGCCATGAGCCATGTCGTAGAGCCGCTGCTGTTCGACCGTAAGGTGGAGACCGTTCCCAGTTCCGGCGGTCCCAAGGTCCTTGAACTGTCGCCATCGGCCTTGAAGGACCTAGTGATATCGGCCGCCTCCGCACAGAGGGAGCTGGCCTCCGTGCCTGTGGAGGAGAGACTGCAGGTCATCGAACACATGGCCAGACTGTGGAAGGATAAGCTTGACCGGGGTGAGTACGAGGCTCTGAAGGAGGAGATGGCGGCCTCCACCGGATACTCTTCGGCGCTCATGGAGACCGAGCTTTCCTTCGTCCCTGCGGTGCTGGGCGCCAGCAACATACGCAAGAACCTGGAGGCCTCGGTGCAGGGAGGGGCGGAAGCGCTCTATCGCTTCGTGGAGATGGATGAGACGGAGATGTTCCGTCATGTGCCCATCGGCCCGGTCCTCATCATCAGCTCCGGCAACTCCATCGTTCCCACGCTGATCCCGACGGTGGTGTCCCTGGTCACGGGAAACCTGACCATATTGAAGCCCTCCATAGCCAACTATAGCGGGGTTATCGAGGTCTTCAAACTGCTGGCCGAGGTGCCGGATTCCCGAGCGGCCCGGGCGTTGCGCTCCGCATTGGTGATATCCTACTTCGGCCACGACTCCCCCACACTGAAGGCCGCCCTGGAGGAGATGCCTCTGGGCATGGTCAACTTCTGGGGGGCTGAACCGGCCAGGACCATCGTCGCCAACATGGTGGGCAAGAACCGTAATCATCCCCGTTTCTTCGTTAACGGCCCGTTCACGGGAATGGCCGTCATAGAGGAGGGCGTGGACCTGATGCAGGCCGCGGACGACCTGGCATTGGACGTTGTGCTCTATGACCAGCAGCTCTGCTCCTCGCCCACCTCCGCGGTGTTCATCGGCTCGTATGAAAAGGCCAAGGAGTTCCTGCGGGCCGCGGGCGATCGCCTGGAATCTGCGGGGATGGAGTTCCCGTTACCCCCGGACCAGGACCGTATGTTCGTTCTGCAAGGAGCAAGACGCTTCATCCAGACGGACGGGGGATTGGTCCTGTCGTCCAAGACGCCCGAGAACCCCTGGACCCTGGTGCTGTCGAAGGAGCGCAGTTCGTTGGGAGGGTTGGTGGGTCAGTTCCCGAGCTTCAACCTGTTCGCCCGCCGGCGTTTCCTGGAGGTGGTGGCGGTACCGGACGCCGACAGGGCGGTGGAGCTGCTTCGCTCCCAGCCGGACCACCCCGCGTTCAGGGGGATCGATGGAGTGCAGAGCGTTGGGCTGGCAGTGACCGAGGCCTCCTTGCCGAGGATGGTGGAGCGCCTGGTGGGGGCCGGGGTCCACCGCATACTTCCGCTGGGTGACATGTTCATGCGTGGCGCCGTCGAACCGTACGACGGGGTGGCCATGACCTCGCTCTTCACCCGCATCGTGTACTGGCGGACGGGCAACGCCATCCTGGAGGGGCAGCTTTGAGGGTGCTTGTTACCGGTGCGACAGGGTTCCTGGGCGGGCATCTGATAGAGGAGATGTCCAAGGGGTCGCACGTGCCGGTCTGCGCCTACCGAGCAGGTAGCGACACCGGGAAGATCGACCAGCTGGGACTGGAGAAGATAAACTTCGACCTTACCGACCCCGCGGCCATGAGGGCGGCTCTGACCGATATCGATGCGGTCGTGCATTTGGCCGCCTATTACACCTTCACCGGTCGGAAGGAGGTGTACGAAAAGGTCAACGTGAAGGGCACTGGAGATCTGGTGAAGGCCTGCGAGGATGCGGGGGTCAGGCGTTTCCTGTACTGCAGCAGCACCGAGGCCATGGGGCCGATCGCCGACCCGCCTGGGGACGAGAGCTCTCCCTTGAACCCGCAGTACGAGTATGGCAGGTCCAAGGCACGAGCAGAGGAACTGGTGAGGGCATCCGATCTGAATTGGACCATACTTCGGCCATCTGGCATTTACGGGCCCAGCAACATCGACGACGTGGCATTCTACTTCATCACCTCCTTCAAAGGCTTCGCCTCGAAGTTCATCATCGGCTCGGGAAAGAACCTCATCCAGTTCGTTCACGTCAAGGACGTGGTCCAGGCTTTCATGAAAGCCCTGGAAGCGCCCGCGTCCATCGGCCGGACGTACATAATCACTCAGGCCAGGCCCTACACCTATGAGGAAGTGTACCGCGTGCTGGCCGATATCTTCCAGCAGCCAGAGCCGCGTTGGCGGGTGCCAAAGGGCCTGGCCAAGATCATGATGATGCCCATCGAGGGCTTCAGCGCCCTCATCGGCAGGGAGAACTTCCTGTACCGACGGGAGACCGTGGAGAGCGTTACCAGCGACAGGGCGTTCAGCATTGATCGCGCACGCGAAGAACTGGGCTACGAGCCGGAGTACGATCTGCCACGAGGAATGGCGGAGACCGTGGCCTGGTACAAGGATAACGGCTACCTCTGAAGCAACCGTTATATCTGCTTTAGATTTTAAGGGGGAACGGTGAGAGGATGGAGAACAAGTCCGTATATCGCAAGCTGCTGAACCTTTTGCGGATCAGTTACACGCTCCCGTTCGTGATGGCCTCGGTGACCGGGGCCGTCTTCGCGCTGACCGTCAGCGACGAGTGGCTTATGGCCCTGCTGATCCCTCTGGACATCTTCTTCCTAGCGCTGTTCGTCAACATAACCAACGATTATTTCGATCATAGAAGCGGGACCGATGCCACGCGGTTCGAGTTCATGACCGCCGAGCTGGACGCGGCCATACGGGAGCTGTACGACGAGCGTATCTATTGGGATGGTAATATATTCGATATGGGCGATGTGAGCGAGCGTTTCGGGCTGGCGGTCATTGCTCTAATAACCATTGGGGCACTTGTGGTCTCCATACCGATCATCATTTATGGAGGATGGCTGGTCATCGTCCTGGGAGCGGTGGGGTTCTTCCTGGCCTTTTTCTACACCGCGCCTCCGCTCAACCTGGGCTCGAGGGGGTTGGGGGAGATAGACGTAGGTGCCTCCTTCTTCATGATGGCCTTCTTCACCTACTACGTGACCGTCGGCGACTGGTCCTGGGAGATGTTCCTGATCGCCCTGGTGGTGGGGCTCTCGGTCATGCTCATGCGCTTCGTGGACCAGATGTCCGGGTATGAGGCGCATGTCAAGGGCGGGGAGAAGGATTGGTGCGTGCGTCTGGGACTGGAGAGGGCGGTGGGCGCCGTGGGCGTTCTTCTGGCCGTCCTTTACGCTCTTTGCATATCATTGATCTACTTTGACATATTGTACGCCCTTTTGCTGCTGACCGTTCCGATGGCCAGGGAGCTGATGAGGGGGCTGCGGACCAAGGACGACAAACTGCGCTTTATCCGTCCGGCGCCTCAGATGCTGAAGATGGCCCTAGGGACCCAGATGCTATTGGTCATTTCGTTGATAGTCCAAAGCGTCCTGCCATGGACATTATGGTAGAAGGACTCCCCCGTGTTACAAGCGAGTACTCCCTCACCGCGTTGAAGCCGCACTTCTTGCAGGATTCCCCTCTCATCGGGCAGCCGTAGTGCTTGCTGCGGTCCGGCATGATGAACTCTGAGGCCCAGTACGGGCATCTTTCCGTATAGTCCTCTATGAGCAGCTCCTTAAGCGCCTTCTTGGAGTTCAGGATGGGATACCCCTCCTTCTTGAGCGCCATTATCTCATCCACCACCTTGCGCTTCTCCTCCAGAGAGAGGGTCTTTGACTCCGGCGGGGGCGTCAGGAAGTTGATCATCAGCCCGTTGATGTGCTTGCTGTCCTTGACTATCTGGGCCGTCTCCCTTATGAGATGCTTGTTGTCCGGCATGACCACCATGTTTGCGAATACGTTGGGATGCTCCACCTTCTCCAAGTTGGCCATTAGCTTATCATAGGTTCCTGGGCACCGTATGCTGTCATGAACCTCGCGTGGACCGTCCAGGGACACGGAGATAACGTCGCTTTCCAGGTAGAAAACGTTGGTGCCGTTGGTGGTGTACCCGGTCACGAAATAACCGATCTCCCTTCCGGCCTTGATCAGGTCCAGCAGGTTGCGCTCGCCGTCGCTCCAATGCGTCGGTTCTCCTCCCTCGAAGAACAGCACGCGGGCGCCTCGGTCGAACGATGCCTTCATCTCCTCCACCGCGTCCTCATAGGATATCTTGTGAGGTGGGGGGATGAGGGGAAGATTCTCGGCGATGTGGCAGTGCTGACATTTCAGGTTGCACTGGTATGTGATGATCATCGTGTTGACCAGAGGCTTTCTGAATCCCAGCAGCCCCTTGAAGAACCATACGCCGTAGTAGGCGGTCTGTCCCACAGACCTCATTACGCCCATACCACCTCCATCCCCGCCCAGATATTTCAAATCTGTTCGCCTTTACATCGGTTGCGGGATCGGGGGGCGGTGACCGTAAACGATAGTTATTTTTATTGATAATTATTAAATAATGAACAGCCCGATTAATTATAAATCGATTTCAAAGGAGGTGTCAAATGGCAAGCTTGAAGCTCGAGATAATGGACAAGATAGTGGCCTTGATGACCGCTGCGTTCGGATTCGTCGCCGCTTTGGCCTGGAACGGTGCCATCTCCCAGCTCATGAAGGACTGGCTGGGGGAGGGTAGTGACCAGACGATGGGGCTGTTGATCTACGCCATCATCGTGACCATCGTGGCCGTTATCGCCATCGTCCTGATCTCCAGGGTGTATGGGAAGATAAAGAGCAAGGAAGAGGCCAAGTAGGTTCTCTCAATAAACCCTTTCAACTCTCCTTTTTCATACATATTTTCACCATTTCTCTCGTCAGACCAAAACGATGATAACCGCCTTTGGCAATCTGGAACGCGTTTAGGAGGGTTCTCATGAAAGTAAAGGTCGGGATAAACGGTTACGGCACCATAGGCAAGAGAGTGGCTTGGGCGGTGAACAGACAGGACGACATGGAGGTCGTGGGAGTAACCAAGACCCGGCCTTCATATGAGGCCTCCACCGCCATGCGCGAGAACTGCCCGTTGTACGCTGCGCACCCCGAGGACGTGGACAACTTTGAGAAGGCAGGGATGAAGGTCCAGGGGACGCTGGACGACCTGCTCAAGAAGGTGGACGTAATTGTCGACTGCACCCCTGGGGGCGTGGGCGCGAAGTACAAGGAAGCCTACTCCAAGACAGGAGTGAAGTGCATATTCCAAGGAGGGGAGGCGCATGATATGGCGGGGGTCTCCTTCAACGCCCTGGCCAATTACCATGAGTCGTGGGGCGCCCCGTCGGCAAGGGTCGTCTCCTGCAACACCACCGGGTTGGTTAGGACCCTCTTCCCGCTGCAACAGTCCTTCGGCATCAACAAGGTGTTCGCATCCTTGGTTCGCAGAGGTGCGGACCCCGCAGACAAGAAGGGTGCGGCGCTCAACGCCATCGAGCCCTCCCTGAAGCTGCCGACCCACCATGGACCGGACGTGAAGACGGTCATGCACGGATTGGACATACAGACCATGGCCGTGGTCACGCCAACCACCCTCATGCACCTGCACTGCGTTGTCGTGGACCTCAAGGAGAAGACCACGGAGAAGGAGGTCTTGGACCTATGGTCCTCCTCCCCCAGGGTCAGGCTCATCTCCGGAAAGGAGGGAGTGAAGAACACCGGACAGATCATGGAGCTGGCCAAGGACCTTGGTAGGCCTAGAGGGGACATGATGGACATCGCGGTCTGGAAGGACGGTATCAGATTGGTGGACAACACCCTCTACTACTACCAGGCCATCCACCAGGAGAGCGACGTGGTCCCGGAGAACGTGGACTGCATACGCTCCATGATGAAGCTGGAGAAGGACAATATGGCCTCCATCGAGCGCACGGACCGGGCCATCGGCCTGCGCTGATCTTTCTTTCGGAGGGCCGGGAGGGCCCTCCTCATAGGCCTTTCATCGCCTTGTTCTTCAGTATATGGTTGGCGCCCACAAGAAAGACGATGGTGAACACCAGCAGCACCGACGTGTCCAATGCCAGGGGCAGTACCCCCTGGTCCATCAGGGCGTGGTTGAGCCCGTCCACCAGGTAGGTGAGCGGGGAGGCCATGGTGACCAGGCGGAAGGCGCCGTCCATCTCCGCCAGTGGCACGAATATACCGCTGATGAATATCAGCGGGAAGCGGATCAGCGAGGACAGCATCATGATGTTGCTAGGCACCGGACCGGCCGGTGATGATATCAGGACGCCCAACGCCGAGAAGCAGAGATTGCCCAGGGCGAAGAGCAGAGGCAGTGCTAACAGTGCCATCAGACCTATTTCCAAAGGGGCGATGAAAAGTCCGGCCACGAACACTATGGTGCTGATGATCAGCCCGAAGCCCGCCCCGGCCAGGGTGTCGCCCAGGACCAGCACCGGTATGCTGACCGGCAGGGTGAGAAGCCTCTCGAAGGTGCCAGCCTGCTTCTCCCACGGGGTGATCAGGGGACCGACCGAGGAGGCGGTGAAGAACAGGGCCATGGCCAAAAAGCCCGGGTAATAGGTGCCCAGGTCCAACTGCCGGCCCATGAAGAAGGCGAGGAAGAGGAACGTTGGCAATATCAGGCCGAAGATGAACACCGGGGCCTTCTTGTAGTATACCTTGATGTCCTTGAGGGCTATCGATGTGACCCCTCTCAACATGATCTCCAGGTTCATCGCGTCGCCTCCGTCAGCTTTACGAAGACGTCCTCCAACGATGGGGCCAGGGTGTTCAGCTCCATTATCGTCAACCCCTTCTCGTCCCTCACCATCATGATCTTTCGTATGGCTTCGTCCGGTTCGGAGGTGTAGAAGCGCATCTTGTTGCCCTTCTCCTCCACCTTGGTGATGCACCGATCGAAGAAGGCCGAGCATTCCACCGGCCGGTCGAATGTCACCTCCACCGAACGGGCGCCCTCGAACGTGGAACGCAGGCGGTCAGGGGTGTCCAATGCCACCACCTTCCCGCGGTCGATTATGCAGACCCTGTCGCAGAGCTGGTTGGCCTCCTCGATATTGTGGGTCGTGAGCACCACGGTGCTGCCGGCCCTGTTCATTCGCTTGACCTTCTCCACGATCATACGGCGGCTTTGGACGTCCAGACCCTCGGTCGGCTCATCGAGGAATATCACCTGCGGCTCGTGTATTATGGCGCAGCCGATGCTGACCCTCTGCTTCATGCCCTTGGAGAACCGCTTGATGCGCTCGTCGGCCCTCCCTCCCAGCCCCAGCTCCTCCAGGAGAGCGGAGGCCCTCTCGGCCCGGGCCCGGCGTGATAGTCCGTAGAAGCGACCGAACATCTCAAGGTTCTCACGGGCGCTGAGGTCCAGATAGACGTTGCCGATCTCCGGTATCACTCCCAGGGAGGATTTGGCCAGGAGGGGGTCGAGGTCCATGTCCAACCCCATAATGCTCACCTTCCCCTCATCAGGCCGTAGCACGCCGGTCAGCATCCTGATGATGGTCGTCTTTCCCGCGCCGTTCGGACCTAGAAGCCCGAAGAACTCCTTTTGGGGAACCTTGAAATCGACATTGTCAACGGCCACGAAATCCCCGAACCTCTTGGTCAGGCCCCCAGCGACGATCGCGGAAATGTTGTTCACCTGTCGGATACGAAGATTTCGTTCGAATATAAACGATGAAGGCATTTCCTTCCATGGTCCGGACGATATACGCCTCGTAACTGGCCTTTTCTAGGAAATCATTTTTTATTGCATTGCTATGCTGATGTCGCAGAGATGCCACGGCCGCTTACACATGGGCCGCCTGGGGAATCGCCATGAAGGACCATTTCACCATAGACGACCTGGAGATAGAAGGGAAGACAGTCATTTACCGTGTGGACATCAACAGCCCGCTCGATCAAGACACTCTGGAGCTGGCCAACGATAACCGCATCCGTGAGATACTGCCCACCCTGCGCGAGCTGCTCGACCGTGGAGCTAAGGTTATCATCCTGGCACATCAGAGCCGGCCTGGGAAATGGGACTACACCTCCATGGAACGCCACGCCAAGCGCACCTCCGAGCTGCTGGGTATGGACGTACCCTACGTTGACGACGTCTGCGGAGATGTGGCCAAGAAGGCCATATCACAGATGAGGCCTGGCGAGGCCATCATGCTGCGCAACGTTAGGGACGAAAAGTGCGAGATGGACAAACTGAGCATGGAAGAGCATGCCCGTTCCAACCTCGTTCGAGAGCTAGCGGCTCTGGCCGACATCTACGTCTCCGATGCCTTCGCCGCCGCCCATCGCTCCCAATGCTCCTTGGTCGGGTTCCAGGCCGTGCTGTCCTCCGCCGCCGGACGGCTCATGGAGAAGGAGCTGGATGCTCTGCGGCATGTCATCGACGCCCCTGCCCATCCCTGTGTGTTCGTCCTCGGCGGATCGAAGTTCTCCGATGCCATAAAGGTGGTTGAGAGGGTGCTCAAGGAGAACATCGCGGACAAGGTCCTGATGGTGGGGTTGGCCGGGAATGCATTCCTTAAGGCCAAGGGCGTCTCCCTCGGTAAAAGAAGCGAGGACATCCTCATGGAGGAGTTCACCGAGGGGAACCTGGCTGCGGCCAAGGTGCTGCTGGAGATGTACGACGGAAGAATTGAGCTACCGGTGGACGTGGCGTTGGACGATAACGGTGTCAGGAAGGAGGTGTCTGTCAGCTCACTGCCCTCCGAGCTACCGATAATGGACATTGGAAGCGAGAGCGCCAAGAGGTTCTCCGAGATCGTCGCCAATGCCTGCACCGTCTTCATGTCCGGACCGGCAGGCGTCATCGAACGGGACGAGTTCTCCTTGGGCACCAAGGCCATAATGGAGGCCATCGTTTCCGCTGACGCCTTCTCCGTGATTGGAGGCGGGCACACCGTCAGCGCGGCCCAGCGCTTCGGATGCTGTGAGCACATATCCTACGTCAGCACGGGCGGGGGGGCGTTGGAGAACTACATCATGGGAAAGAAGCTCCCGGTGGTGGAGGCCCTGAAGGCCGCCTATGTCAGGGAATCCTCCAGGCGCTAGAAACAAGCTTTTAGTGTGGTCCAACCTTGCATTTTATTAACCGTTCTAAGCATCGGCTTCCATGGACCCTTCGGAGTATGACGAGCGTTGCCTGAGATGCGGCAAGTGCCTCGACGTGTGCGATCAGTACTCGGATATCGACATTATCGATTCCCTTATTGATTGTCTTAAGGACGGAGAGGAGACCTCCTGCGATATCACCCTCTGCCTGACCTGCGGTAAGTGCGAGTCGGCCTGCCCGGAGGGACTAAGCCTGAAGCTGCTGATAAAAGACGCCAGGTTGAAGAGGGTGGCAGCGGCCGGGCTTTCGGACATAAACTTCATCTGCGACCCTGGGTTCGATCGCAACATCTTCAAGACGGTGGCGGAGAAGGAGGCGCCACTGCTGTTCAAGCCCCGGAAGGCCGAGGTGGTCTACTTCCCCGGTTGTTACTCCAGTTACATTCACAAGACCATGGTGCGGGCCATAACCCGCCTCATGGAGAGGGCGGAGGTGGACTTCGCGGTGCTGGACGGTCTGGACAACTGCTGCGGGCTGGCCTCGGCGGGGACCGGGAACCCGGCGGTCATCAAGGCCAACGGCCCCAAGGTGATCGCCCAGCTCAGGGAGATGGGGGCCAAGAAGGTGGTCACCTCCTGCCCGGGATGCTTCATGGCCCTTTCCAAAGCGTACCCGGCCATGTTCGGCGAGCTGGGGTTCGAGGTGGTGCAGGCCTCCCAGTTCCTGGGGGACCTGGTGGAGGAAGGGAGGCTGGTCCCCGGGGACAAGGCCGGAGGCCGGGTGTTCTACCACGACCCCTGCCATCTGACCCGCGGGGCGGGGGTGTTCAGGGAGCCCAGGGAGCTGCTGGAGAAGGTGCCCGGGACCGAGCTGATGAACCCAGATCCAGAGGGTTCGAACTGCTGCGGGTTCGGAGGGGGCGTGAGGTTGAACCATCCCACGGATTCCATCCGGAAGTCCCGGGAAGAGCATGAGCAGATCAAGGCGGAGAGTGGGGACGTGGTCATCACCAACTGCGCCGGGTGCCGCCAAAACCTGATCGAAGGACGGCCGGAGGGTGGCCCCGAGGTTTACGACCTGGCCGAGTACATCCTTCTGTCCCTGGGGGAGGGGCTGCCCCGCGACGATCAGAGGGTAATAGACCTGGTCAATGAGGCCTATGAGAAGGGCGTCAAGGGATACTGGCGGCCCAAGATCTGAGCGGGGAAGCTTATTACCACACCCACAGCTCACACCCTGGCGGAGATGACTACGAAAAGACCCTGACCGTTCCCTTCCAGGACCGGTTCGGCGGAGGTCAGATCAGAGGGGTCGGACAACAGGGTCTGATAGGTCTCGCGCACCTCGCATCCCGCCATTTCCAGCAGAAGGCAGGCCTCGGAGGCGGAAAGGAAACGGACCCCGCGGTAGAAGCGGCTGCTGTCGGCGCCCGCCTGATACTTCATGCCCAGGGGGCTGTCGCGGTCCAATATGCCCAGCAGCACCTGGCCGGAGGGACGGACCACCCTGCGAGCCTCCTGCAGGGCCGATAGAGGGTCGTTGACGAAGCAGAGCACGGTGACCATCAGGATGAGGTCGAAGGCGCCGTCCCGGAAGGGGAGCCTCTCCGCCACGCCGCGCACCGTGGCAACCCCTCTCTTCCTGGCTATCCTGAGCATGGGCAGCGAGGGGTCCAGGCCCAGGGGGATGGAGAGGGGACGGGCGAAGCGGCCGGTGCCCACCCCGACCTCCAGACCGAACCCTTCGGGCCGGGCCGCCCATAGAGCGGAGAGCTCAGATGCGTACGCCCAGCGATTCCTCTCGAACCATTGGTCGTACTCCTTGGCGAGCTCATCGAAGGGGCCTTGGTTCATGGCGCAGAGGTCATAGCACCTTGGCCATACGCTCCAGCGCCGTCTCGATCCTCTCCACCGATTGGGTGGTGGCCATGCGCACGTAGCCCTCCCCGTACTTTCCGAAACCTATGCCGGGGGTGACCACTATGCCGGCCTTCAGCATTTCCTCGGCGAACTCGAGCGAGGGACCGTCCACCTTCATCCAAAGATAGAAGGTCGCCTTGGGCGGATCGATCTTGAACCCCAGCTTGCGCAGTCCGCTGACCAGCACGTCCCTGCGCTTCTGGTACACGGCGATGTTGTCCTGCACCATCTGAGGCTTCTCCCTTCCCTTGTACTCGCCCAAGGCCATGTTCACCGCCTTCTGCAGGAACTTCGGAGCGCCTGAGTCGATCTGGGACTTGACCTTCTTAAGCCCGGCTATGAGGGTGGCGTCACCCACCGCGTACCCTATGCGGTAGCCGGTCATGTTGAACGTCTTCGACAGTGAGCCGAACTCGATTATGCCATCATTGTGGCCCACCTCTATCGCCGAGGGTGCCACGTAGTCGTCGAAGGTCATCTCCGAGTAGGCGTTGTCGTAGCAGAAGATGGTGTTGGTCTCGTTGCACCA
>ENA-ORXD01002496-ORXD01002496.1-sediment-metagenome-genome-assembly--contig:-NODE-2496-length-12131-cov-3.507632_pt1 | contig 12131 bp, 6 predicted proteins | sample MGYA00237862_ERZ511471 | MGnify/ENA metagenome assembly ERZ511471 | reverse complement strand
TCCGGCGTAAAGCTTTCGGGCTTTTACTATAAGGCTTTGGGCGAAATCGGCGTAAATCCGCCAATCCCGGTTCTGATTTGCGTGGGCAAGAGTATTGCGGGAAACCTTCCCCCGAATGCCCAAGTGATACAGCTTGGATTGAGTTGCCCGTAGACAGACCTGGATATCTCTTAAGCTTTCTCTGTAGGTGAGCTGGGCGAAGGCCATGCAAAGATACTGATCCCAGCAGGAAAAGCTGATTACATTGCGATTGCCGTTGTATCGATCGACGCATTTTCGAAACTCGTATGTGGTGACAAAGTCCATCAACTGGGCAAAGACTGTTTTCCCGGAATTCATGCGCTGTCTCCTTTCTTGCCGATACAGGAGACTCGCATATCCGAGAAATAATTTTCAAATCGAAAAATGACATTTTACGTTATAAATAATTTTATTTCAGCAGGTTAGGCTATCATCAAAAATCAACCTTGGGACAGCAGTGTGTTGTCCTTTTGATCCAAACGGTAGTATTGCAACTTAGACTCCCTTGCCAACCCAGCAGAACCTCTTTTCCATATATCTGCCGGATGCCTTCCTAGTGGGCATCGACAAGGGGTTCCTGTGCTCATTATCGTATTGTTGTCCCTTCATGCTCCCTTTTTACCCTGATAGTTATCGTTAGGATAGCTGCTCCGGTCTTACCCTCTGTAGGAAAGGGTTGACAATACTATCTTGTTTTTTGAGACTACAAATGGGTTTACTTACGCTGCGGCTTGAGCCATACTCAACTCCCTAAAGAAGCCTTCGTTAGTCAAATTAATATTTCGGGTTACCCTTTACACCTCCCTCTAGCTACATGGGCGAACTACCGAACTCCCACGGTCGGACTTAAACCGACTAGTCATACGTTTTACACGGCATACCCTACTATTCCTCAGTGTTTGATATTCACTAGAGTTGAAGATTATCAATTGAAAGGTGCAACGGCGCAACGCGGCAGCCTACAATTAATATACCCGGTGGGTATTTTCTGAAATTTTGTGCAATCCCACTTTATTTCTAAAAAATTGAAAAGAATAAATACATGGTAAAATCAATATATTTGACTTGTCGCATCTGGTCTTTTACCCTTTTTTATCGGGAAAAACCCGGTTGGTAAAACATGGAATATTTGTTATTGTAAGCCGACATTAATGAATGCTGTTTGAAAGAGCGTGTGCATTTGGAAATCCTCTGACTCTTACGTACAGCTATCCCTGTCTATATTCAAAAATAACGCGGTCGGGAACTAAAATTACTTCCGTTTTGTTAAGGCAGGGAGATAGCTCCCTGCCGGGGAATCGGAATGATTTAAAACATCGGTTTGTTGAGATTATTTAAAAATACAATTTCCGACAAGGCTTTGCGCGGCGGACCTGCTTTCGGTTCGGTGGCCGGTCGACCAATGGGAATTACGGCATAAACTTTATGACCTTGGGGCACGGCTAGAATTTTTTCGCAGGCTTTATGGTTCATTAAACCGACGACGACGGTTCCCAGTCCCAGCTCATGGGCTTTCAGACAAAGGGTCTGAACGGCGATCCCCAGATCGAAAAATTCCCAGTTTTTGATGGATGTTATTCGTTTGCTGTCGTAACAGCCGGCAACGCCCGTTTTCGCGCAAGCAACAATCAGCGCGGAAGCGCTGAGAGAGCATTTTCTCGCCGGATTATTTTCGGAATATGTGCCCGTTATTTTTTCAATGACTCCCTTGTCACGCACGACGATAAATTCCCAGGTCTGAGTATTGGCCCAGGATGGAGACCAGCGCACCGCTTCGAAAATCTGCCTGAGTTCATCATCGGTCACCATATCATCTGTGAATTTTCTCACGCTTCTGCGTTTTAAAATAGCTTCCTGTAGTTCCATGGTTTAACCTCCTGTATGTTTTTATTACTTTGTTAACAAAACATTTAAACGCCGGCATTTTATATCCTCCACTGGCGGAGGTGTTCCGGTGTTGCATCGAGACGGAGTGCTCTAACGGGTCTGAAGACCCGTACTACATTTTTTGCTCATTGAAAGCTTGTCATATCGACCAGCGGGAGATATCTTATTCATTTCGATGATCAATAAGATTTCTCGCTTCGCTTCGAAATGACATACTGTCTCGATATTGACAAGACATTACACTACCCTTAATGTTTTGTTTCTTCTAATTTTAGATCAGCAATTTTTTCTTCAAATATCTTTCTCGCCGCATCAGCCAGGGCGGCGATGGAAAAATTTTTACTTTTGTAATCAGGATTGAGCGAACCGATTAATTCCAGCCGAATTTCATTCCGCTCATGGATATTAAAAAGAAAATGACCGGGCTGAAATAATTTATTCGTGCCTTGTATTAAAATTAGTTTTAAGGGTGCTCTACAGTAACGGGCAATCGTGAAAACACCTTTGTTGAAAGAGGCAAGGCTTCCGTCCCGGCTTCTGGTTCCTTCAGGAAAAACAAACAAAACGCCTCCCGATGAAAGATGCTGTTTTATGTCTTCCAGATTGTTGATCATGGCTGTTCCTGTGATGGAGTCTGATCCGGAGGACATATAACCGTAATTTTTCAGAAACCAGCCGAAAATGGGAACCTTGAAAAATCTATGTTTGACAATGGTTTTCTGCTGTTGAAAAAGAGATACAAGCAAAATAGGGTCAAGGTAGGACAAATGATTACAGACAATAACAGATGACTGTATTTTCCGCACATCGTTTGGAATGTTGAACCGTGTGCGGGGAGCAAGCAGCCGCGTCAGCGCAAAAAAAATTTTCAGGTGAATGTGATTCAATTTCTGCAGGGTTGTGGCACGGTTCTTCGCAAAAACATAAATCGGTACGTACAAAAATAATAGAATAAAAAGATAGCCGAACATGAAATAAATCCACAAAATCAACGTTACGGATAAATCGATTGTAAAATGAAAAAAACGAGACAGAAGCATTTTCAACTCAGGAAAACTTTTTAATCATCAGGATGGTGTTGACGCCGCCAAAGGCGAAGTTTTGCATGGCTGCCATTTTGATCGGATGCCGAATCACTTTTTGCACATGTTTTAACATGGCGCAGCGTTCATCAATTTCTTCCAGGTTCAACGTCGGCGCAATAAAACCTTCCTGCATCATATAGAGCGTCATGATGGTTTCGATGGCACCGCAGGCGGCCATGGTGTGACCGGTGTAGCTTTTCAATCCGATGACGTAAGGTTTATTGCCGAAGACGGCGTTGATGGCCTGCGCTTCGATAATGTCACCCATCTTAGTAGCCGTGGCGTGCGCGCTGATCAGGTCAAGTTCCTCAGGATTTATTTTAGTGGTTTCCACACCCAGCTTGAGCGTGTTGGTGATGCCTGCCAGATTCGGTAATATCATATCGCCGCCGTTGTTGTTGCAGGCAAACCCGATGACTTCTCCCAGAATATTTGCACCGCGCTTTCTGGCATATTCATATTCCTCCAGCATGACCGCTCCCGCGCCTTCGCCCACCACCAGGCCGTCGCGGTCTTTATCAAACGGCCGGGGCGTTTTTTGCGGCGTGTCATTGAATGCCGTGGAACATGCCAGAAGATTATCAAAAACGGCAACGGTGGTGGTATCATATTCATCGGCGCCGCCGCAGAGCATCGCATCCTGCATGCCGAACTTGACGGATTCATAGCCATAACCGATCGACTGCGAACTGGTTGTGCAGGCGGTTCCCGAAGATATCACGCGGCCGGTGATGCCGAACATTTTGGTGATGTTGACGGCGGTGGTGTGCACCATGGATTTGAGATAATCCACCGCGCCGATTTCCTTCACCGCTATTTTATCCTGAGCGCCAAAGAAGATTCTGTAGATATTTCTCTGAACGGTTGGCGAGCCGTGAATGGAACCGAAGGCCACGCCCAGCCTTCCGGACGTGATAAAATCTTCGCTCAGTCCGGATTGTTCCAGAACTTCCCTGGCGACCTGGCAGGCATAATAAGCCACCGGCCCCATGGTTTTGCGGTGATTCCGTTTAAAATCGTATTCAACGGGATAATCAACCGTTCCGTAAACTTTGGAATGAATATACCGGCTAAGAAATTCCTCTTCCCGCAAAGTTTTTATGCCGGAAACGCCGTTTAACAGACTCTGAATGATCTGATCTTTTCCATGCCCAATAGGCGTAATGGCGGACATGCCTGTGATAACAACTCTGCGTTCCATAATTTTTTATGCCGGGGTAAAAAGGTTTCGTTTCTTTGCGATTTTTTCAATATAGTCGCAAATCTGATTGATGGTGCGAATGCCGATGGCCTGTTTCTTTTCTTCCTGAGTGATTTCCGTTTCCAGAAAAGTTTCGATGGCCAGCAGAAGCTCGATGGCGTCAATACTGTCGAATTCGTATGTCTCACGTAAATCAGCGTCCATATCCGGATTTTCGATTTCAAATTCCCGCTGAAAGACGTTTTTGACTTCCTGCACAATTTCCTGACGTGTCATTTTGTCCGATGTAACTTTCTGAATTTAGTTTTGTGACCTTTAGCAAATATCGTCCTGCTTTTCAATGATATTTAGCCCTTATCCCATTTTATCTCTTGAGCAAATTTTTTTTGACCGATGATTTGTCTCGCCGCATTGAAAGCACCAAGCAGACATCCCATAACTCCCGGAGCTATAGCGTTTTGTCCCGCCAGGCATAAGCCGGCAATGGGAATATTGTTTAATGAAATGACTTTGAGCAACTGGCGCGACGAACGCATGACGCCGTAACAGGCACCTTCGGGTGCGTTTACATAATCCCTGATGGTGAGGGGCGTATAAACATCCAGAATTTTCGCGTCATGCAAATTGCCGAAAACCGCTTCCGCTTTTTTCAGCAAATTTCTGGCGATGCCCATTTTCTTTTCTTCGTAATCTTTGCCCCTTTTGCCGGAAGCGGTGTTTTCCCATTGACTCCAGTCACCGTATAAAGATTTTGTGATCAATGAAAGCAAATTTGAACCGGATGAATTGCCGCATCGTAATTGATAAAAAACCCCGTCATAAATCATGCCGTTTTCATCTCTATGGAGCCGGTAAACATTGTGATTGATTTCCGGATGCATCCCGGCATTGACACTGATATTGACGCAAAGAACGCCTTCGGTTTCCCTCAATCCACGTATCCGTCGAAGAAAAGATTCTCGCAAAGCATTTTCTTCAAGTAATTGAAGCAATATCTTTGGATGAATCGTGGCAACAACAGCGTCTGCGTCAAGAACTTCGCCGGATTCTAAAACCACGCCCGTTACCTTGCCGTCAACCAGTAATATTTTTTTAACGCCATTATTCAAAACAAGCTCCCCGCCCAGTTCTTCAAAACGACGCACAAAAACTTCAGACATCTTGCTGCCACTTTCCTTTAGTCTCCATGAAGAAAAAAGATAGCTGGCTAAAACCATGTGATGGAAAATGACCGGACACTCGTTCAGCGGCACACCGATCAGATTGCAGGGAACGGCTAATACCGCCCGCAAGCCCACCGACGCGCCCAGAGCATCAAGCAATTCCCCCATGGGTTGATAGTAGTCCATGTTCTGAAAGGGAGCTCCCTGTTGGAGTAAAAATGAAGGGTCCATCATGCGCCGGGAAATTTCGCGCAGATTTTTCATAATGACATTCAGCACCGGCTTATCCTGAGGGAAAGTATTTCTCAAACGATTTTCCAGCATGTTTATACTTGCGGGTAAATCGAAGGTCAGATCATCAAAAATATAGCGGTCAATGATTCCTTTCTGTCCCATCGGGATGAACAGTTCTTCAACCGGTATCCCCAACGCTCTGAACATTTTGCCCAAAGGTTCTTCCTGACCGAGAGCGCCGACATAATGCACACCGACGGGACAATCAAATCCTTCACGACGGTAAGAGCGTATCAATCCACCGGGTAAACGATTTTTTTCTATAATCGTTACGCGGAAATTCAACCGTGACAGAATAATGCCCGTGCTCAAGCCTCCAACGCCGGAACCGATGACAATAATATTTCTTCCTTCTATGGGATTTCGCATTCTCCATTTTCCTCAAACTATTTTGTCTGTATTCATTCGTCTTGTAGAAGTCAATAAAAATTCTAATTGAATGGATAAAAATGAACGGTTAAAAATATATTGACACAAAAAAATGTTCTTTCTATACTCTTTTATCCCCAACAATACCTAATCAAAAAATACCGTGGGAGTGTGTTTTACATGAACAAGACAAAGATCGTTGCGTTTGCGGTCATCATTCTTCCTGTCGTCATCACGGCCCTGGTCATCAAAGAAATATTCTGAAAGAGATCCTAACTGATGGAAAAAGTCGGTAATTATATTCTGGAGGAAAAAATTCACAAAACCAGAAATTCCAGTGTCTATCGGGGTCACAAGGAAAATGGTTCCGAATCTTTTATTATCAAGCTTTTAAGGACAGTAAATGCAACTCCTTCGGAAATTGCCCAATTCCGGCAGGAATACGAACTGATTAAAAATCTCGATATTAAAAACGTTATCAAAACCATCGACATCATCAATTATAAGGGGGGTTTTGCCCTTGCCTTGGAGGATTTTCAAGGAATTCCGATTAACCATTATTTCAGCAATGATGAGAAATTTAATCTGAGAACATTTTTGACGACTTCGGCTGATATTGCTGCAGCGCTGGGGAATCTACATGCCCGGGGCATTATTCACGGAAATATTAAACCCAAAAGCATCCTGATTCATCCGGATACTGAAGAGTTGAAAATCACGGATTTTGGAATATCGGCGCTCCTGACTCATGAAAATGATGAGGTTTACAATCCAGCTTTTATCCAGAACACATTGATATACATGTCGCCCGAGCAAACCGGCCGGATGAACAGGTCTGTCGATTACCGTACAGATCTGTATTCACTGGGCATCTCCCTTTATGAAATACTGACCGGCCTTTTGCCTTTTAAATCCCAGGATCCCATGGAACTCATTCATGCGCATATTGCCATGATGCCCAAGGTTCCGGTCAATCTCAAATCCGACATTCCTGCGATTATCTCGGACATCATCATGAGACTGCTGGCCAAGAATCCCGAGGCCAGATACCAGAATGGCTTCGGTCTGGAAGCCGACTTCCAACAATGCTTAAAACAATTAGATGAGAAAAAAAAGATAGCATCTTTTGAACTGGGAAAACATGACATATCCAACAAGTTCATCATACCGCAAAAGCTATTCGGCAGGGAACAAGAAGTAGGGAAATTAATATCCAGTTTCGAAGACGTCGCCAATAGCGAGCAAGGTGTTTCTGTTATGGTCGTTGCAGGCGCACCCGGCATTGGCAAGTCGGCCATGATTAATGAAATTCACAAACCCATTGTGGCCAAGCGGGGATATTTTATTTCCGGGAAATATGAACAGTTCCGAAGGGAAAAACCTTACAGTGCTGTGATTCAGGCATTTCAAGTACTCGTGAAACAAATATTGTCTGAAAGTGGAGCGAGAATCAGCGTCTGGAAAGATAATCTTTTAAAAGCGCTGGGAGGCAGCGGTAAAATTATTACCGACGTCATTCCGGAGGTTGAACTGATTATCGGCAAACAGACTGATCTGCCCGTGCTGGGCCCCGAGGAATCCAAAAACAGATTTAATTTTGTCTTTGAAAAATTCATGCGGGTATTTCCGCAAAAGGAACATCCGGTTACCCTGTTTCTTGACGATCTGCAGTGGGCAGACATGGCCAGTCTGCAGCTTATGAAAAATATCATGCTCAGCGACATTCATCACCTCTTTATTATATTTTCATACCGGGATAACGAGGTGGATGATACTCATCCTTTTAACGAACTTCTCAACGAAGTTAAAAAACATAACATCCGTATTTCCAAAATCACGCTTGGTCCTTTGAAAGAAAAAGAAGTGACGGAGTTAATTGTTAACTTTTTGCGGTGTTCAGAAGAAAGGGGATTCGGACTTGCCGGGCTTGTGCAGGAAAAAGCCGGCGGCAATCCTTTCTTTGTCAATCAGTTTCTGCATACACTTTATAATGAAAAGATGATTGTTCATAAAGGAGCACATGGCTGGCAGTGGGATGTGGGGAAAATCAGCCGGATGAAAGTGGCGGACAATCTCATTCAAATGATGGCGGGAAAGATTGAAAAACTATCTGCAAATACTCAGGATGTTTTAAAGATATGCGCCTGCATCGGCAACCGGTTCGATCTGGAAACTCTCGCGTCCGTCAGGGACACCTCCGTGGACTCTGCTCTCGAGGATCTTACTGAAGCAATCCGGGAAGGGATGGTGAGCCGCGTCGGAGATTTTTATGTCTTTCATCACGACCGGATTCACGAAGCGGCTTATTCGCTAGTCAGCGAGTCCGATAAATCAGCATTGCACTACCGTATAGGAAAGCTCGCGCTGGACAAGACCGGTGAAAAAGACCTGCCGGGTAAATTGTTCTATATCGTTGATCAGCTTAACCTCGGAGCTAAAATGAGCAAAGACAGCGCAGGAAGGGAATGGCTGGTACGACTCAACCTTGAAGCGGGAAAGAAGGCAAAGGGATCTGCCGCTTATGCCCCGGCTTTTCAGTATCTGAAAAACGGGATTGATCTTTTAGAAGAAAATCCCTGGGCAAAGCAGTATGATCTCTCTCTTGCCTTATATACGGAATCCATTGAAGCCGCATACCTGATGGGTGATTTCGATAAGATGAACGAACTGGCCGAAATCGCGCTTAGATACGCGAGAACAACACTGGAAAAGGTGAAAATATTTACTTCGCGGATTTATGCCTGTATCGCGCGAGAAGATTACCAGGGCGCCATTGATACGGCATTGCCTGCCGTCAGACTCCTCGGAGTCAGGATACCCAATAAACCGAATAAGATTCACGTTGGCATTGAATTAATGAAGCTGAAAATCAGGCTTCTGGGGAGAAAACCGGAAAGTCTGCTGGATTTTCCGCAATCAAACGATCCTGAAATGATAGCCCTTGGGAAACTTCTGGCGAGCATGGGACATGCCGCGTTTTATACGGATCCCAATCTGCTTGCCTTTATCGTATTAAAATCATTCGGGCTGATGTTCAAATATAATCACCTGGTTCCTGAAAATGCTTTTGCGTTTGCCGGTTTTGGAATAGTATTGGCGGCCGGACTCTTTGACTTTGAGGAAGCTATAAAATTTGGAAAGATGGGATTGAAACTGGTGGAAAAACTTGGCGCCAGGGATCAGGAAGCAAAAACGATTTTTGTCTATAACGCGCTGGTCCGGCATTGGAAATATCCCATGAAGGAAAGCATTGAACCGATGCTGGAGGGATACAAAATCGGGTTGGAAACCGGCGATTTGGGATTTGCCACATTTAATCTCTTTTTTACGGAAGTGCACTATATCTTTACCGGTATGGAGCTCTCCGAACTCGAGAAATACATGGAAAGAAATAACAAAGGAATAGCCGGACTGAAGCAGGGACACACGCTGACCCTGCAATCGCTGACCTGGCAGGCCGTCCTGAATTTGCTGGGACGTTGTGACAATCCCGTGGAATTAACCGGCAAGGCGACGGACGGAGAAAGCCTTCTGCCTTCATGGGAGGAGGCCGGAAACCGGGCCGCTCTTTCCGTCTATTGGTTTGTAAAATTAATCATGTGCTCTGTATTCAGCGAATATAAGCTGGCCCTCAAGGCCTCTGATGAATTCAGAAAATATATGGACGCCCAGCAGGGAGTGCTGATTAACAAATATGCCGTGTTGCTGGATTCCGTAGCCAGGCTAATGGTCTATAAGAATGCCTCTCCGGCGGAGAAGCTGAAATACCGCATATTAATCAAAATCAATGAACTGAAAATGAAGGCATGGGCCAAAAGCGCCCCCGTGAATTGTTCCTATATGTATAACTCAATGCTGGCTCTTTACATCTGGATCATTCGTGGAAAGCTGGATAAAGCGGAAAGTATTTTTGAGTTGGCCATCAGGCAATGTCGGGAATATGAAAACTTTGTCGTGGAGGGAATTGCCTCCGAGATTATTGCGGGGATATACCGTTCGATCGGGGATGAGAAAAAAGCAAAACATTACATGGCCGAAACCCACGCCTGTTATTCCAAATGGGGAGCGGCAGGCCTGCTGAACAAGATAACGAAAATGTACCCGGATTTGATGCCCTCTGAATCAAGTCTTTCCCTGGAAGAGGAAGCGACAACCTCCACAAAAATAAAAGGTGATATGTCGGTTGCCCTCGACCTTTCCACGGTAATGCAGGTTTCCCAGGTTATCTCCAGTGAAATCATGCTGGAGCGGCTTCTGGAAAAAATCATGCACATGTCCGTCACCAGCGCCGGCGCCCAGCGCGGTTATCTCATGCTGGAATCGGAGGGGAAATTAATCATAGAAGCGAGCGAAGATATTGATAACGATGAAACAAACGTCATGCAATCCATTCCGCTGCAGGAATGCACCGATATTTGTCAGGCCATTGCCAACTACGTCCATCACAGCGGGAAAGACGTCATTCTCGGTAATGCCGCAAAAGAAGGATCCTTTACGGACGATCCCTACATCATCGGCAAGCAGTGTAAATCCGTGCTGTGTATTCCCATTATTCACAAAGGTAAAATTTCCGGAATTCTTTATATGGAAAACAATCTGAGCGAAGATGCATTCACGCCCGGGCGCCTGGATATTCTGCGCTTCATCTCCGCGCAGGCGGCCATATCCATCGAAAACGCCAAGCTCTTCGAACTGGCCACGACGCTGGAAAATGTAGAAGACGGGTATTGGGAAATCGACCTTGCCGGAAACTACACATTTTTCAATAACGCCGTCTGTCAGATCCATGGTTACTCCAAAGAGGAACTGATGGGGATGAACAACCGGCAATATACTGATCAGGAGACCGCCAAAAAAGTTTATAAAGCTTTCAATAATGTCTATAAAACGGGAACGCCTCTCAAGGGTTTGGACTGGCAGATTATCCGAAAAGACGGGACAAAAAAATACGTTGAGATATCCATTCTGCTGCAAAAAGACTCGTCCGGAAAACCGATAGGCTTCCGGGGAGTCGTCCGTGACATTACCGAGCGAAAGCAAATGGAAGAAAAACTGCAGCAGACTCTGGAAAGCCTGAGCAAGGCCTATGACAGCACCATTAAAGTGATGGTATCAGCAGTAGAGGTTCGGGATCCTTATACGGCGCTTCATCAGGTCAGATCAGCGGATATCGCCAGGGATATTGCCGTGGAGATGGGATTGCCACAGGATAAAATCGACGGCATCCGCATGGCCGGCGCCATTCACGATATTGGGAAATTATCCATACCTCCTGAGATATTGACCAAGCCGGCCAAGCTCACAAGCGTTGAATTTGCTTTGATCAAAGAACACTCCCGCAGTGGATACGAAATATTGAAAAATGTGGAATCCCCCTGGCCGCTCGCGCAAATTGTTCATCAACATCATGAACGGATGGATGGTTCCGGCTACCCAAGAAATCTGAAAGGAGATGAAATTATGCTGGAAGCGCGAATTCTAGCTGTGGCCGATGTCATGTCTTCCATGGTTTCTCACCGTCTCCATCGTCCTTCTTTGGGTATTGAAGCGGCACTCGAAGAAATTGAGAAACATAAAGGAACTCTTTATGACAATGTTGTTGTGGACGCCTGCTTGAGATTGTTTCGTGAAAAAGGTTATAAATTTACATAAAGCAATCCTGATTTTATAAAAATTACTTCTCGTCCTTTTTTACCTGCCAAGTTTAATAAATACAATTATTGATTTTTTTCTGCTATTGATTTTTTTTCTTGACAAAAATATTAAAAGTAATATTTTAAGCGGCAAATCAAACGGTACGTTTCTGATTCTCGCCTGTACGTTTTCTGTCTATATGAGATCCACGGACAAACGCCAATGCGTTTTTGAATGTTGTCGTGTGGATTGCACTTCATCGCTAAATTATCGTAAAAATTTTAGAAAAATTTATTTGGAGGATTTTATGAAACGTATTGTTAGTTATAAACGATTGTTTTTTATATTCTTTTCAATTGTGGCTGTGGGATGTCTTTCGGCCTTATCGGTAGTTGCCGCTCCGCAGGTTGGTCCTGAAGGGATGGCTTTTTACGAAAAGCCATCCTCAATACCGACCACTCACGGCACACTGATCCG
>ENA-ORXD01002495-ORXD01002495.1-sediment-metagenome-genome-assembly--contig:-NODE-2495-length-12138-cov-4.549706_pt1 | contig 12138 bp, 9 predicted proteins | sample MGYA00237862_ERZ511471 | MGnify/ENA metagenome assembly ERZ511471 | reverse complement strand
GAAAGAGCCCGTCGAGGCACCGCTCGAAGCGGGCGCTTTGCTCCTCGAAAATGGCCCGTATTCCCGATTCATACCGTCTTTTCATCTCTATGGCAACTTTCCGGACCTCCCGGTAGACGAAAAGCTCCACCGATCCCTTGGTGATGTACGGGGCGAGAAAGGAACCGAGGATCGCGTCGAGGAGGGAGAGCCCGCCGCCGATGACGATCTCGAAGGAAAGAAGGAAGGCGCCCCACAGAACGGAGGTCGTGTAGATGCCCACCTCCTTCGTTTTCGGGATCCCCCGGGAAAGCTCCCGGAAGGTCTCCTCGAGCCACGAAGCGAGCTGGTCCTGTTCCGCCTCCACCCGGGCCTCCACCTCCTCCCTGGCCATGGAGACGCCGGGTTGCCGGAGGGCGTCGAAGAGGGGGGCTTTTTCGTCCCTGGGGGACAGCCGTTCCAGGACCGCAAGCTGGAACTCCTCGACGGCGTTCCAGATGGGACTGTTGTCCACCTTCCGCCGGATTTCCCGAAACTCGTTCCGGCGCTCCCGCTCCCTGGAGAGAATCCCCGTGACCCTCAGGGGAAAGAGCAGGATCTCCCGGATGATCTTTCGCGGTCCCCGGAGAAGGTCGTACCGGGAAAAGCTCTTCCGGATCTCCCGCTGGAGGTCCAGCTTCCGCTCCTCCCCGCCCCGGGTTTCGAGAAGCCCCGCCAGGCCTTCCGAGATCCCGTCGCAAAGGGTCCGGAGCGTCTCCTTCCAGGCCGCCGCCGCCGTTCCCTCCGTCCGGAGGAGTTCCAGGAGCCGCGACAGGCGAAGGGCCAGCCTTTCCCTGGTCTTCTTCCCCACTTCCGCCCGCAGCACGGGAAACGCCTCCATGCCGAAACGGCGGGAGAAGTCCTCCCGGAATTCCCGGAAGGACGGCTCGCCGCCCAGCCGTTCCGGCGACGACGGGTGCACCGGGGGAACGAGAAAGACGGGGGACGGGTCGAACATCCGTTTCGCCTCGCCGGGGGTCATCCTCGAATCGGCCTTGTTCAGGACGACCGCGTGCGGTTTGCCCTCCTCCCGGATCCTGCGGAAATAGCGGGAGGGCACCTCGTCGGCGTACTTTTCCTGGCTCGTGAGGTACACCACCCCGTCGGCGAGGAGGAAGAGGTCCTCCGCCATGAACCGGTTGCGCTCCTCCACGCTGTCCACGTCGGGGGTGTCCACCAGGGCCAGGTGTCTCCACTCCTCCCGCTCGTGCGTGACCACCGTGACCGTGCCGGGGTCTCCCCGGAACCCGTTCTCCCTCTCCCCTTCCCGGCGGACCACCCGGACGCCGGGGAAGGGAAAATCCCGCTCCACCGGGATTCCCTCGTGAACGTACACGACGGGACCTTCCGTCTTGGGCCGTTCCACGCCGGCCTCGCTGATTTCCAGGCCGCAAAGGGCGTTCAGGACCGTGGATTTCCCCGTGCCCGTGCCCCCGAGAAAGACCACCCACAGGAGGGGCAGCCCCTCCTTGTAGCGGAACGCGGCGATCTCCCGGGGCAGGGACCGGCGAAGACCGGCGATCTCGCCCGACGTTTCCGTCAGGCCGGGAAACGGGATGGGATCCCCGTGGACGGGGAAGACATAAGGATTCACCGGATCGTTTCCTTCCCGCCGGCCCGTCGAGGGCGGCCGGCGCTTGATCCCGATGTATCAGAAGGCCCCGAAAACATCAACGAATTCATTTCCGCCTGCGGTCTTGATTTTACGGGGGTTCCCCGTATATGGTAACGGTCATGGAAAAACAGGTTCTCCTGGTCAATCCCTGGATCCACGACTTCGCCGCCTACGATTTCTGGGCGAAGCCCCTGGGGCTCCTCACCCTCGCATCCATCCTGAGGGAAAACGGATTCCCCGTCCGTCTCCTGGACTGCCTGGACCCGCTCCACCGGGGACTGGACGGCCTTCCGGGAAGGGGGAAGCCGAAACGGAAGGAAGGGGGGGCGGGGCATTTCCTCAGGGAACCGATCCCGCGGCCCGCCGTTCTCCGGGACGTCCCGAGGACCTACGGCCGCTACGGCCTCCCGCCGGAGGCCGTCCGGGAGGAGTTGCGGAAAATCCCCCCGCCGGACCTCGTCCTCGTCACCTCCGGGATGACCTACTGGTACCCCGGCGTCGCCGAAACAATCGGCGCCGTCCGGGAGATCTTTCCGGCCGCGCCGGTCGTCCTCGGGGGAAACTACGCCACCCTTTGCCCGGAACACGCCCGGATCATCACGGGGGCGGACCGGGTCCTCCCCGGAAAGGGGGAAGGCCACCTGGAGTCCCTTGCCCGGGAGTTCCTGGGCTCGGACCTCGCCTTCCTTCCGGACCCGGACGATCTGGACGGCCCGCCCTACCCCGCCTTCGATCTCTACCCCGCCCTGGACCAGGTCCCCCTGCGCACGTCCCGGGGCTGTCCCTTCCGGTGCACCTACTGCGCCGCATCCTTCCTGGACGGGCGCTTCCTCGCCCGGGACCCCGTCGCCGCGGTGGACGAGATGGAGCACTGGAAAAAGCTGAAAGGGGTGCGGCACTTCTCCTTTTACGACGACGCCCTGCTGGCGGGAAGCCGGGAACGGGCCGTCCCCATGATGGAGGAGATCCTCCGGCGGAACCTGGAGTGCTTCTTCCACTGCCCCAACGGGCTCCACCTCCGGGAGGTGGACGAAAAGACGGCGGGGCTCATGCGGAAAAGCGGGTTTCGGACCCTGCGCTTCGGTTTCGAGACATCGAGCGTCCGGAGGCAACTGGAAACGGGGGGCAAGGTCACCAACGACGAGACGCGGGACGCGGTCCGCCATCTCCGGCGGGCGGGCTACGGGGAGGAGGAGATCGGCATGTATCTCCTGTGCGGACTTCCGGGACAGACGGCGGACGAGATCCGGGCGAGCATTCTCTTCATCCTGGAGTGCGGGGCGCGGCCCATTCTCGCCGAGTATTCCCCCATCCCCCGGACGGCCCTGTGGGAGGAGGCCGTCCGGTCGTCCCCCTTCGACATCGCCGGGGAACCCCTCTTCCAGAACAACACCCTTCTCCCCTGCCGGAACGGGGACCTTTCCCCGGAGCGCTGGCGGGAGCTGAAGGCCCTCGCCCGGAACGGATCCCGGGGAATCCCTCCCCGGTGAGCGGCGTCACGCGCCGATGATCTTCACCAGGACCCTCTTTTTTCTCCTGCCGTCGAACTCGCCGTAGAAGATCTGCTCCCAGGGCCCGAAATCGAGGGCTCCCCCGGTCACCGCGACAACCACCTCCCGGCCCATGACCTGGCGCTTCAGGTGGGCGTCCCCGTTGTCCTCCCCCGTCCGGTTGTGGAGATACCGTGAGACCGGCTCGTGGGGGGCCAGGGTTTCCAGCCACCGTTCATAGTCCTGGTGAAGTCCGGTCTCGTCGTCGTTGATGAAGACGGAGGCGGTGATGTGCATGGCGTTGACGAGGCACAGCCCCTCCCGGATGCCGCTTTCCCGGAGGCAGTCCTCCACGGTCCCGGTGATGTTGACGAACGCCCTCCGCGAGGGGACGTGAAACCACAGTTCCTTCCGATAGCTTTTCACTGCCTGTTCTCCTTCCTTCCGGGACGGTCCCGGCGTTCCGCCGCCGTTTCCCCGGGCCCGGTCCTGCGGTGGCATTGAATTCAACGGCACTTTATGCCATATTTTTCCCGTGGGTGCACAACAAATCGGGAGGCTCCGCGGCGGGCGTCTCTCACCGCCGGCGGAACCGGAAGGACGGAAACCGTGAACATGGCTACCCGGAACGATGCGTTCCACCATGAATTCCTCATCCGGTACCGGATGCCCCGGCCCGTTTCCCGTTCCTTCGAGGCGGTTGCCCTGGCGTTGAACGACGGCGACATGCGCCAGAGGTGCCGCTGGTGCGCCCGTGTGGCCGTCCGTTTCCTCGGCGCCCTGTGGCAGCTTGCCGCTCTCGCGGGCGATGCTGAGGAAGTCCCGGGACCGCCGAGCCATTACGATTTCCGGAGGCCCCTCGCCGCGCCCCCCTTTCCCCCGGAACTCGCATCCGGGATTCCGGCGGAACTTCTCCAACTCGCCGGCGTCTACCGCGGCGGGGAACCGGAGGACATCCGATCCTTCCTGTTCGGGGCACTCCGGAAGATCGACTATCTCGCCGCCTGCCGGATCGCCGTCGTCACGGAAAAGGGCTTCAACGTCCTTTTCGGCCCGCGGATCGAATACCCCGTGCACTGCGGCCACGAGGCGTCCTTTCTCGGCCGGTTCCCCCCGGGAACGCCCCTCCTGGTGGACCCCTCGAACGGCCGGTACCTCTCCCTTCAACCGCTCGTCATCTGGTCGAAAAGCCGTTCCAGCCCCTTCGGGTCCCTCTTCGTTCTCCGCCACCTGGAAGGTCTACGGGGCCAGTTCGTGGAAGAGGGCCTCCCGGGGTTTCCCATCGTGAACGCCTTTCTTTCCGGTTCCCCCGCGAGGGGGACCCTGCCCGTGGAACCGAGCGTCCTCGATCGGCTCCAGTCCCCCCCTGTCCGGTTCTGCGACGGCGCCTCCGAGGACCCTTACGACATCCTCGGTCTCATCTGGAGGGGGGGGCTGTCGGACGTCTACGTCGCCCGGAGGAAGGGGGACGGCGGGCGCGTCGTCGTGAAGACCTACGAAGGCGAAAGGGGGCTTCTCGACGAGAGCTACCGGTATTTCCGGGACGAGGAAAGCCTGGGAAACCGGGTGCGTCACCGGGGCGTGGTCTCCCCCGTGAAGGTTCCCGTCGCCGGGGGCGGCGTCGTGTACGAGCAGGAACTGATCGACAAAGGCTCCCTGAACGACCTGATCCAGTCGAACGGCGTCCTGACAGCCGAGACCGCCCGGAGCATCACCGAACAGCTCCTCGATGCCCTGGAGGCCGTTCACGGGGCTTCGGTGGTCCACAACGACGTCAAACCGGACAACATCCTTTTCAAGGACGACGGGACGATCCGCCTCATCGATTTCGGCATCGCGAAATCCCTTGAACGGGAAAACCGGAACTTTCGTTCCGGCACCGTTACGGGCACCCGGGGCTACATGGCGCCGGAACTGGTCCTGGGACACCCCCCCACCGTCCGGAGCGATCTGTACTCCGTCGGCGTCGTCCTCGCCCAGATGCTCTGCGGGCGGGTGATTTCCTCCTTCCGTGAAGCGGCGGCATCCCGCGAGATCCCCCCGGCGTTTCTTCCCTTTCTCGAGGGCTGCCTCGCCGCCGATGAAAGGGATCGATACCCTTCCGCCCGTGAAGCGCTCCCGGCCATCCGGGGCGTCCCGGCGGAATCCCTTCGGACCATCACCCTGGACGTGGAAGGGACCCTCGTGGACAACGGCTATGAACGGACCCCACGCCCCGGCCTCACCGGATTTCTCGAATTTCTCATGAAGCACTTTCACAGGATCTTCGTTTACACCACCCTGACGGCGGAGGAAACGGAGGAAGTCTTCCGGCACCTCTTCTCCGAGGGCCACGTTCCCCGCCGGTTCATCGAGCGGTACGAGTACATCCCCTGGGGCCGGCGCTCCGAGGACTTCTTCAAGGACCTGCGGCGGTGCAGGGTTCCCCTGGAAAGCAACCGGATCCTCGACGACTCGGAAGCGGTGATCCCGGAGGACCAGGTGCACTGGTGGATCCCCATCGAGGAATTTTACGACCGGAACGCCTTCGACCGCGGTCTTTTCATCGCCGCCGACAGGATTCTCGAAGCGTTCCGGCTGAAAAAAGGCTGAGGACCCCGAAACCGGCACGCCGGCAACCCGGCGGACGGCAACGGTGCAAACGCCATCGGAACAAGCGTTCTGATCGTTTTCCCCGGAGCGTTCTTTTTTACTTGCAAAATTATTTCAGACAGTTCATTGTTTTACGAATTCCATACAGTCTGGAAGGTCCCCCATTACCGGATCGCGATCGGAACTTTATTTCCGTTCGTTACCCCGGGAAAGGGGGAAGCCTCGAAACCACAGGGTTTTCAGACTGGCACATTCCATGCAGAAAACCCCAGCGACAAGAGATTCAGGAGTTCCTTGACAGGTAAGAAAAGGCGAATCTCATTCGCCTGCCACATGAAGCGTGGTAAAATCGAACACCGGAGGAGAAAACATGAAGAAGTTTTTTGCAACCATTCTTGCCATTTTGCTGCTCTTCTCGTTCACGCTGACCGTCGGGTGTCAGAAGACGGAACCGCAGCCCGCTGCGGCGCCGCCGGCTGCCGCTCCTGCGGAACCGGAGAAGAAGGCTGAGGAAGCCAAGCCCGCCGAGGGCGCGGCCCCCGCGGCGCCGGCACAGGCCGCTCCCGCCGCTCCCGCCGCCTCGTCCGAAAGCAAGTAAGGGTGAGGAAAACAAAAAAAACGCCGTGAAATTGAATTTCACGGCGTTTTTCTTTTCCGGCGCGGCCGGACCGTCCGGACTATTTCGACTGAACCTTGAATTCGTCTCTCCGGTTTTTCGCCCAGGCCGCTTCATCATGACCGGGGTCGACCGGTTTCTCTTCCCCGTAACTCACCGTCGAGATCCTGCCGGCGTCGATTCCGAGATCGACGAGGAACTGCTTGGCTCCGTTGGCCCTTCTCTCGCCGAGGGCGAGGTTGTATTCCACGGTGCCGCGCTCATCGCAATTCCCCTCGATGAGAACGGAGGCGGCAGGGTTCGCCTTGAGCCATTCCGCCTTTTTCTGGAGCGCTTCCCGGGCCTCCGGTTTCAAGTCCGCCCGGTCGAAGTCGAAATAGATCTTCTCCGACTCGAAAATTTCGATCTCCGACGGACCTGAGGGCGCGGGGGCCGCTTCCGCTTCCGGAACGGGCGCGGGCTCCGGAGCCGCCACCGCGACCGGTGCGGCCTCGGCGGGCTTTTCCCCTGTCACTATGGCCTTCTTGGGACAGCAGCCAGAGGCAAGACCAACCATGACGGACAACACGATGATGCTCAAACCCCAAAAAACACGTCGAATCACTTTTTCACCCCCAAAGGCTTTTCTTGACCATAAAACGGACCCATCCTCCCGAAAGGCGGGAAGACGGCCCGACACCATCGGACCACTGGAAAGAAGCGGTGCAGACGATTCAACCGCCCCTTGTCTCTTTCGTCGATGAAACCTTATACCACATCGAGACCGCATGGGGAGAAAAATATCTCATTGTCCGGCTTTTCTTTTTTTCTCCCGCGGGCACGGCACGGCGTCGCCCCGCCGACCGCTTTTTTTCCGTTTTTCACAAATTCGTCATCTTTTCAAGCGTAAAGGATTCCACGCGGATCGTCATGTTGCCGGCGTCATCCAGGCGGACCGCGCCCGTCGCTTCGACCATGGACCGGACGTGCCTCGGGAGCGACGCGCCGGCGCCGCTCCGGTCGACATGGTACCGCTTCTCCTCCCGGGTGTCGATCGCCACATCCACGACCTCCCCCCCCTCGTTCCAGGAAAAGGGGACGACGATTCCCCGGATGGTCTGTCTTTCTCCTTTTTCGGGATCGCGATCCATATCGGCCTTTCCCGGCGACGGGCGTTCCTTTTCCCCCTTCTTAGCATACCCCGTGCCAGCGGTTAACCCATTAAGATCACGACGGATTGTGCATGAATCGGGAAAAAGGCAGAATTCCATTTCCGGTTTTTCCCGATCAGCCTTCCGCCTTTGGTGAGCAACCATTTGAAATGCATGTTAAAATTATTGAAAAGGAAAGGAGGGATTTTTCCGTTTTTCGTCCGGAAAAAGGGAACCGTCGTTCCGATTTTTTTCAGAATCCCGATTTCTTGTAGGTTTCCTTTCGGAGCCCGTAGCGCATCATCAGTTTGTGGAGCTGGCGGGTGGTGATACCCGCCGCTTCGGCGGTTTCACGGATCCGTCCCTCGTGCCGGGCAAGGGTCTTTTCCAGATATTTGCGCACCGCCTCGCTTTTCACCTCGCCGAGGGTTCTCCCGTTGTCGGGGGGTTCGGCGCCTTCGTGCCGTCCCTTCTGAAACAGCTCCCCGGGAAAGCTGGCCGGGGTCAGCACGGACGACTTCTCGATGACGTAGGCCCGCTCCATGAGGTTCTTCATTTCCCGGATGTTTCCCGGCCAGGGGTAACGGGCGAAGGCTTCGAGGACCCTGGGATCGATGTCCCGGATCTCCTTGGCGTTCATCCGGTTCAATTCCCTCAGGAAGGAATCGGCGAGAAAGGGAATGTCCTCCCTCCGTTCCCTGAGGGGCGGCACCTCGACGGGAAAGACGCTCAGGCGATAGTACAGATCGTTCCGGAAATCTCCCCGCCCGACCATTTCCTCCAGGTTCGAATTGGTGGCGGCGATCACCCGGACGTCCACGGGCAGTTCCGCCTCCCCCCCCACTCTCTGGATGTTCTGCTCCTGGAGGACCTGCAAAAGCCGGATCTGGGCGGCATGGGTGAGGGTCCCGATCTCGTCGAGAAAGATGGTCCCCTTGTGGGCGATTTCGAACTTCCCGAGCTTCCTCCGGTCCGCCCCGGTGAACGCCCCTTTTTCGTGGCCGAAAAGCTCGCTTTCCAGGAGGGTGTCCTGGATGGCGCCGCAATGGACGTGTATGAGCTGGGCCTTCGCCCTGTTGCTGCAGCGGTGAATGAGTTTCGCCAGGGTGCCCTTCCCCGTCCCCGTTTCCCCCGTCAGCAGGACGGTGGTTTTCATGCACGCGACGGCCTTCACCTTGTCGAAGACTTCCCGCATCACCGGGCTCGACGTGTTTGCGATTTCCAGGGAATCGCTCTGCCAGAGTTTCTCGCGGAGATAATTCAGCTCCGATTTCATGAGGACGGTCTTGTAAACCGTCTCGGTCACGTGACGCAGTTCCTCCCTGCTGATGGGGAAGGTCACGTAATTGCCGGCGCCCGCCTTGACGGCCATGACGGCGTCCCGGATCCTTTCCTGCGACGCCATGACGATGATCTGGACCGTGGGATACACCTGCCAGAGGACGGACAGGGAGAGCCGGTAATCGGCGGCGTCCGCCGTGGGCGGCTGAAGGCGCCGGAGGAGCGTCACGTCGATGAAAAGAAACTCGCACCGCTTTCGCCTGAAGAGTTCGAGGCATTCCTCGGGCCCGCGGGCCACGTCGATCCGGTACTCATGATGAAACGAATCCCGTATGGTGTCCACGGCCGACGGATTTTCCGATGCGACAAGAATGGATTTCATATGTTGCCGTCCACCTCGACCGGTCCTTTTAGTCCCACATCGCTCTTTTTACAAGGATTTTCTCTCGGAGTGTTCTCTCAGGCAAGGATGCCCGCCACGGGGATCCGAAACAGCTTTTTGATCACCTCGTCAAAATAATCGGGAAGATAACGGTTCCAGAGCCTGATGGGCAGTTCCCTGATTTCTCTTTGCCGCGAATAAGGGAAGAGGAAGAGATACTCCATCAGATATTCCACGTTGGCCGCGAGCGGCCCCCGGTACTGGCGGCTCATCCGCTGTTCCAGGATCCGGTCCTCGTGCATGGATCTGCCGATCTCGCTTTCCAGGGTTTCCTGGTAGGTCGAAACGATGATCTCGATGTGGACGCTTCGCTCCCCCGTCACGATGAATTCCCGGAATTCGTCGTTCACCTTCCCGCCGTTCCAGCCCCGGGCCGACAGGAAACGAAGCACGTCGTTCCCGAGGGGTATTCCGGCGATTTCCTTCTTCGGGGGGGTGTACCGGACGATGAAGTTGGTGGCGTTGTAGCGCCCCTTGTGTTTCTCCTCCTCCACGATGTCGAAACGCTCCCCGGCGGTCAGGACTTCCTTCAGCCTCTCCTGGTCGCCCGATTCCATGATGATTTTCACCCCCGCCACGTCGTTGATGACCGGGGCCCCCATGCCGACGAGGGGTTTGCGGTTTTTCAGGTCCTCCAGGATCCGGTTTTCCGCCCGGAGGAACTCGGCCTGCATGTCTTCCGGGGAGGTGACGAGGTGCGACCGGGGAATGCCCAGGTACCGGGCCCGTTCCTCCGCGAGAAGCGCCGCCTGTTCCCGGATGTTCCGGAAAATCTGGTCGACGATCCTTCTCGCCCCCTTTTCCGCCAGCCGCCGGACCCGCTTGATCCGGGAAGATGCCAGGTATCTCGGCCCTCCCTCTTCCTCGCGGAAGTACAGGGTCCCGTGGAAGGGGGTCTCCCGGTAGAACCTTCCCGGATTGTCCCGATAATCGCGCACCAATTCATCGATCCTGGCGTTCCGGTAAGGGGGATGGGCGATCAGGGCATCCTTCAGATCCCCCTTCAGGCTGACCGGCCGGCTTGCCAGACCTTTCCCGTAGAGGGCTTCGAGGATCTCCCGGGAAAACCGGTCGAGATACCGGGACACATAGGCGTTGTTGAAGTGGACCAGGCGGGTTACCGAATCCCCGTCCGCGGGCCGGAGTTCGTTGAACATCCACCGGCGGATGATGTCGCACAGCAGCGATCTGTGGATGTAACTGTTGATGGTGATCATACCGGGGCACCTTCCGTTTCGGTTGCGGGCATCGATCGTTCATCTCCCGGGTACAGCGGGAGGTCGTAACGCTGTTCCCTGAGGGGCCTGCCCCACTGAAAAACCTCCTTTTCCGCGGTCAGGCGGAAGCCGGCGTCGCGGTAGATCCGGGCCGCCATGGGAAGGATATGGACGGTCCACAGAAAAATGGACCGGTATCCCGTTTCCCTTGCGAACCGGACCGCTTCCTCCACGAGGCGGCGCCCGATGCCCATGCCCCTGGCGGCGGGGTCCAGGAGCAGCCAGCGAAGCTGTGCTTCCTCCCGGGAATGCTCCGCAACGGCCGCCGATCCCAGGAAGGAATCCTTTTGTTCGACGATCCAGATCCGCTGCCGGTCTCCACGGTTTCCGGCAAAAACCGACAGGGGACCCGCCACGTAGATTTCTATGGAAACGTCGAATCCGCACTCCTTCGAATACAGCACCCCGTGCTGGCGGATGATGGACCCGAGATCGCCCGGCCTGAGGTCGTTTCGCACGGTGACGGTCGACCCGTCTTTGCAGGCAAACGCCATGGACATCGAACAGCGCCCCGAAATCCCCCCGCCCGGCGGTACGGGTTTTTTCTTCCCGTTCAAGAGATCCCCTGTCGGGAACCGTACTGCGAAGGGACCGGCACCCCCTCCAGCACCTCCCGGATCGTCCGGGCGAGGTCGGCCAGCATGATCGGCTTCTGCAGGAAAGCGCGGCATCCTCCCTCCATGATCCTGCCGACCTGTCCGTTCCTGCTGTACCCGCTGGACAGGATGACCTTCACGTCCCCGTCGATTTCCTTCAGCCTTTCGAACGTTTCCTCGCCGCTCATGCCGGGCATGACCATGTCCAGAATGACGAGGGCGATCCCGTCTCTTCCGGCTTCGTAGATACCGATCGCCTCCGTTCCCGACCGGGCGGCCAGGACCCGGTATCCCAGGCTTTCGAGCATTTCCTTCGTCACGGTGACGACCATTTCCTCGTCATCCACGACCAGGAGGGTTTCCGTCCCGCGGAGCGGCACCTCGGAAACCCTGGTGGTCTTGAGAACTTCCTTCTGAGAGGCGGGAAGGTAGAAATGGAAGGTCGCTCCGTGTCCCTTCTCGCTGTATACGTTGACGATGCCGTTGTGATTCCGGATGATTCCGTAGACAATGGACAGGCCGAGCCCGGTCCCGCGGCCGACCTCCCGGGTGGTGAAAAAGGGCTCGAAGAGCCGTTCCTTCGTCTTTTCGTCCATTCCCACTCCCGTGTCGGTCACGGAAATCCTCACGTACTTGCCGGGGGCGATGCGGTACGGCTCGACGTACCTCTCGTCGAGAACCGCGTTGGCCGTTTCCAGATACAGGTCCCCGCCGGCCGGCATGGCCTGCCACGCGTTCACGAAGAGATTCATCAGGACCTGCTCGATCTGTCCCCGATCGGCTTCCACGGTCCACAGATCCTCTTCGTATTTCTTGTGAATGGTGATGTCCTTCTTCGCCCGGCCGAACAGGGTGGTGGTCTTTTCCACGATCTCATTGAGATCGGCGGGCTTGAAATCCTGCGACCCTCCCCGGGCGAATCCGAGCAGTTGCCGGGTCAGATGAGACCCGCTCTGCACCAGGGCCTCGATCCCCTTCACACGGTCGGACCGGGGCTGGTCCATCCCGTCTTCCATGGACATCAGGGAGGCATGTCCGAGAATGCCCATGAGGATATTGTTGAAGTCATGGGCGATGCCGC
>ENA-ORXD01002494-ORXD01002494.1-sediment-metagenome-genome-assembly--contig:-NODE-2494-length-12141-cov-3.946950_pt1 | contig 12141 bp, 8 predicted proteins | sample MGYA00237862_ERZ511471 | MGnify/ENA metagenome assembly ERZ511471 | reverse complement strand
TTTCCCTACACGACGCTCTTCCGATCTCTTTGTCCCTCGCATTATCCCCCACATGCTGAAGGGTTTTCCGTAGATAAAAGACAGGACACACCTATGAAAACTTCTGGTGCTATGATTTAAGGGGGAAGATAGGCTATCCACGTTGATCTCCGGAGCCAAAGGTGGGAGATCTTTGTTGAGCCAACAATGTGGGAATGTCTCGAGGGATCTTCTTTACCAGGAGAAAATTTTTCGGGGGACAACTTCAGATTGTCAGTGGATCCGGGATCCTCATCTCAAATAAATCAGTTTTGGCTTATAAGAGAGATGTGTGGTTGTTATCCTCTTTTTTTCACCTACGAATCTTCAGCGTTAAGCTGCTGATTAAAATAAGCATTTCCATTTGAAATCAGGCACGCCGCATTCGAATAATCAGTACCCCGGCCGCTATCGTCAAGAGAAATAGTACGATCATCCCCCATCTACTCAGAGAGGGGATGTTGGCGGGCTTTAATAGGGTAGCCTTCCCGCGAGCCATGACCAGGTGTTTTCCAGCACCTGTTTCCAGGCTATAAAACTCGAACCTGTAATTGAAATATTGCCGAACACCTCATAGTGATCGTTATTCTATTTTTTGGTAATGTTCAACTTGGGCATGACGAAGGCACAGCCGTTACAGCCCCGGCAGGCCGTCCAGCATCATGTTGTCTGCCGATGCGTTTAACTGAAATCCGGCAATCTTACGGTCCGATGAATAGACGATGTAAGTGGCGCCATGGATATCTCCGGAAAACAAATCTGAGGGCATACCGACCACCTTTTCATGAGGTTTCATGGAAATGGTTTCTGCAGATACGATGTCGCCTCTGTCATTGTATGCGGTCAGGTCCACGGAAGCCGGTGAATCCTCCACATTGACAAAAGCGATCCCCGTCCACCCGTCTTTTTCGATCTTTGCGAAGATTCCACTTGTATCGTCGATGCCGACGCAATCGTATCCCCCCAACTGCTTACCGTCATTTGTGCCGAACAGTTGAAACCCCGTAACAGGGATGTCGGCTTCGAGCCTGAACCATGCCGTTCCGGCAGGAAAATTCAAGTTCCCTGCCGTGCCGACATATTTTCCCTTTCCGGGAAGGGTAATAAGCTTGGGAGGCAACGAGGTGCCGTCATCCCTATAGGGAAGGATGTTGAGGTTACAGGAAATGCCCGAAGGGTTATATGCGACGATTCCCGTCCACCATCTTGAATCGCTTGCCATATGTGGATAATAGATATTGAATGACGCTTTGTTGCTTAAGAGGATACCGCTCAGATAACTGTTTCCGCTTTCCTCGGTACTGCCAAACAATGCGAGCCCTGCCATACCGCTGCAGTTCCTTGCTGTCGCGGAATGTATGCCTGGCTGCATCACCCCTCCGAACAGGTTTCTGATGGTGAATGCCTGGTGCTCATAGGGGCCGATGGTTCTGGTTACTGTGCTGCCGTTGTCAAAGTCTATAACGATGTCTTTAGATGATGGAGTCGTGTTGACGATACTGATTCCGGTCCACCAGTTTTCGTCCGATGCAATGTGCGGGATATAATTAACGGTCGGAACGTCGTCTGCAACAGCCGGCAAGGCGACTCGACATTGTCCGTCGATATAGAACTTGGTGTATCCCGTAACATGATTCGAGTCGGCGAGAAAGATCAGGTATCCGATATCGGTGCCAGGATAGGCATCCGAAATTAAGCCTTCCCACCGGGCATTTGGTAAAAGGTAGAAGACGGTTACCGGATCGACAAGCTCACCAGAATCGGTGTAAGCCAGAAGACTCCCTCTGAGCATTTTCTCTTTACTGGTATTGATAAGGCTAATCTCCGTTTTCCAATTGCCGTCGCTTGCGACATGGGGGAACACCAATGATGCGGATTCCGCGGAAAGTGCAGCACAGAAGCTTGGAAACATGGTGGCAACGGTCAGGGTCGGTGGATTATACATCATGCACTCAGTGTAAGCGCCAAGATTCCCGTACACGTAGAGTCGATCACCGACGGTCATCGGACCGATATTGAAGGTTCCCGTCTTGTGCCTGGTCGCCTCTTTGAAGCCGCCCAGATATTCATACTGGGCGCCGTCGTGCAAGGAAAACCGATTGACAGGGATTCCATCCTGCGACGGTCTGCGGGCTGTGATGTTATAGGGCCAGGTGCGGGACGGAATCGTACTGTACCGGGACGTCAAATGCGCAGGAATGATATAAGCAGAAAATTCCACATCCGTTGTAGCCCTGGATCGTCCAGCGATGGCAAGATTAAAGTATGTATAGTCATGCATGTAATCCAGGCGTACGTCAGCTCTTTGGTCCCTGTGGCCGGTCAATTCATAAATTGCCACCCAGTGCCATGTGTCTTTAACGTATTGAGTGTCTCCTATGATCAAGGGGCTCCAACTGGCTACCGTCCCCACGGCACTTGCCTGTGCGACAATGGTTTCATTTATGACATCCGCATAGTTGTTCCACTGGGATATACCTGGGCCGTAAATATTCCCCATCGGGTTTACACCGAACCAGTCCAATACGGTGCCTGTCAGGCCCGTAATCATGTCTGCTATCGACACCCCTGAATTGAGAGGGTCATATGGAGCAAAAGGAGGATCTGGAGGATCGAACTTGGCGACTTCTCTTGAGATGCTGCCGATTAGTTTGAGTTGTGCGCTCAGCGTTGAGGCAGGCAATATTAGGAGCATGAGTGCAGTGAGAATTGTGACGAATCTCGCTCTTTTCATCGCTCTCCCCCTGAATGCCTTTAAAAAGATAATTTTTTTCACGACCCCATGGTCATGCAACTCATTTGTGAAAATCCGTTTTGGTGAAAATAATTGTTCATGGGCCTCGTTCGTCGCCGGACTTCACGGAAGGCCCTTTGTTAACTACGCTTCGATTAGGACGAACTCCATCATTGCCTGACTCGACTGGCGAATCCTTGCCTAACCGATGGCTTTACCTTGCAAAGTACAAAAAACCCCGCTTCTTTTGAGAAACAGGGTTTCAACAATCTCTCCATGACATCACTTTTAAACAGGGTTGGAGTACTTGGCAACCGATTGATTATAATCCACTGGTTTTATTATCGGACCTAAGGCGTTAGAAAGTCAATAAGATACTTCGTTGATTATCACTTGAAGGGGGGAAGGTCCGTCAAAATGACTGTGGCCTAAATTACAGGAAGGAATAATCTCTCCTGAACAAGATTTTATCAGCTTCACTTGGATTGTTTGAAGACTTTTAACTTACCTGGAAAAGTTAGGCTCTTTCCGCACAACATAGGGGAGATAAGTTAATGGCAGTCAGTCTCCTCTTCGGTTAAGATGGTTTTCACCAATAGATCACTCGATCGAAAGATGGCATTGACATGGGAAAAGGGGTCAAAAAAGACTTGACCCGGCCCCTCGCAGAAAGCTCATCGGTTGATCGCCGTCATCTCATCAGGGGAGTACCGGTCACCCAGAACCTTGTCGGCCAAATGATCGAGCACACCCCGGTCTTCATCGGTTAGCCGGCAGTCAAGCGCTCCCAGATTGGTCTCCAGGTTGGCGAGCCTGGTTGTGCCGGGAATGGCGACAATGTGATCCCCCCGGCTCAACACCCAGGCCAGGGCAACCTGCGCCGCAGCGCATCCCATTCGAGCGGCGACTTCTTTGACTGCCTCCACCAGTTTGAGGTTGGCCTCGATATTGCCCGGCTGAAATCGAGGCTGCATCCGGGCCCGGAAATCCGTCTCGTCGGTAGGCCGCTCGCCGGCCGAGTTGTAGCGGCCCGTCAACATTCCCCGGCCCAGGGGCGCGTAAGCGACCAGGCTGATGTTCAGCTCTACGCATGCGGGGAGGATGTCCCGCTCGACATCCCGGCTGAAAATCGAATACTCGGTCTGAAGGGCGGCAACGGGATAAACGGCGTTCGCCCGCCTGATCGTCTCAGCCGAAGCCTCCGACAATCCGACAGCCCCGATTTTCCCTTCTTCAACCAACTTCGCCATCTCTCCCACCGTCTCTTCGATCGGGGTGGATGGATCCACACGGTGGAGATAGTACAGATCGATCCTGTCCGTACCCAGCCGCTGAAGACTCTTTTCGCAGGAGCTGCGGACATTGGCCGGCGAGCCGTCCACCCCCACAAAGGCGCCCGTGGCCGGATCCCTTTTGGGCCCAAACTTGGTGGCAAGCACGATTTGCTCCCGACACCCGGCAAAAGCCTTGCCCAGCAATCGCTCATTGCGCCCCTGGCCGTAGATTTCCGCGGTATCAAAGTGGGTGACTCCCGAGTCCACCGCCCGGTGGAGTAGATTAATGGCTTCCGACTCCTTCGCGGGCGGCCCGTAAAACTCGGAAAGACCCATGCAGCCAAGTCCGATGGCCGACACTGAAATCCCCGATTTCCCAAGATTACGCGTAATCATATATCCTCCTTGACCCTTACCCCGGGCCTTGACCCCGGGACCGCATGCCGCCTGACAATGAATATACGCAATACGCTTTTTCCATGACGCTTATAAAATAATCCATGCGATACTTCGTTAATTTTGTAGGAGGATTTAAATTTTTTGTCAAATGATAGTGAATCGTTCGGAACTCGCCGTTTATTGTCAGGTATCGCTTATTCCATGTAACACAGGATTTTGTGCAATCGGTCCCGTGAGATGGGACACTTTTCGGATTGCCGCAATCGGGAAAAGGTCCTTTTACGGATGGGAAAAGAAAGCAATGACCCAAGTCGGCTGTCAATACAAAATTCACCCGGATGTGGATGTATCTTTGCGTTCAGGTTATAATCAGGCAAAATCAGTAAGGAGATTATTATTATGAAGTACGCATTGATAACGGGTGCAAGCGCAGGAATAGGAAAAGCGTTAAGCTATAAATTTGCGGAAAAAGGACATAATCTCATTATCACCGCCAGAAGGGTAAATGAACTTGAGACTATAAAAAAAGATATCGAATCAAGATTTAAGGTTAACGTAATTGTCAAAACGGGCGATCTTGCGGAAGATGGCGCCGCATCAAGGCTGTATGATGATTTAAGGCGGTACGATATCAATATTCTTATTAATAATGCGGGTTTTGGCGATTTCTGCATGCCATGGGAAATAAACCTCGAAAAAGCGAATAGAATGCTCAACCTCAATGTCAAGGCATTGACCGAACTTTCATTGAAATTTGTCAGGGATCATGTGGAAGAAGACGCAACACTGATAAATGTGTCATCTGTCGGTGGATACTACCTGTTCCCGATCGCGGTAAGTTATTGTGCAACGAAATTTTATGTTTCGTCTTTTACCGAAGGAATCGCGGCCGCAGTGAAGATGGAAGGCAAAAAGCTGCGAGCAAAGGTTCTCGCTCCCGGACCGACGGAAAGTGAGTTTTTGATAGCTGCATCAAAAGATGCCGTTGTAAACGGTAAAGATTTTTTTACCGATAAGAATGCCTTCATTACCGCCGAACAGCTTGCAGATTATACATACAGGCTTTATGAAAGTGATAAGGTTGTGGGAATCGTAGATGGAGAAAAAAAGCTGATTTTGAAAGATCCCATGTTTCAAATATTTACGTCAGACACAAAACTTGCTTGAACGAAATAATTCTTTTGATATCAATTAATTATTGATTCGGAATCCTTGACGCTTCAAGCATCTCACCGGAGCAAACGGTCAGACCGCATGCTCACTTAATGCAGGCGATTGCCGCCGTCGACATCGAGAACGGCACCGGTCGTAAAGGTATTGCGGATGAGAAAGCGCAACGCCTCCGCGATTTCGGCGGGACGTCCCACCCGGCCCACCGGAACCTGGCTGCCCATTTGCTGAAAAAACCTCTCTTTCTCCTCCCCCGTCATCCAGTCATACATCGGCGTATCAACCAGGCCCGGCGAAAGAATGTTGACACGGACCGGCGCCAGCTCTTTCGCAAGAGTGAACGCCATCGCTTGAATTGCGCCGTTGACCGCCGCCACGCCGGAAGTATTGGGAATGGCGGAGCGGCACGCTCCGCCGATTGTAAAAGTGATGGAACCGTCTTTGCGGAGCTGTGGAAGGGCGGCCTGAGCACAAAGAAAATAGCCATAAAATTTATGGTCGAATGCGGTCTTTAATGCCTCAATTTTGAGGTCGCGAAACGATCCCCAGGCAACCTCTCCGCTGCCGACAAGGGCAAGATGATCGAACGGCCCGGTATGGGCGAAAAAGTCTATTACCGAAGCGGGATCGGTAAAGTCGAGGGGGAATCCCGTAACTTCACCTTGAACCTGGATCAGCGCGCGGTTGACGGTGTCCCGCGTGCGGCCGGAAATAATGATGCGGTATCCTTTTTCGACCAGAGATTGAGCGCAGGCCAATCCGATGCCGGAAGTCGCCCCGATGATGACAACGGTCTCTTTCATCCTTATCTCTCTCCTGCCCTCCTTTTACTTCCTGTATTGAGGTATAGGTATCGCTTATATTAATTTTGCGAATACGGCAAGGGGTTGATTTAGAATAGTGCCGCTGATGAAGACACCACAAAAGGAAAAAGACGTACGAGGAACGCGGTGTTGTCTTTGGGGCAAGAATATGTGCAAATCTATTCTTTCCATGTTGTTCAGTTCCGCGCCTTTCCTGCCGATATATTGGCTTTAGAGAACAGGGTTTGACGGCGCAACATCAGGGCTTTCGAAACGGAATTTATCATCAATCGCATGGACGGTGTTCTGACTCGTGGATGAGGGGGAAAAAGGAAAGCGTATGAAAATCATCGAGATGGTTCTGGTGAAAATGATCGTCGGCATCTGCGGTATCTGTTGCATGTTGTCTCTTGGGGGCTGCAGCTCCGATTCGTTCTCTTACAATGCAACGATTGCGGAAGGACGGGCTGCGGCGGCGGAAACCATTGAAAAGACCGGCGCTTCATCCATTTCACTGGCTCTTGTCGAAGGGGATAGAGTGGTGTGGGCGGAGGCTTTCGGTCTGGCGGACAAGGAGTCGGCGACCGCCCCCGGACCGGAAACAATGTACTGTATCGGATCGACCAGCAAGATGATCGCCGCCATCGCCGCCATGAAACTTGTGGATCAGGGACGGATCTCCCTCGATACGCCGATTGAGAACTACATCCCCTCGTTCAGCATGCTTTCCCCGGAATACGGGCAGGTCACGGTCAGGATGCTGCTCGACCACGCGTCAGGGTTCCCGGGCACCGACGAGCGTAATTCCGAAACCTCCTCCCCGCTGCCGTTCGACTTTTCCGCGCAGATCCTGGAAACCCTCGGGACGCAGAGACTCAAGCACCCCCCCGGTTATCTCAGCGTCTACTGCAACGACGGCTTCACGATGATCGAGCAGCTCGTCCTGGCGGTCACGGGCAGGAGCTTTGCGCAGTTCGTACAGGATGAGATATTTACCCCGCTCGGCATGAATCACAGCCGGTATCCCCTGGACTACTTCCCGGACGACAGCTATGCGAAAAGGTACGATAAGGAAGACGCGGCCATGCCGCAGATGTTCCTGAACGCTTTCGCCTCCGGCGGGCTGTACAGCACACCGTCCGATATGGCGAAGGTTGCCATGATGTTTATCGGAGGCGGAAAAATCGGAAACGTGGGCATCCTTTCACAGGAGGCCGTTTCCGCGATGGGCGTCGACCAGACCCTGGAGAGCTTCAATCCCGTCAAGGCATATTCGACAAGCTATGGCCTTGGCTGGGACACGGTGTGCCAGCCGGGACTGGGAGCCGTCGATGTGCTGGGCTGGCAGAAGGGGGGAGACGTCACCAAGTACGGCTCCGTCATGACCATCGCGCCGGAGGAAGGATTGGCGGTTGTCGTCATGGGGGCTTCCGGCAGTTTCACTTCAGGCAGCGCCACCACGATTGCGGAACGGATCCTTTTGAGGGCGCTCGTGGAAAAAGGGTGTATCCCGGCAATGCCGTCGCCGCTGAATCTTTCGCCCCCTCCGGAGAAAACGCCTTCGGAGGAGCTTCTCGATTCGGTGAGGGGCTATTATGCGAACAACGGCGTCTTCATCCGGGTGTCCAGTCAATCCGGTTCCTTGAATGTCGACAAGTATGTTGCCAGTTCAAGCGGCTGGGAAACCATGCTGGCGGATCTGAAACTGCGTGATGACGATCGTTTTACCAGCGACGAAAATCCTTCCCAGTCCGTTTCATTCATATCCGCCGAGGGAAGGATGTACATGGTTCTCTATTATCTCGGGGGGTACGGCCATTATCAGGATCTTACGATACAATGTGAGAAGCTGGTCGCTCCCGCGGGAGTGCCGGCCTCGTGGAGCGGCCGGCTGGGCAGGAAATGGCTGATGACCAATGAACACCCCGATTCCGACACATGGAGCACCCCCGTCATGGCGTTGCTGGCTGTCGATAACCTGTTTTTTGCCGACTGGCTCGGAATGGAGGTTGTGAATCCTTTTTTCAGCGATGACCGGGCGGGCATGATGCTGTTGATTCCTCAAATAAACGGCAGGGACCTGAACGATGTGGTCATCGAAAACCGCGATGGCGGGGAATGGATCCGCTTCGGCAGTTATCTCTTTCGCCCTCGTGAAACAGTCGTTGTGCTGAGCGACGGAGACAATGCCGTGGAAATCGGCGCGGAGGGATTTGCGGAATGGCGGGCGATCGATGCCGCCGGAACGAAATCGGTGACGATCACTCCCGCCCCCTCGGATGGCCGCTGGAAACTATACAACAATGATCTCCAGCGGATTGAATCGGGAGAGGGGGCGGAAAGCGTAACGCTTTCCGGCGGAAGGTATTACCTGCTTTTATTCAGTGATGCAGGAGTGCATGTGGAGTGAAGGCAATCCGGAGTCGATTTTGACGTTTTTCTATCCGTCGGCGGATCGGTCGTGCGGCTTGATGATGACCTTGACCGACTCCCGGCCGTCCGACACCAGCCGGAAGCCCTGGGCGATGTCGTCCAGGGCGAGGCGGTGCGTGATGAGATCATCCACGACAATTTCGCCGGATTCGATCAGACGCATCGCCTCGGCGATGTCGGGAGGCCCGCAATAATAGGATGTGAGGATGGTGATTTCCTTCATCCAGAAATCGTTGACGGGGACCACGACATTTTTATCGGGTCCCGGCACGGCGAACAGCACGATCACGCCGCCCTTGTCCACGCATTTCCACGTCTGCTCCAGGGCCTGCTGCGCCGCCGTGCATAATAATACGACATCCGCCTTCTTGCCGGTTTCCGCAATCAACCGGCCGGCCACGTCGTCCGCGGCGTCGATGACGAGATCGGCGCCCGACCAGGTGGCGTAGTCCAGTTTCGTTCGATTGACATCCACCGCGGTGACGTTGCATCCTTTCGCTTTGGCCAGCTTCACGTGCAGCAATCCGGCCATGCCGCAGCCGATCACCATCACGGAGTCTTCTTTTTTGATCCCGGCCAGCCGCTGGGCCCGGACCACGCAGGCCAGCGGTTCGATGAACGTGCCTTGATCGTACGTGACGGTTTCCGGCAGCAGGTAGGTTCCGTTTTCCACCAGTGCCGGGGGAACCAGAATGTATTCGGCAAAGCCGCCGGGCAGCCGTTCCTTGACTTCCGTGCATTGAGGGAAGTGGCCCCTTACGCAGTAGAAACATTTCCCGCAGGGTACCTTCGGAGCGATGAACACCCTGTCGCCCGGTTTGAATCCTTTTACGGAACCGCCGACGGCCACGACCTCGGCGCCAACCTCATGCCCCTGCACCAGCGGCGCTCGCGGAAGCCGGTACCATTCGACGATGTCGCTGCCGCAGATGCCGCAGGAAATCACCTTGACCAGCATTTCGCCGGGGCCGGGCGCCGGCGTCGGCACTTCCTCGATCCGGATGTCCCGATTGTTGTACCAGTAGGAGACTTTCATTTTTCTCTTTTCAAGGTATTGTAGAGATCGAAAGCCCGGGCCGGAGTTTCGTTGTCATGGACGACGGCCCTCACGGCCTTGATCATGGCGACCGGCGCGTCCGACTGGAAAATGTTGCGTCCCATGTCCACGCCTGAGGCGCCTTGCTGCACGGCGTTGTAGGCCATGGTCAGCGCTTCTTTCTCCGGTATTTTCTTGCCGCCCGCCATGACGATCGGCACGGGACAGGATGCGGTGACGGTCTCGAAATCCTTCTCGACATAATAAGTCTTGATGTAATGGGCGCCAAGCTCCGCGCAGATCCGGCAGGCGAGCCGGAAGTACTGCGCGTCGCGGGCCATGTCCTTTCCCACCGCGGTCACGGCCAGGGTCGGAATGCCGTAACGGTTGCCGATGTCCACCATCCGGGTCATGTTGATGATGGACTGTTTTTCGTATTCGCCGCCGATGAATACCTGAACGGCCATGGCGCAAACGTTCAGGCGGATGGATTCTTCAATGTCGACGGCGATGTCCTCGTTGGACAGCTCCTTGAGAATACTGGCGCCGCCGGAAACCCGAAGAACGATGGACCTGGAAGTGGAAGGCGGTACGACGGTGCGCAGAATTCCCCGGGTCAGCATCAGGGTGTCCGCATAAGGGACCAGGGGAAGAATGTTGATATCGACCCGTTCCAGACCGGTGGTCGGTCCCTGAAAATATCCGTGATCGATGGCCAGCATGACCGTCCGGCCCGATGCGGGACTGAAGATCCGCGCCAGCCTGTTTTTTATTCCCCAATCCAGCGAACCCGAACCTTTGAGGAAAAATCCCTCCGTCTGCTGCGGTCTGTCCGTATAAAACAATTTGGCTTCCTTGATTCCATCGGCATCCGGCATCGGTTGCATTCTCCTTTCCAAATGGGCTGATGTATTTTTAATTTAATTTGGGGTCGGACCAAGATAACATGTTCATATATCAGGATATATCTGCCATAGAAGGCTGTTTTCAGGCCTTAGACGCGCATTTTCAGACCCAAAATCGTTGTTGTACGATTCAATTGGATCTTGAAGGATGTGCAGGTCTGTGTCCTTCAAGGGTCGTGTCTTGCGGCCGGTACCCCTGGCTCCCAGTTGCTGCCTGACCCCCTCCACGAACTCACGGCTTCCGACAGCGACACTCTCCGACCAGAAGCCCTGTCTCATGGAACCCGTGGCAACGGCCTTTTGAATCCATTCAATATATTTATCCTGGAAATTCTCTCCCATACCCAACAGTTGCCTGAGTCGATCCCGGGCAATGATCCCATATCGCCTGGGGCAAGCCGTCAACTCATGGTAACCGCAATGCCTCCATTCTCCAGGATGACTCACAGCCCCCGCCCGAATCATGTTCAAATCAATGTACAGCATGCATTGTGTCAGATGGGATTCCGTCTCCACGGAAGTAGCGTGATAACGATCTTCCCAGAAAGCCCCGTTCCGCCGTTTTCGACGGTTGTATTCCTGGGCTGTCCTCCCGGCAATGAGTTGCAACGACCTAGGAATGACATCCCTGTCATAGCCTCCGTATACAAGAAGATGAATGTGATTGGAGGTTGCCATGTAATTCAGCACCTCGAGACCATAGCGCTTCTTCGCCTCGAAAAGCCAGTGCACCCAGGTATCACGGTCGACGGAAAACTTGAGGAGAAACGTTTTCTCGTGGCAACGATGTGTGATGTGCCAGACATGATTTGGTAAGAAGTGTCTGTTTGCCCTTGGCATATTCACCTATGAAGGAGCCGTTTCGTTACCATACGGATGGGATTAACCTCTTTCTGTTTTCAGCGTATTCGGAGTATCTTTTTTTCGGGTAAGCCTGATGAAACCAAGTACGATGATTCCAGCAACAAAACGAGCCACATGGTCGACGGCGTAATATCTTTCTTATTCACTGAAATGATTTCCGCGGTCTGCCCTGAGAGAAGGATCGAACGCTGATTATGAATATCCGGTTGTTTCCTCTCGATCTTTCGCCCAATCCTACTTCAATTCATTAACAATGAAAAGAGATAATCGGTTTCTTCACAAACTCCGGAGGATGTCCGACCACAACAGTTTCCTTACGGATACAGTGGCAATGGCCATTAGATCACATCCTGCGCAACGGTTCCGGAGATCCTTCCCTGCAGGAAGCGCCTTTTCGCCCCGGGCATATTCAATGATGAAGAAGTCGTTTTCTTAAAGTGCGTTTTTCGGTGTTAAAAAAGGCCTTCTAAGACAAAAAAAATGGCTTAAACTGCACTTTTATCAT
>ENA-ORXD01002493-ORXD01002493.1-sediment-metagenome-genome-assembly--contig:-NODE-2493-length-12142-cov-3.623373_pt1 | contig 12142 bp, 12 predicted proteins | sample MGYA00237862_ERZ511471 | MGnify/ENA metagenome assembly ERZ511471 | reverse complement strand
CGAGCAGGACGCGAAGATCGCCGGACTCGTCCTCGACAAGGGGGTTGCCTGCATCATCGTGGTGAACAAGTGGGACAAGATTAAAAAAGACAACTCCACCGTGGGGAAATTTGTCGAGGACATTAAAGATAAAATCAAATTCATGGATTTTGCCCCAATTATTTTTATCTCGGCGGTTACAGGACAACGCGCGCCGAAGATTTTCGAGATGATCGATAAAGTTTTTGATCAATATACAAAGAGAATAGGCACATCTCCGTTAAATGATTTGGTAGAAAAATCAGTGCGGAGCAACCCGATGGCACGTTATTCAAATAGACAGATGCATATTTCTTACGCGACACAGACAGATGTCAAACCGCCGACCTTTGTCTTCTTTGTCAGCAACACCAAAGGCATCCATTTTTCCTATGAACGGTATCTTATGAATGAAATACGTGATGAATTTGGATTTGACAGCGTTCCGCTGAAACTTGTTTTTCGGACAAAGAGATAAAATGACTATTTGAAATGATATATAAAATTATAAAATTGACTATTTAATCATAATATGATAAAAATTAACAAATTTTGATTAAAAATATTTAAAATAGGAGACAATTATGAAAGTATGTCTTCACTGTGGAAAGCAGCTCCGGGATGATACTAAAAAATGTTTTTTCTGTGGTGAAATGGCCGATGAACTTCCACAACAGAAACAATCTTTGGAGAAATGGAAAAAGAATAAAGATATTATAATTTTAATCGCTGTTATTTTAGGTTGTATTATCATCTATCTAATGAAGAAATAATAAATTTGATTTGATGATTAAAATATTTTTATTCATTTCATTTTTGAGATATTTTTATAAGAAGATAAATTTAAACAGAGTATTTTATTTCAGCGAACATGTTCTACATCAATTATTGCGTATTTGAGAAAGTAATCATCCTGACAGCCATTCAAAAAGTATTGGTTTGTAGGTAACATTATTCAGCTCTGATATTTTCATTATTTTTATAATCTAAATTTATTCAAAGTCAGTTTCTTTTAATCATTGTCCTTGTGATTTTGATGTGAACTTATCATATAAACGCAAATTTATGAATGGATGGTTTTATTGATTTACTTCCGTAACGTCAGCCTTTCTTTTTTAGATAAGAAGCTTTTCGACAATATCAACTGGACGATTCATCCCCAGAACCGTATCGGCCTGGTTGGAGAAAACGGTACCGGCAAGACAACCCTTTTTCGGGCGATATTAGAACAGGTGCCTCTTGATTCCGGGAGGATAGAAATTCCCGGTAAAAAGCAAAAAAGATTCGGATATCTGCCGCAGGATCTCGTTGAACTTGAACCTGTCCCGCTGATTAATTTTCTCAAAAAGAAAAGTGGACTTGCAACGATTGAAGAATCAATCCGGGATCTAGAGCATCAGTTATCCTCGATCAAATATCATACATCGGAATATGGAGCTCTTTCGCAAAAATATTCTGACGCTCTGTCTCATTTCAACGCTATGGACGGCTACGCTTTTGAATCCCGCGCTAAACAGGTGCTCAAGGGTTTTGGCTTCAAAGAAAGCGACTTTAATCAAAATTGCGATTCGTTTTCGGGGGGCTGGAAAATGCGCATCCTGCTGACGTCTATTCTTTTGGCCAAACCTGATATCATGCTTCTGGACGAACCGACCAATCATTTGGATACAGAAAGCATGGAGTGGCTGGAATCCTATCTTAAGGATTATCCGGGAACCATCATGGTTATTTCACATGATCATTTCTTCCTCGATAAAATAGCCATGCAGATTGCCGAACTATCATCATACAATATTCATATCTATAAAGGGAACTACTCGTATTATTTAAAAGAGAAGGAAAAACGCTATGCCGCCTTAAAAAAAGAAATGGAATTGCAGAAAGCGCAGATTAAAAAAGTCGAAGAATTCGTTGAGCGATTCCGTTATAAGGCGACAAAGGCTGCGCAGGTACAGAGTCGCGTTAAAATGCTGGAAAAATTTTCAGAAATCAAGCTGGAGGGAAAGGCAAAGACCGTCTCCATGAAATTTCCTGAAGGCAGAAAAAGTGCACGTGAGGTGGTAAAAATAGCCGACATGGGGCATCATTATGGTGATATAAATGTTTTTAGCGACTTGAATTTTACCTTGTTTCGCGGTGACAAGGTTGCTTTTGTTGGCGTGAATGGTTCCGGCAAATCGACGTTATCGAGATTGTTGAGCCTGACCGAGCGGCCTTGCTGCGGAGAAGTAAAATACGGTGACGGTGTCAATATGGCTTTCTTTTCCCAGGAAAGTTCACAGAATCTGAATTACAAAAATACAATCTGGGAAGAGGTAAATTCTGTCCCGGTCAAGGCTTCCGATCAGGACAAACGCAATTTGTTGGGTGCTTTTTTGTTTTCAGGAGATGATATTTTCAAGTCTGTTTCGGTGCTTTCCGGTGGAGAAAAATCGCGGCTCGCACTTTTGAAAATCATGCTTCTGGATACCAATTTTCTGATTCTTGATGAACCGACCAATCATCTTGATGTCAAAACCAGGGATATTTTTCAAAACGCCCTAGTCAACTATCACGGAACCGTGGCCATCGTATCACATGACCGCTATTTTCTGGATCATCTGGTAAACAAAGTATTCGAGTTAAAGGATGGGACAATCAATTTCTATGACGGCAATTATTCTTATTTTATCGAGAAACGTAGCCAAACAATAATTTCAGCCGGAAATGAAGAGATTTCAAGGATATTGTTCCCAACGCAGACATTAAAAAGTAAGGAAAAGAGGCGTCGGGAAGCGGAGGAGAGGAACAAGATTTACAAAAAAAGAGCGCCGCTGGAAAAGGAATTATCCGTTCTGGAAAAGAAAATTACTTCACTGGAAACAAAAAAAGCAGAGCATGAAAAGGTATTGTGTGATCCACAGATGCATAAAGTCCCATCGAAAATAAAAACGATGAATCTGGAATTAAAAGACATTAACGCTGAATTGGGAAAAGCTTATAACCGATGGACGGAACTGAATTTTAAACTGGAGCATGTAGCTAACAATTCAAAAAGCGTTTCGTCTTAACCGCCATCTAGTGAAGCTTTTTCAATGTTCTGATACCAGGCAGCAGGGTCAGTCAGGAATTCTTCCGTGTCACGTAGGGAAAGAAAGTGCTGCCTTTCGATGCCGGCGAGCAAATTAAAAAAAGCTTTTTCTTTAGGATCGTCGCTTCCTTTCTCCAACTTGGTATAAAGAGCCATACCTCTGGCTTCAAAATCAATGGCCGTCCGAATAGCTTTGAGATCATCTTCATTGCCCTTAATGCGGGCGGCTTTTTTCTCCGACATTGACTTTAAGATATTGTTGGAGCGTGATTTTCTGACTTTTAAAGGGATTGTTGCCGGCCATTTTTGTTTTGCTTCCCAATTTTCAAAGAGTTTTTTCAGCATTTCATAATGCTCTTTTTCTTCGTCGGCAATTTGCTTGAACATATTCTTGCCGGCAAGATTCTTCGTCCGGCGGGCGTGAGCCAGATAAAATTCTCTTTCGTTTAGCTCGTTATCCAATGCAAATTTCAGAGCGCTTACTCTCTTATTCATCTTGATACCTCCGTGCAAGGATGTTCAAGTAAATACACTTTTATTAATTATAAGTGATTATGCTGTTTAGAGCAACACGTTTTTATGTTAGGAATTAAATGAGTATGGAATATTTTTTTGTAGATTGAAATGCCGGCATTATTGAGTCTCGCACATATATTCAGAGATATTATTGCAGAGATCGGAAATCCGCTCCAAATGCAAAAGCATCTCCACAAAAATAGGCCCTGCATCCGGATCGCAAAGACGTTTATGAAATCTTTCCAGGTGCTTATCTCGAGATTCCTTAACCATTACATCAACCGTTTCTTCTCTTTCAACAATTTCCATGTTTTTATTGATATCCGGTTTTTCGATCATAGAAACAGCATCGGCAAAATTATGGCTGACCAATTCAATAATGTTATTTAATTCGCGTTCGCCGGGAAAACTGAAAATAATTCTCCGGTCAGCTTTTTGAAAGGCCAGTTTGTTGATGCATAAGGCATGAGAACCGATTCTTTCAATATCGTTGGTCATGGCCGTATAAGCGAAGATTTTTTTTGAAAACTCTTCGGATAATTTTTGTGCGGATATTTTTCGCAGATATCTGACCGTTTGCCTACGGATATTTTTTACAACCATTTCTATGTAGAAAAGAGATTTTCCCTCTGCCTCCTTATAATCATCAATCATTCTTACGCTTTTCAAATATATTTGCTGAACCAGATTGGTTTGCCTTGTCAGCTCCTTATGAACATTTTCCAACGCCTTTTGTGGATTTAAAATATCTTTGCTGTCAAGGTATTCCGGCCAGATGGAAAGGACTTCATCGTTACCGGGAAACAATTTATTCATCATGGCGGCAAAAGGTGTCAGCAGAAAAATAAAGGTTGTTACAATGACAAGATTCATCAGGAAGTGGGCAAAGGCAATTTGCTGAGCGGTATTTGACGAAATGCTGTGTAAAATATCAATGAAAAAAGGCATAAAAAGAAAACAGAGGCCGATTCCTACGCATTTGAATATTAGATGAGAGAAAGCCGTTCTCAATCCGCTTCTGGTGGCGACTGTTCCTGCCAGTAAAGCCGTAAAGGTCGTGCCGATATTGGCCCCCATGACAACTGAGACGGCATTTTCCAGAGATATCATATCCTGCTGCGCAAGAAGGACCATAATGCTGATCGGAATGGCGGAGGCGTGAACAAGGCCGGTAACGACGATACCCATTCCTATTCCGACCAGAGGATTGTGTGTTTGCGTAAACATTTCTATAAGAGCTATTGATTTTTTAAGAGGCTCCACAGCCTTGCCTACTAAATCCAGACCAAAAAACATCAGGCCGAAATAAAAAATCATTTCGCCCACCGTCTTCCATTTTTCTCTGCCGGTCAACCAGAGGAGCCCGCCGATGGAAATAATGAACGGAGATATGTCAGTGAAACGCCAGATGACGAATTGTACTGTCAATGTCGTGCCGATATCAGCGCCCAGGATGATGGCGAGTGAATTGGAAAAACTGATTAGTCCGGCACTGACCAGTCCAATGGTCAGCGCGGTGGATGCGGAAGAACTCTGAAAAACGATTGTCGAAAAAATGCCCGTGAGAAGACCAAAAAACGGCCTTCCCACGGCATATTTGATGTATTGTTTAATGCGGATATCAATCAATTTCCGGACGGCGGCAGAAAGATTGAACATGCCGATCAGAAATAAAACGATGCCGCTGATCACGATTAATATTTCTTTAATGGCCAAATCATACCCTTGAAGTTTTTTGTCGTTGCCACGTATTAATCAACTTTTTTGAACATTTTTCCTTTGGCGCCGCAAATGGGACAAATTTCGGGAGCTTCTTTTTCCGCGGTATATCCACAGACCGGGCAAACATAGTAGCTATAGGAATCTTTGGCGCTATCCAACTTGTTGAGCATTTCCTGATAGAGCCCGGCATGAATTTTTTCCACTTCATTGGCAAAATGAAAAGTGCGATCAGCGTCCTTATTTCCTTCGGCCTTGGCTGCTTCAATCATGGCCGGATACATGCTTTTAAACTCATGAGTTTCTCCGGCTATCGCTTCCTGAAGGTTTTCCTTGGTGGATTTGATTCCTTTTAATGCCCGCAGATGAGCATGGGCGTGAACAGTTTCCGCTTCCGCCGCCGCCCGGAATAATTTTGCCGCCTGCGGAAATCCCTCCTGATCGGCTTTGGCGGCAAAGGCCAGATATTTACGGTTTGCCTGTGATTCTCCGGCAAAAGCTTCCTTTAAATTTTCTTCTGACTTGGACATAAACTCCCCTCCAATATTTTTGCTTGAGCGAACATTAACATATAGAAAAGGCCTTTTCAATGGCGCATTTTGTGATATGTATGAATAATTTCAAATTGGGTTCGTTTGATATTCGAGGATTGCAATGCTTCGCATTCTTAATCATCGTCATTTTATTTTTGTTTTGGCCATAACGCTGGGCCTTATTCTTCCACAGCCGGCGCAATGGATGAAATATCTGATGATTCCCGCATTGGCTCTGATCATGACGCTGGCGACGATAAATGTCCCCGATAACTATTTCCAAAATCTACGCGCTCAGATTAAGCCGTCGTTTGCCGGAATATTAATGAGCTATGTTATTCTGGGAAGCGCTATTCTTTTTTTATCGACTTTATTTATGGATGATAAAAATCTGTGGATTGGCTTTGTCCTGATAGCGGCGGTTCCACCGGCGGTGGCTGTCATTCCCTTCACAGACCTTCTGCAGGGTGACGTCTCCTACACATTATCCGGAACAGTGGCTTCCTATCTGGCCGCTTTACTGATTATACTGCTCATTTTCTGGATGCTTATCAGTGAAAGTTTTGACGATCCCTATAAACTCATCCGGATCATACTTTTGCTGATTGTTCTTCCGTTGATTCTGTCCAGGGTTATTCTTTATTTGAACTTGCAGGACGGGATTGCTCGGGTACGCGGCCTGTTAACCAATTGGGGATTTTTTATCGTTCTCTATTCAATGATCGGCGTCAACAGAGATTTGATTTTCAGCAGGCCAATCATGGTATTACCTGTTGCCGGGATTGTCTTCACCTCAACATTTATTTTAGGTTGGGCAATTCAAAAAACGTGTATGTTTTGCAGAATCGACAAAAAAATTACAGTCAGCTTTGTTCTTCAGGGCACGTTAAAAAATCAGGGTATAGCCGGTGGACTTGCCATAGAACTTTTTGCGAAAGAAGCCGCCCTGCCTTCCGCGATATACAGCATTTTCATGATTCTTTACATTATGTGGCTGGACTGGAGGAAATAAAAACCTCAACTATGGATGGATTCTTAAGCGTATTGTTCTTTAATCCAGTCCTGATAAGCACCGGTTTTGATGCTTTCCACCCATTTTTTCTGCTTTAAATACCACTCAACTGTTTTTCGTAAACCGGATTTGAAGGATTCCCGTGGTGTCCAGCCAAGTTCCTTGTTGAGTTTGGTAAAATCAATCGCGTAACGCCTGTCATGTCCTGGGCGATCTTTTACAAAGCTGATCAACAGGCGATACGGTTTTCCATTTCTCGCAGGTTTGATTTCATCGAGAATATCGCAAATCATCTGGACGATAATAATATTTTCCATTTCAGCGTTACCGCCGATATTGTAGGTTTCTCCTTCTCCGCCGGATTTCATGATTGTCCAGATTGCTTCGCAATGATCGTCGACATAAAGCCAGTCGCGGATATTTTTTCCATCACCGTAAACGGGAAGGCATTTTTCTTCAAGGGCATTAAGAATGGTTAATGGAATGAGTTTTTCAGGAAACTGATAAGGCCCGTAGTTATTGGAGCAATTAGAAATTGTAACAGGTAATCTGAAAGTTTTATGATAAGCGCGTACCAGGTGATCGGAAGCGGCTTTGGAAGCAGAATAAGGGCTGTTGGGACTATACGGAGTGTCTTCACGGAAAAGGCCTTCGGCGCCTAAGCTACCGTAAACTTCATCGGTGCTGACATGATGGAACAATTTGAATTTATCGCCACATGTTTTAGCGTGCTCCAGGAGATTAAAAGTTCCGACGATATTCGTCTGAATAAAATCTCCCGGTGTTTTTATGGAACGGTCAACATGCGATTCGGCGGCGAAGTGACAGACAGCGTCTATATCGTATCGTGAAAATATCTCTTCAAGTGTAGTGATGTCGCAGATATCCGCTTTCTGAAAAATGTATCTGGCAGGAAAATCTGAGGCTATGTCGGCCAGATTTTCCGGATTGCCTGCGTAAGTTAACTTATCCACATTAATTATTCTGCCGGAGAAATCTTTGTTGTTGATTAAATAGTGAATAAAATTACTGCCGATAAACCCGCAGCCGCCGGTTACCAGCAAATTTTTGAATTGGACATTGCGTTCTTTTTTTGTTTTCATCTCGATACACGCCGCTGGGATGGGTTTATCCTGTTATTTCAGGAAGCCCTGAATGATTCTGTTAACAGCCTGATCGTATGTTAGCCCCAGACTCATCAGTTTGGTCAATTGATCATTCGCGATTTTACCGATTGAGGCTTCATGGGTCAGTTCAGCATCGGGATGAAGCGCTTTCAGCGCAGGCATGGTTTCATTGGTGCCGTTATCCATAATAATGGCATCACATTCGACATGTCCAAAGCATTTGTTTCGCGCTTCCATGTTGGCGTGAAAGATTTGCTTGGAGTTTCCCTTCATAACAGAACGGGAAATCATATTGGCGCTGCTTCCGGAACCATGCAGAATGATATTATTAGTAGATACCGCCGTTTGTTCACCTTCGGTCAGAACTCTTTCTGTGATCAGTAAAACACTGCCGGGGCCGAGTTCCGCCTCGTTCAAACGGTTTGCCTCATCGACACCGCTGATCTGCGTTAATTCCATTTCCGCCGTTGCTCCTTCATCCAGAAATACTTTGGTCGTGGGATTAAGGGTGCGACGGCCTTTTCCTTCGCCCATGGCAAAATGCTTTTCCACGTAGGTTACCTTTGCTTTTTTACCAACGTGAAAATCGTGGATGCCGGCATGGCCCTCCGGCTCAGGCGATCCGCAGTGAATGCCGCATCCGGCAATGATGGTGACCTCAGCCTCATCGCCGATAATAAAGGAGTTATAAACGACGTCATAAAGACCGGCTTGGCTTAAAATAACTGGAATATGAACCGATTCGTTTTTCGTTCCCGCTTTAATGGTGACGATAATGCCTGTCCCTTCGGCATTTGTTTCTATATCTATATTGGCGGATACTTGCCTGTGGAGAAGCTTCCCGTTTTTTCTGATGTTGTAGGCTCCCTTGGGCAAATCTTCCAGCTCAGCAACGGTTTTTAATAATTTTTTATCTAAAGCATTCAGCATTTTCTAATCCCTCTAGTTTATGATGATAAGCGCAAATGCTTAAGTCATTTAATAATGGCAGCGCGTCTTTCAAGTTACCTTGATATGCGATTTTACCTTGATTTAAGATGATAATTACGTCAGCGACATCAAGAAAAGATTTATTGTGGCTGACCACAATGGTTGTTTTATCCGGTGTGAGTTCTTTCTTAAGGAGGTTGACCATGGGATGTATCGTCCATAAATCAATACCCGTATCCGGTTCATCGTAAATGGCAAGCTTCGGATTGGCGGCAATCGTCGTGGCCAGTTCTATTTTCTTTATTTCGCCACCGGAAAGATTCGCATCGATTTCTTTATCAAGGAAAGATAAAGGACAAATACCCACTCTTGAGACAATTTCCAGAAATATTTTTTCCTCATCCGTTCCTGTTGCAATGGACAGTAAATCACGGAATGTGATTCCCTTGAAACGGGCCGGCTGCTGAAAACTGTAAGCAATGCCTGCTTTAGCGCGGTCCGTAATAGATAGATTGGAAATATCTCTGCCTTCAAATAAAATGGAACCGCTGGTAACGGGATTAATTCCCATAATCAATTTAGCCAGCGTGGTTTTCCCGCTGCCGTTGGGACCGGTAATAGCGTAAAATTTCCCTTTTTCAAAATTAAAATCTATCCCGTCAATAATATTGCGCGAAGGGCCGTTTCCTTCTTCATTGATCGTTGCGGTAAAATATAGTTTCTTCAATTCAAGCATTCTTTATAACTCCGTTTTTAATATATAAAGAAAAAAAATAATTTATTGTGAGACACAAATTTCAAAATCGTGGCGCATTGAAATTTGTAAGTCGAACAATCCCGCACAGCAGAGGGTGTCATACTCCGCGCCTCGGGGTGGAATCAGCGTCCAGGGCTTGCCCTGGAGTTCAACCCGTGATTTCGGAATAATAAATTTGCGGGTTATATAGACACAAATCCTTGGGAAAATCAACGATTAAAGAAAAGGGGAAACCGCATCAAAAAATGAAGGCGGCAACTGCCATGAAGCAGTTACCGCCAGGCGTTCTACTTTGAGACACCATTGAGAAAATCACTTTATCAAGAGATGGAATGTAACGCTCTCAAAAACATCACCAACGTGTCTCCCTCAAAAGGTGCTGATTTTAACAACTATACTTTTCCTACTTCTTTTTTGCAACTTTCTTCTTCGGAGCCGCTTTTTTCTTTACAACTTTCTTTACTGCTTTTTTCTTTGGAGCCGCTTTTTTCTTTACAACTTTCTTTACTGCTTTTTTCTTTGCTGTTGCCATTAGGTGAAGCCTCCTTTACAAAAAATTGTTGTATTAAAAACCTCTAATACATTTCTTTGAGAAGAATTTTACTTTATTTTTTCTATCACGTCAATAAAAACTATGAAAAAATTATTTATATTGTGTCATTTTTGATGTGAAATATTATTTGAAATTATCAAGAGGTGAAAAAAATAAACAAAAAGCATATTTTCTATTTCTATGACGACGCTGCAGCTATTGTCAGCACAGAGTATCCCGATGATTGATTATTATGCAGATATCTTGATAAGAAAAAAATGTTTGCGACGATCATGGTAGATGAAAAAAATAATTTAAAATAATATTTTGGATTAAAAAGGAAAAAATTAGCGAAATATAAAAAATATAGCCGTTTATTTATAAATATGTTCTTCCGCCCAGATATTGACGTGTAAAATAATGAGACGAAAGATTGTCGATCCTAATTTTCTTACCATGTGAAGAAGCGTGAATAAATTTATTATTCCCGATATAGATGCCCACGTGTGAAACATGATTTTCACCTCTCTCGGAAAAAAAAACCAGATCTCCTTTTTGAAGGTTATCCTTGCTTACAAAATCTCCAACATCAAATTGTTTCCTGGAATTACGGGGAAGATTAAGACCGTTTAGTTGATAAACGGTCATTGTCAACCCACTGCAATCAAATCCATCTTTCGTGGAAGCACCACCCCAGAGGTAAGGCACGCCAATGAAACCTCTGGCTGTTGTAACTAAAGATTCCCTAAAATAATCGGTTCCGTATTGTTTGCGTTTAGCTACGGAGTATTCTTCCGGCTGAACGATGTAAAATTCTTCAATGATCTTTGCGTCCCGCAGGATGATGGCCCGCTTTCTTGCAAGTTCTTTAGTGGCAAAGTTACCGAAGCGGACTTTGAAAAATTTGTCAGACGCGAGAAAATAGGTGGCATCCAAACCGTGATTATTTTTCAATTTCTCCGTTAAACGTGCCGCGTTTCCCACTTTTTTAAACGCTCCGGCTTGAATGGTATATCGCATCAACTCCAGTGGCGGTTTTTGCCGGATGGGGTGGGAGGATATTGCCGAACGTGAGGTTCTATGTGAACAGGAGAGCACCAGTATAAAAATTAAAAATAAAATGATTTTAAACTTAATGTTTATCGTTGTTGTCATAAACCGTATTATTCATTTCGCCAGGTTCTGAGCACATAATCTCTGGCATCCCGGCGTGTTTGAATCCGTCCTTCCAGTTGTTCTTCTTCGAGCGATTGAAGAATGTCTCCGATGATTTTTCCCGGAGTAAATCCCATGGCGATCAAATCGTTTCCTGTTAATAAGCGATGTGGATGCAAATCGTCAAGAGCCAAAATCTTTAGCTGTTCACGGCAGAATTCATAGTTGTCCAGCATACCGTGACTGGCGATACAATCGAGACGATGCAATTCCAGATGCAAATCGAAATCCGGCATACGCAAAAATCTTTTAAGCCTGCCCGGACGCATTTTCCGAACATTCATAAAAACCATATGTTGACGAATGAGATGAAGAACCGTTTCTCTCTGTGCGCGGGAAAACCGGAGCCGCTGCATGATATTTTCGGCGATTGCTTCTCCTTTTTGAACATGTCCGTAAAAATGTACTCCGTTTCCATCTTCACTGCGGGTGACGGCCTTGCCGACATCATGCAGGAGCACTCCCCATGCCAGACAAATATCCTTTTCAACGTTTCCGTTCGCAGGTAAACACTCGAGCATCTTTAACGTATGCTGCCAGACATCGCCTTCCGGATGAAAACGGGGCGGTTGTTTCACGCCTTGGAGGTTGGCCACCTCGGGTAGGACTTCATGGAGAAGGTTTGTCTCACACAACAGTTCGAAACCGGTGCGGACGCCGCCGCGGGTGAGTATTTTGTTGAATTCGTCCCGCACGCGTTCAGCACTGATTTG
>ENA-ORXD01002492-ORXD01002492.1-sediment-metagenome-genome-assembly--contig:-NODE-2492-length-12142-cov-4.298052_pt1 | contig 12142 bp, 8 predicted proteins | sample MGYA00237862_ERZ511471 | MGnify/ENA metagenome assembly ERZ511471 | reverse complement strand
CCGCCCACTGGCCGCCGCCGGAGGGCACGAAGAGGTTCACCAGGCCGGCGCTGAGGAACGTGAAGACGGGATAGGTTGTCGCCGTGGAGATGACGACGAACCAGTTGGCGATGATGGCCACGAGGCCGGAGTACTTCATCATCCCCATGATTCCCGCGTAGAAGGGGAACTGGACGATGATCCCGGCGCAGGCCTTGGCGCCTTCGCTGACGGCCCGGATGTAGTTGATCGGGGTTCGCTGGAAGAGGATGCCCAGGAACAGGAACGTGAAGTTCACGATGTTCAGGTCAAGGGCGAATCCCTTGGTGTAGAAGAACCAGACGACATAAATCATGCCGGCGATGCCGATGATCCCGGAGATGACGACGCTGTTTTCGATCTTGTCCGCCACAACCATCTTTTCCCGGGGAATGACCTTGACCTCCTCTTTTTTCACCAGGTCCGGGTCCACATCGACGATGGTCTCCATCTCCTCCTTGTTCTTCGGGGCCATGAGCATGCACACCAGGGGAATGAGCAGGATGAGTACGATGGAAATGACGATGTTCATGGTGCTGAAAAGGGTCAGGCGGGACGGGATGACTCCGATCTCGTTCACCAGGAAGTGCTTATCCGTGGCCACCAGGAGAGGAGCCGAAGCGGAAAGACCGCCGTGCCAGGTGAGGAACCCGGCATAGCCGGCCGCCCCGAGAAGGGGATAGTGCATGGGAATCCCACGGAGCTGGCCGCTCCTGCCGACCTCGCGGGCCATGAGGGCTCCCACGATGATCCCGAGGCCCCAGTTGATCCACGACGCGATCGCCGCGGTAAAGCCGACGAGAAAGATCGCCCCGGCCTGGTGCTTGGGAATCTCCGCCAGATGCTCGATCCACCTTCGTACAAGGGGAGACGTCGCCAGGGCGTGCCCGGTGACGAGAATCAGGCACATCTGCATTGCGAAGGAAAGGAGTTCCCAGAAACCCTTGTACCAGTGCTGGATCATCTGGAAGGGGCCGCTGTCCGTCAGGATGAGCCCCAAGAGGTACGTAATGAAGGTAAGAAGGATCGCGAACAACATCGGATCCGGCATCCATTTCCGCGCCCATTTGTCAAAGACGCGCCCCATTGCTCTGATCATGGCCTACCTCCTTTTGCATTCACCTGTTGAAGGATCCATCCACGGAGGAAATCCCGAATGTTCCTGAAATCGATGCATCACCCCCTTCCCAGTGAATTCTTCCTCCGCGGCGGTTCATGAAGAACGCCCGCCCGGTCCATCGGGCCGGAACCGGTGCATGCCTGTTCTCCAGCCGTCCCCGGAGGACGGAAACCTCCGCCTCAAGCCGACGATGACTTCTCCTGCTCCGAAAGCGCGCGACGACCCGGCGGAACCCCTTTATTCCGAAGTTGTATTGTTTCCTGCAGCGACACGGATCCGAAAAGCATCCTCCGCCGGATTCTTTCCTGTCATGTCGTACGGTGCCCCCCGGCAGGATTTCAGCTTACGATATAAAGAAATGTGAAATCTGTCAATTGCATTGTCCGTTCAGGAACCCTCCTTCCAGAGCATTCGGGCGTCCACGGCCGCGGAAACCGTTTCCCCGCAGATGAAGGGATTGACGTCCATCTCGACGAGATCGGGGATTTCCAGGGCGAGACGGGAGATCCGGAGAAGAACGTCCGCGAGTTGTTCCAGGTCCGCACCCTTCCGTCCCCGAATCCCCTGGAGAATGGGGTACATCCTCAGGGAGCGGAGCATCTCCCGGGCCTCCTCCCTGTCGATCGGCGCGATCCGCCGGGCCACATCCCTGAAAACCTCCGTGTAAATCCCGCCGAAACCGCAGGCGACGACCGGCCCGAACTGGGGATCCCGCCGGATCCCGAAAAGAATCTCCGTGCCGGCGATCGCCTCCTGGACCTGAAACCCCTCAAAGGGAACGCCGGGCGCCTTCTCCCGGACCCGCGCCTCCAGCGTCGCCCATGCCCGGGAAAAGGAGTCTCCGTCGGCGATCCCCGTGAGCACGCCTCCCCATTCGCTCTTGTGAAGGAAATGCCGGCCATGGACCTTCAGCACGACCGGATAGGGGATGCCCCCGGACAGGGCCTCCCATTCCCCGGAAGTCCCCAGAATTCCTCCCCGCGCCACGGGAATCCCGAACGCGGCGAGAAGCGCCAGTGCGTCCTCCCCCAGGAGAAGCCCCTCCCTTCGCCCCTTCGCGACGAGGGGTTCCGCCCGGCCGGCGTCCGCTTCGAGCCGCTCCACGGAGGGAATCCGGCGATTCCGGATCCCGTGGTACCGGAAGCACGCGGCAAGGCCCCTCACGCACTCCTCCGCCGAGGGGAAGGCGGCGACGCCCCGAATGCGCTCGTAGTCGCCCGGGGCCCGGCCGCTCTCGTCGGCGTAAGGAAAGACCGCGATCGGCTTGTCGTTTCCCGCCTTCTTCCGCGCTTCCGCCACAAGCCCGGTGAGATCGGACATGTCGGAATGGAGGGACGACCTCAGCGCCGGGGTGATGAGAAGGACCCCGTGAATGTCGGGAGAAGCGAGCATGCCGTCCAGGGCGGTCCGGACGGGTCCGGAATAATTCCCCCCGATCATGCTGATCGGCCAGATATCGATGGGATTTCCGACGTGCAGCCATTCGGGCATCCCGGCCCTGAGCCGATCCGACAGGCCCTCCGGCAGGGGCGCCATCCCGATTCCCCTTTCCTCGCAGGCATCGATGGCCATGATGCCGCCGGCGCCCGTGACGGTGATGACGCCGATGCCAGGCCCTTTCATTTCCCGCATGCACACGAGCGCCCGGAGGGTGTCCCTCAGTTCCGCCGTGTCCCGGACGCGGAGGATCCCGGCCCGGTCGAAGGCGGCTTCGAACACGGCGTCCTCTCCGGTGAGGGAGCCTGTATGGGAAAGGGCCGCCTTCGCCCCCGCCCGGCTTCTTCCCGTCTTGAGAACGACGATGGGTTTCTTTCTCGTTATTTCCGACGCCAGATCGAGAAATTCCCTTCCCCGCTCGATCCCTTCCATGTGGAGGGCGATCACTTCCGTCTCCGGGTCGTCCCCGAAGTAACGGAGCCCGTCGGCGAAATGGACGTCCGCCGCGTTCCCGATGTCCAGGGCCTTCCCCCACCAACGGTATGCGTAATCCTTCGACGCGACCTGGATGAAACCGGTCTGGGCGATGAGCGAAACGGGGGAAAAATCCTCGTGGTAAGGAAGATCGACGAAACTGGTCGTAAACCGGTTGTAGTTGTTGACAATCCCCATGGTGTTCGGTCCGACGATCCGGACTTGGTGCCGCCGGGCCAGGGAAACGAGTTCCTGCTGAAGCGTTCTCCCCCGTTCGTCGGCGTCGCCGAATCCCTGGGTGACGACCACCACCCGCCGGATCCCCGCCTGGGCGCACTCCAGGAACAGGGGGATCACCCGGTCCCGGCCGACGGAGATGACGGCGACGTCGGCCGCCTCCGGCACCTCCAGAACAGACGGATAGCATTTCAGGCCGCAGATCTCACGGACCTTCGGGTTGACGGGATAGATCCGTCCGCCGTAACCGTAGCGGATCATCATTTCCACGTTGTTGAACGAACCGACGCCGGTTTTCCCCGGGGCGCCGATGATTACGACGGATTCGGGACAGAAAAACTTCTTCACGATTTCATTCCTCCTCGATGATGGCCACCGGCCGCACCCACCCGGCGCTCGCCCCCTTGATCCTGACGGGGAAACAGCAGACGGTGAATCCGAAGGGCCTGCCGATCGCCGCAAGGTTCGCCATTTTCTCCATGTGACAGTATCCCCGTTCGATTCCCGCGAAGTGTGCTTCCCAGACGACCTTCGGGTCGCCGGTTTTCCGGAATTCCTCCGCCAGGAAAGGAAGGGGCCGGTCCCAGCTCCAGGCGTCGATGCCGACCACCCTGACGCCCTGGTCCAGCAGGTACAGGGTGCTTTCCCGATCCATCCCGGCCCCCTTCGTCAGGTAGGCCGGCGTTCCCCAGGCCGCGTCGGCGCCGGTCCGGATGAGAACGATGTCCATCGGCCTGATCCGGTAGCCGATCCCTTCAAGTTCCTCCTTCAGGTCCGCCGCGGTGATCCGTTCGCCGTCCCCTTTGCGGGAAAAATCCAGGACCACGCCGTTGCCGAAGCACCAGTCGAGGGGGATCTCGTCGATCGTGAGAGCCGGGCTTCCCCCGTCCATTGTAGGATGGTAGTGATACGGGGCATCCAGGTGCGTTCCGCTGTGGGAGGTCAGCCGGAGGAATTCCAGGGCCCACCCCAGGCCTCCGGGGAGCTGCTCCCGGACGAGCCCCGGGAAGAAGGACTTCATCTGCTCCGCGCCCTCCTCGTGGCCGACGTACTCCACTTCGGGAATCATCATCGGAGGATCGCTCGGAAGGGCGGGTTCGATGCTGATGCTTAAATCGATGAATCGTCTTCGCGTCATATTCCCTCCTGTTCCGTTTCCGGGCGGGCGCCCAAAGCCCCCCGGGCGAACCGCCCCGTTCCCTTTCGTAAGGGAACGCCCTCCTCTTGTCAAGAGGGGCGGTTTCGTAAAAAGCCCCATATCCTGCGTTCCCCTTCATCCCTCGTCCCTGCGGCGTACCGGAAGTACGCCTCGGTCGTCGCGATTCGGGCGCCTTGCCTCTGGAGCTTTTTCCTTTGCCGTTAGAAAAAAGGGGTGTCTTGTCTTTTACGAGTTCGTCAAAGACGGCGGCTTCTTTCAAGCCGGCTTCCGGTTTCTTTTTTTTCGCGGGACGGGGCCGCCGGATCGCGGGATCCGGCCGCGGGAGACCGGCCCGGGAAGCCGGGGCCCGCAGGAACGCGGGCCCCGGGTCCGGACGGAAGAAAACGTTTTTAGACGGGCAGCCACGTGACGCAGATGGCAAACACGAAGAAAGCAACGATCAGCGACACGAAGGTGTATCCCATGATGTCCCTGGCCTGCATCTTGGTCCCCGCCGCGATGACGGGGAAGAACGCCAGGGTCCAGAAGGGCTGGATCATGTTCGTCCACGCGTCGCCGTAGGCGATGGCCATGCTGGAGCGGGAGATGAACGCCGTCAGCTGGTCCGGGGACAGGGTGGCGCCCAGGGTCCTCGCGGCCTCGATGATCGGCTGGCCGACCACGGCCCACTCGCCGCCGCCCGAGGGGATGAAGATGTTCACGAATCCCCCGATGATGAAGCAGATGAAGGGGTAGCTGCCGACCGTCGCGAAGCCCGCGAGCCAGGCGGCGATGGCCTTCCCGAGACCCGTGTACATCATGATCCCCATGATGCCGGCATAGAAGGGAAACTGGAGAACGATGCCGGAAACGTTGCTGCAGGCCCTCTTCATGGCGATCAGGTAACGGAGGGGCGTTTTGTGGCAGAGCATCCCCACGATGATGAACAGGAAGTTCATGATGTTCAGGTTGACGTCGAAACCCTTGCCGTAGAAGTGCTCCACGATGATCCACGCGCCCATGAGAACAATGAGGACCTGAAGGATCACGCTGTTGTTCAGGAGGTCGGAAAGGTTCTTGTCCTTCATGTTCAGGGACGCGGCCTCATCCGCCACGGTAACGGGTTTCGCGAACTTGTGCTCCTCGTCGAGCATGTCGGAAAATTCCGTCACATGCTCATCGGAGGGCCGCATCATGACCATCAGGGCGGGAAGAGCGATGAGAAACGCCAGGTTGCAGACGATGTTCATGGGGCTCAGAAGGGTCAGGGACGTGGGGATGGTCTCCCCGAGGACCTTGGCCTTGATGAGAAAGTTTTCCGGCGTGTTGAGGACGAGGGGGATCGAACCGGACAGTCCGCCGTGCCACGGGATGAACGCCGTGTAGACGCAGGCGGCCAGAAGCCTGTAATCCACTTTCTTCACCCTCTTCGCAAGTTCCCTCCCCAGGACCGCCGTGAGGACGATCCAGCCCCAACTGATGAGGGAGAAGACGCAGCCCATGAACGTCACGACGGCGTATACGGCGACGGGGCTCTTTACCCGTTCCGCGAGCCAGTTGAGGAACTTCTCCGCCGGAGGGGATATGGCGATGGCGTATCCCGTAACGAGGATGAGAATCATCTGCATGGCGAAGCCCAGGAGCATCCAGAACCCCTTGTACCATCCCTGAACGATGGCGTGAGGCGTCGCCTTCACGAACAGGAGCGCCATGATTGCCGCGAGAAAGGTCAGCAAAATAGCGAAAATAAACGAGTCAGGAAGCCATCTTCTGAATTTTTCCGCAAAAAAGCGGCCGATACCGGATAACATAATCACCTCCTAATACATTCGCGTTCTGAAAAATCAATCGTCCGCTGTTCTGTCACGATTTCCCTTGTTTCCTGGAACGGGGGGAACGGCGGACATCCCCCTGATGTCATCACGCGACGCCTGTCACCTCCTTCCCAAACCCGGGGATTTCCTTCCGCGGGGCGGGTTTGCTCCCCGCGGGATGAAAGCCTTTCTCATGATGCAGGTCTTCCCGGAAGCACTTGGATGGAGGTGCTTGCGCACAGATTTCGGATTTCAGGGAATAAAGGGGGACGGTCGGCGTCACGGGGAGTAACGGACACAAAAAGGCTCGATGACGGACCACAGGGACGAATCCGAAAGGAGTCACCTTTCCTCCAACGCTATGTCCCGAGTCCAGCCGTTCCCTGGAAACGGGAGTGTTCGATCAGTTCCGAATGTCCTAAATTTATTATGGCGGGGATTGTGTAACGTCTTCGGCATACAGAAAAAAGCCCGCCAAGTCAAGGAAAAGCTGACTCGGGGAAATTGACGGTCCCCCACCGCCTGTGATACAAGACGGATGGCTCCGTAAAAGTCCCATGCCGCGTCGCCCGTTGCTCACCGTCCCTGCGGCGTATTCTCCATATGCGCCGGTCCCGGGAGTCGGGCGCCATGCCTCCTGAACTTTCTACGTTGCCCTTCGAAAGAAGTTTTTTGATCTCTGAAGTGAGCGCGTCAAGACGAAAGCCGTCATGAGAGGCTTCACAGGAAACACCGAACGCCGCCCGGGGCCCGGGCGGTCTCGTCATCACGGACCGGGGGAAACGCCATGATCCTGGGAATCGATGTCGGCGGCACCCACACGGACGCCGTTCTCCTGAACGGCCGCTTCGAAGTGGTCGCATCCGCCAAAGTCCTCACGAACCCCGAAAACCTCATCGTCTCGTTCCGGGAGGCGACTTCCCGGATCCTGAACGGGGGAGACCTGAAACAGCTCGAAAGGATCGTCCTGAGCACCACCATGTCCACCAACGCCATCGTGCAGAACCGGGTGGACCGGGTGGGAATGATCCTCGCGGGAGGGCCGGGGCTTGCCCCGGAGACGCTCCGGATCAACGAGGACACCCGCTTCATCTCCGGGTACGTCAGCCACCGGGGACTCGAAGCGGCGGGAACGGACGAGAGGGAAGTCCGCGATGCGGCGGACAGCCTGAAGAAAAAAGGAATCCGCCACCTGGGAATCGTGGGAAAGTTTTCCACGAGAAATCCCGGTCTCGAGCAGAGAATCGGCGATCTCGTCGAAGGGGACTTCGAGCATCTCTCCTTCGGCCACCGCATGTCGGGAAACCTGAATTACCCCAGGCGGATCGCCACGACCTACCTGAACGCCGCCATCTGGAGGGTCTACAACCGGTTCGTCGAGGACATCCTCCGGTTCACCGCCGAGATCGGAACCACCGCACCGGTGTACATTCTCAAGGCCGACGGCGGCACCTCGGAAATCAGCCAGTCGGCGAAATACCCGGTCGGGACGATTCTTTCGGGACCCGCGGCGAGCATCATGGGCATCCTGAGCCTGACCGCAGGGAAGGAAGACGCCGTCGCCCTCGACATCGGGGGAACCACCACGGACATCGCCCTCTTCGCAGACGGCGTCCCCCTCCTGGAGCCTTTCGGCGTCACCATCGAAGGACGGAAGACCCTGGTCCGGGGTCTCCAGACGCGGTCCATCGGCGTCGCCGGGGACAGCAGGGTCCGGTGGGAACAGGGGGAACTCAGGATCGGCCCGGAACGGGAGGGACCGGCAATGGCCTTCGGCGGCCCCTTCCCCACCCCCACGGACGCCATGATCGTCCTCGGCCTCACCAAGATCGGAGACCGGGAAAAGGCCGTGGCGGCCATGGACCTCCTCGGCGGGGAGGCGAACGCCTCTCCCGGGGAAACGGCCCGGATCGTCTTTGAAAAAACGTGCGGGCTGATCGCGGACGCCGTCCGGGAGATCCTCGACGAGATCAACAACAAGCCCGTCTACACCATCCACGAAATGCTGGAGGGCAAAATCATCGAGCCGAAGGTTCTCTACGTCGTCGGCGGGCCGGCGGAAGCCATGGCCCCGAGGCTCGGGGAACTGCTCGGCTGCCGGCCCGGCCTGCCGAAGCACGCGGAAGTGGCCAACGCCGTCGGGGCGGCCCTGGCAAGGACAACGACGGAGATCACCCTTCTCGCGGACACGGAGAAGAAGATCCTGACCATCGTGGAGGAAGGAATCCGGCAGGACATCCCCGGGAGGTTCTCCCGGGATGACGCCCTCTTCATCTGCCGTGAAAAGCTCCTGGAAAGGGCCCTGAAGATGGGCGCCCGGGAGGAGGACCTGATCATGGAAATCATCGAGGACCAGGAATTCAACATGGTAAGAGGATTCTACACCACCGGAAAGAACATCCGGATCAAGGCCCAGATCAAGCCGGGGCTCATCAGCCCCCGGAAAGACGGAGGGACACCGTCATGACGGCAGGAAAGAGAAAAACGGGCCTCGTGTTCTTCCCCGCCTTCGACTGGGCCATCAGCCCCACCCACCCGGAGCGGGAGGAACGGCTCCTGTACACCCAGGACCAGGTTTTCGAGGAAGGGCTTCTCGACCTGGGCAACATTTTCGAATTCAAACCGGGAATCGCCACGAAGGAGGACGTGGAGAGGGTCCACATCTGCGTGCCCGACGTGGAGCGGGTCACCACGGAATCCCACATGATCTCGGCAGGCGGCGCCATCACGGCCGCGGACAAGGTCATGAGCGGGGAAGTGGACAACGCCTTCGCCCTGGTCCGTCCCCCGGGTCACCATGCCATGCGGATCGTCCACGGCGCCCGTGGATTCTGCAACATCAACATCGAAGCGGTCATGATCGAGCACATCCGCAGAAAGTACGGCCGGAGGCGGATCGCCATCGTGGACACGGACTGCCATCACGGGGACGGGACCCAGGACATCTTCTGGCACGACCCGGACACCCTGTTCCTCTCGATTCACCAGGATGGAAGAACCCTTTACCCGGGTTCGGGATTCCCGGAAGAGTTCGGGGGACCCAACGCCGTGGGAATGACGGTCAACATCCCCCTGCCGCCGCAGACGTCCGAGGAAGGGTTCCTGTACGTTCTCGACCACATCATTCTGCCCATTCTCGACGATTTCAAGCCCGATCTCGTGATCAACTCCGCCGGGCAGGACAACCACTACACGGACCCCATCACGGACATGCAGTTCACCGCCCAGGGATACGCCCGCCTCAACGACCGGCTTTCCCCGGACATCGCCGTTCTGGAGGGCGGATATTCGGTGGAAACGGCCCTGCCATACATCAACGTGGGAATCATCCTCGCCATGGCCGGTCTGGACTACAGCCAGGTGCGGGAACCGGACTACGACCCGGAGAGGATCCGGCAGTCCGCCGACACGACCCGTTACATCGAAAGGCTTTCCGAGGGGATCCTGGGACTCTGGAAGCGGCGTGAGGAGCAGAAGCAAAAGATCAGGCGGGACAGCGAATTCATCCGGCGGCGCCGGAGCGTGTACTACGACACGGACCACATCTCGGAAGAGCAGACGGAAGAAGTCCGCGTCTGCGACGACTGCGGCGGTCTCGTCACCATCGACTCGACGGCGAATTACACCACCCGGATCTTCGCCGTGGTGGTCCCCGGCGGGAGCTGTCCCGCATGCCGCCGGAAAGGGGAAGAGATCTACGGGTCCCGTTCCCGGGGAGACGGCCCCTATCAGCACATCTATTTTCAGGATCGGGACAGGGATCTGTATCTCGTCAAATAACTGAACCCTGCGGCGTACCCGAAGTACGCCCCGGCCGTCGGGGCCCGGGCGCCTTGGCTGCGGAGCTTTTTACTTTGCCGTTGGAAAACGTGTTGTCTTGACTCCCGCGAATTCACCGAACTTCGACCTTGACAGGGGGGTGCCTATCCATTACAGTCGCCGGAAATCCAGGGAATCTGAAAGGATCACCCGGAGGATCGCAAAAAGGAGGATGTTGTCGTGAACGAAGAGGCAATCAGGAAAAGAACCCAGGAAACAGCGACGAAGCTTTTCGGCAAGGGCATCAAGATGGACCCGCCCTATCTCATGTGGCGGGAATTCGACAAGGATCTGGCCAACGAATTCTCCAAGTTCATCACGGGAAATCTCTATTCCAGGACGGTTCTCACGCTTCCTGAACGGCAGATGGCGGCCTGTGCCATGCTGGCGGCCCTGAGGGCCACGGGGGAGTTGAGACTTCATGTGAACGCCGCCCTGAACGTGGGATGCGACCCGAAGAAGCTCGCGGAGATCTTCTTCCAGGTGGCGACCTACGCGGGCATGCCCGCGGTGAACGAGGCCCTGGAGGTTTATCGTGAGGTCCTGAAGGAACGGGGCGAATGGCCGATCAAATAGGCATCTTTTTTCATTGAAGCGGACAAAGGGGGACGCCTGGAGGTGAACCCCTTTTTTACGTCCGGAACCTGAAAGCGTTCGATGACCGTCACGGAAACCGATTTTGAAAAAACCATCCGGACCATCCGCGGCAGACCCGAGGAGGAACGTACCGGGTCCTGGTTCAACCTGATCCGGTACAGGGACTGTCGATTTCTCCAGGGAAGCGTCGTCGAGGAAGACGATCCCCGGGGCGTCCTCAGGAACATCGCCCTCCTGTGGGAAGGCACCGACCCCGGCAGCCTCGACGGATTCTGGCCGGAGGTCTCCGGGCGCCCGGTAAGCCCGTCAGAGGAAAGCCTTCTCGTGGAGTACCTTTCCTCCCGCCATCCCGGCGAAGTGGAACTCATCGTCCCCGAAAGAAACGTCGCGCGCCCCGTGGAATGGGACATCTTCGAGGACTCCCGGGAATATCGGATTTACAGGGACCACATTTATCCCAGAATCATCGACGTCATGGAGGAAATCGATTCGGGGGGCCTGCTGAACAAGCTCTGTCTCTGACCGGAACATCTTCGGGCCGTGGCGCTCGACAGGATTCCCCCCAAACGCCTCCTGGACGCCGGATGCGGGTGCGGCAACCTCATCGAGACCATCGGAGAGCAATGCGATCCCAGGTGCTGTGAACGGGAATGGGAGTGCTGCGGATGCGGGAACCTCATCGAAATCCGCAGGGGGATGATGTCCCGCTACCAGTGTTACGGCATCGACATCAGCGACGGAAACGTGGAAGCGGCAAAGGACAGGCGCCTCGAAAACATCTATCTGGGAGACGGCGAGAAAATCGCCGAGATCCTTCCCGCGGAAGTCACCTTCGACCTGATCCTTTTCTGCGGCCTTCTGAACCGCCAGGTCCTTCCCACAAAGGACAAGACGCTCTCCGTTCTTCGAAACGCCCTCGGAAGACTCGCCGCGGGAGGATACGTCATCATCACGGGATACACCTCGTGCCATCTCACGGCGGAGGATCTTGCCCGTTCGGGCATCGAGGTCCTGAGGATGAGCATCCCCGGCAATCTTTTCAGAAATTACGACGAATATTTTCTCCGGCAGCTCTACCTGGGCAGAAAATTGTAGTCCGGCCCTTCAGAATCGGCTGCCCCGGGCCGCATTCGAGATTCGCATGAGCCGGAGCCCGCACCGGCCGGTCTTTGTCCTATGTAGCCCGGCCCTTCAGCGCCGGCGGCACCTTGCCGGAAACGCTCACCGTAGCAGGACGCGGGACGGTTTTGGAGGCGAATAACCGCCTTTTCGCTTACGGTTCCTTTCGAAGCGGAACGCCCGCAACACCGCTTGTCCAAACCGGAAAAGCCCCATAGGCCGAATCCGCGGTGTTGCAGTGGAGCGAGAAATCAGGAACCGTCGAAAAGCGGTTCCTGAGCCGGAAAACCGTCCGCGCCCCCCGGGAAGCAGCCACATCAATCCGCTCGCCCCCGTCCCGACCGGGGCTGAAGCCCCGGATTCCATCTG
>ENA-ORXD01002490-ORXD01002490.1-sediment-metagenome-genome-assembly--contig:-NODE-2490-length-12145-cov-5.698873_pt1 | contig 12145 bp, 10 predicted proteins | sample MGYA00237862_ERZ511471 | MGnify/ENA metagenome assembly ERZ511471 | reverse complement strand
TCCATAAATAATATATTGGCTTCAATAACCAATCTTGATGAGGAAACTATTGGTGAGATTACACAAATAAAAGAAGTTTTACGAGATTTATACCATCTTACAGACGAGGAGTTATGGCTGTCAAGAGATATGTGGTAAAACTCGCACTGAATCCATCCGACACTTATACCATGGACTGGTCCTTCCACTCACCTCGATTGAATCTCTGCACTCTTCATGATCTTATTTCTAACTGGCTCCCATGTCCCAGAAGTTGGATACATTTTCACACCACATGGCTATATCTTTAGTTTGGGTCAGACGAAATGCCTTTATGCCATACACATGTGGCGAAAAACCGGGAATTGGAATGTATCGCTGTCGAAAATGTAAGGAGATAATACATCTTGACCAACATTCTGATGTATTACCACCATGTCCTAGATGCCAAAAATGCGACTGGGATAAACTTTAATCTATATTTTTGATAGTATATGGGATTAAATGATGTCTGTGTGGAAATTAAGGTTTTAACATCATTTTAATAGATATTCGGGCGAAGACATATGCACATCAATGAATTTCCCTGCATAGGATTCAAATAAAAGATTTTCCGGTAAATAACGGTCATATTTTTCGTGGAAGAGATTCTTGGATTTGCTGGCAATTTCTATCTCTGTCGGTGGATTTTCAAGTATCTTACTATAAGCATCCTGAATTTCCGAAGCGCTGGATTTGTGAAATTTAAGTGCGATTTCACTATCGACGATGTCAAATCCGCAATACTCCCGGCCAAGAATCAAGAGGGTTCTCTGTATTGCCGATCCAGACCAGGTGAACCAGTACGTGTCATCATGATCGGTAAAAAAATTGTTTTCATGGAGCTTTGCTTCTTTTGCGGCCGATTGGGCCTCTTTTAACATATCCTTTGCCTGGGAATCAAGATAGCGAGGAGAATAATCAGAAACGGCAATTTCCCGCATTTTCTGCCGGACACGTGGGTGAATATCGGGGCCGGGGACGCCAGAAAATTTTGGTACTTTTCCACCCTTTGATGGTTCGACGAATATTTTCCCTTTTTTGAAATCGACTTCTTTTATCTCCCATCTCTTCCCTGCCAGGATTAGGAACTGCCGAGTCTCGAGATCTGGTACGAGGTCAACACTCCCGATTTTACCTCCCGGGGATATTACATCAAATTCCTTTGTGGAAGTAAATGCAGAATAGAAGTCAAAATTTCGGACGATCTGCTCTCCTTCGAGCCCCAGGAATACAACTCCCGAATTATCCTGTTCTATCAGATCGGCAGTGCCCATGCTGTGGAGCAGCTGGATATAGTTGTTTTCAGAAATATTGTAAAATCCACCTTTTTCAACGAGGATTTGAAATAATTCCTGTGCGGTTGATCCACCCTTCTCAGCAATGACACTCATTGTTTGCTGGACCAATGTCGAATAATGGATGAGATCTGCTTGGGGCGGCTCGCACCACTTGGCAAGCATCAATTCCGATAATGCTACGGACCTGAGTAAGTCCGGATGAAGCCGTTCAATAATGTCATTATCTTTAGGCGATGACTCCGGAATGAACATGATCATGACGGAGGCCTGCCCCTCTTTCCGTCCACTCCGTCCAAGGCGTTGTGCAAGTGAATTGACAGACCAGGGAGCACCGATCTGACCAATACGGGAAACATTTCCTACATCGATTCCCATCTCCAATGTGCTGGAACAAAACGTTGCTGTGGGTCGGTCAGACTTCAGGGCATCTTCGGTTTCTTCACGTTCACCTTTTGATAACGATCCATGATGAATCCGGAAGTTGTCAGGTAGTCCCCGGTGTTCAAGATGCTTATGAACACGATCCGTATAAAATTCAAGACACTCCCGACTGTTAATAAAAATGAGAGCCGTTTTCCCATTGAAGTAATGGATAACGTCATTGACAAGGGCTAGAGTCCCCGGTTCATCATTGGACTTATCTTCTTTGCACCGGGTTTCGGATGTATAGCCACGAATAAGGTATTGAATTTCCTTGTGTTCATTTGGATCAGTTATCGATGCTATTGAATCTGGGTTTCTGGGAATCAGCCACCGTTTTGCCGTTTCAATATCGCCAATAGTGGCAGATAAACCAATAATCCGGATTTTTTTCCTGCATTTTTGAGAGATGCGAGACAAGAGACTGCGAAGATGTGCTCCTCGTTCGGTCCCGATGAATGAATGCATTTCATCGATGACGATAAATGATACCGATTGAAACAAATTCGTAAGGTTATCTGAATGATTGATAAAAATAGACTCTATTGATTCTGGCGTAATGAGAAGCACTCCGGAGGGATTTTTCAGGAACTTGGCTTTTCTGGAACTTCCGACATCCCCGTGCCATTTGAATACCGGGATCTCTGAAAGTTCGCATAGCCGTTCAAGTCGCTCGAACTGATCGTTGATGAGTGCCTTCAAAGGGCCAACATAAAGAGCTGATACACCCCCTCCTTTTTTGTCAATAATTTGGGAGAGAATGGGAAGGAATGCCGCCTCTGTTTTTCCTGAAGCGGTATTGGCTGAAATTATCAGATTATTATCTGTCGAAAATAGGGTAATAATTGAATCGACCTGGATAGGTCTGAGTTCAGTCCATTGCATTTTGTATAGCATCTGCTGAAGTGTTGGATGAAGGAGTGAGAATGCAGATACTGGTTGTTCCATACTGAATCCCGAGCAGTCCTAGAGTCTGAACGATGCAAGATCCTCGTTTGACTTCTTTTTATTCTCCTTTGTATCGGACGAAATTTCAGTCTTCCCGGGTGTTTCGGTTGAATCGTGCGATTTTTCAATCGTGGTATTCTTTATAACTGCTTCCCAGGTAACTCCCGGATTTTGTTCAAGGATAGAAAGCAACCGAACATAACTTCTGACAATATCTCCCGGAGTAAGATAAAATTCGGAGCCCAATGTTTTCGAACAATGGTTGAGATACCCCGTTATCCCTTCATCGGGAATGAGATATTTCTTGGGATCATTGTAAGCAAAGACATTCCTGATATTCCGCAGGAGGACAACCGTATCCTCGATTGACAGGTTATCCAAATGAATGACCGGACCGCTGAAGTCAATTAATCCCTCAACCTTGATCGTATCTCTGATGAGCCGACGTTCGAGTGCTTCATAGCTCGCTAATCCTCTCCGGCGGTCATACATGAATTCATCAACCCCGGCAAAGATGAATCCAATATCCCGCACATTTCCCTGGAGGCAGTCATTGAGAATGGTCAGGATCTTTTCGTAGTTATTATTCCGCGATTGAGCATTGTTCAAACGATGTGAAAGGACCCCCATTTCATCAATATTTACCAATAATCCTGAATATCCTGCCATTCGAACGAATCTCGCCCATAACTTGAGATAATTATAAATGTTTTCATCAGAAATGATGGTCCTGACTCCCAAATCCTGACGGGCTTCAGTTTTTGTTGAATATTCCCCGGAAAGCCACCTGATGGCCGAATCCATGAGAATATCATTCCCCGATGAAAAACCTTCATAGTATTTCCCCAGGACCACTGCGAAATCATAGCCACTGACCAGGTCCTGCAAAGATTTCAGCTCTTTATGGAGTTGAACCACAATTTCCTCGGTGCTCTTCCCTTCCTGGCGAAGCTGGTAGTCGATATCTGAAATCCAGTGTTCTATGATGGCCGGAAGTGCACCACCTTCAGGCTTCGACCTTGTTGCGAAATTGCGGACTAAGTCTGTATACAACGCACGTGCCTGACCATCATTTGAATATAACCTTTTCTCCAGGGTGATATCTGCCTGAGCGACAACGAATTTTTTCTGGAGAGCAACAAGGCGGCAAAGATTCAGGAAAAAACTCTTCCCAGAACCATAACGACCAACAATAAACCGAATTGAAGCTCCATCATTGTTGATAATTCCCAAATCGGAGATAATGGCGTTTATTTCATCTTTTCTGCCGACTTGAATAAATTCTAAACCAATCTTTGGAACAACACCGGCACTGAGGGAATTAATAATTGCATCACGTTCTCGCTGTTTGATCTTTGCCATATCCGACCCCCTTTAAGCATCTTTTAGGTAATCATCATTGGTTCTAAAACCATTCTCATTTTCGATGAGAAGGAAATCGCCCAGTTCTTCATCCGCCCAGGTATTAATCTCATCAAGCACGGCTCCCGGCATAAGGTTATGTTTTCGCACCAGATTCGTAAAATCTTCTTTGGTGAATTCTCTTGATGTCAAAATGTCAGATAAAATCGGGAGATATTTTGGATCGAGACGATTGACAGAATCAGGAGGAAAAGGCAGATCGGTAATAAGGATATCATTCGTGGCTTGCACCACATTGGCACCTTGTAAGAATTCATCTGAAATTTCCTGTCTGCTTGTCTCTTCTTGTTCTTGCTCGAATATTTTTCCAAGGATTTCTTGGACATAAATGGTTTCCCGGATTTTTTCATCTAGCTTCTTTTTATCGATAGTAATTCCAACTTCGGGAATAGGTGCTGGAATAACTTCCCCAGTCCGCGAGATTTTTGGTAGAGAGACTGAGACTGGCTCCTCACGTGATTTATCTTGAATGAAACGATTTATTGAATCTTCTGCAATGGAGGGTTCGATGCTCAGGGATTTATAAACCGTCTTGAGGATTTTTCTCTCTTCTCCCTCCAATTTATTTTCGAGTGAGATAACATCAGACAGAAAATGAGCAAGCGTCAGTTTTTGATCGGAGTTTAAATGATTTGTCAACCGTCTGCCTATCCGGGTAACTGGTGGTGATTGTATTTCCAGCACACTTTGGAGAGTTTTTAGATAAACAATATCTGCAGGGTTTAATTGAAATCGATCCGTCAAAGAATTGTAAAGGAAATTTTGTTCCGCTTCTGAAAAAATTCCATCATGTATGGCAATCGCGTATGCCATTTCAAAGATAAGAGCAACCTTTTCAATATTTCCTGATGGTTGAGTATTAGGATCTGAATTTTCCAATAAAGCAACGGTATCGTTCCATTTATAGGAAGTGCCAAGAACGAAAAAATTAGGAATTAGTATAAATCCTACATCAGTGGCAGTGTTTTCAAGATTCTTGCTTAGTTTTGGTGTTAAAGTATCTCGTTTCTCAATACCTACTAACTGAGCCAACTCAGAAATCCTGACGAGAATCTGCCCATCGTTCGATTTTTTTGAACTAACGAAATCATGCCAAATTTTTTTATCCGGATGACTAATTTCTTTTTTAAGTTCAACCGGAAATACGGCGTAGACATCCCGGGTTATCTTTCCCTCTGTTTTATTCAATTTATTGCTCACTGGTTTGAGTTCTTCAACACATTCAGCCCAAATCGAAATAATTTCATTGAATTGATTTGAGCCGGGAATCTGGAGAGTGATCGCTAAAATATTGCCCCGTGTACTAGGGTTTGATAATTGGGCCAACAAAGTCGGGCTTGCTGGACGGTATTCCATCCTTTTTTTGGTCTGTTTGCTATTCAATTGAAGCCCTTTAGGATAACGATTCAAGAACTTTCTTCGGAATAAATTTTTAAAAATATCGGGAGATTTTTTCACAACTGATGTTTTTACTGTTTTTGTTGAATTTTTGGCAAATGAATAGGCCAATTCCCAAGGAATTGATATATCTTTGTTTTTATACCAGGAAAGAATCACATCCAGCATCTTCGGAGAAAGATTATCGAAATCCGGGAAATACTGGTGCAGTTCTTGATCCCCAATACCACTTAAATGTGAACCAATTAAAAATGTCACAAATTCAGAAACATAAGAAGTAAAAGACCTGGAATAAGTAAATGTAGATAATAATCTCAGACATTCATCAAAAATTATATTCAAATCGCTCTTTTCGACAAGAGCACGACGTTCAAGGCCGTAGAAATACAGAAAGACATATCCAATCTCAATATCACCAGTTTTTCCTCTTGAGAGCCAGGATAAATAATATCCTCGTTGACCAGGACTTAAAACAGAATATTTTGGCCAATATGGTAATGGTTCAGTATTAGAAGGATTCCCAATGGGCTTTCGTATATCAATACAGGACGCCTCGATTGGCGGGGTTTTACCAATTGACCAATATGTTAGCGCATTTTGAATGGTATAACCACCAACTGTTATTGATTCGCCCAAACCAGCCCAATGTAATCCTGATTCAGGAACAATTGGTGTTGGAATTAATACATAGGCATCCGGTTTTTGTGGTTTGATTATTCCTCCCGGCGAATATTGAGGTGAAAGAACAGAGGATTCCTGTTGTGCGATTTCCCCAATGTCAACGGTCTGACCTAGCCCAGCCCAAGTCACTTCAGGGGGGATAGATTTAGATTGGGGTTCCTCAAAGTCATATTTAAGTTCAGTTATATGTTGGACTTTTATATTATCTGCTGTCGGTAACGACGCCGATGTATTCTCAACAGACTGCTGATTCGAGGGTATCTGGACTTCTTTTGAAGCAGAAGGAACCTCCATTTGAGACTTTGAATAAAAAATAAAAACGGCAATAAAAAGCAAAAGAAAAATAACTGATATTATTGTTGATCCACTTTCAAACAAAGAGATAATAAAACCGAATATAATCAATGCAATTATTGAAAAAATGAAACTGATTACAACATATTTCAAAATTTGTCCGAAATTGGCTGATTTCGTTGGTGTAGCTCCAATATTCATTTCATGGGCAGTTTTATATGAATCATAAATGCTGTAAAACCAGACAATGATTCCCGGTATGATTAAACTAAAAATCCCCAAAATAATTTCAATTAAAATAAAAAATCCTTTCTTGATTTCTCCGTTGTAAACCTGTCCCAATCCAGGAAATATTATGGATAAAAGAATAGCTAATCCAGCGCTTTTTCTAGCTGAATCGTTCATTTGGTATGATTGGGATTTAGAAATATCTTGTTCTTTTTTCGTCTCTTCAAGAATCTTTATTTTTTCTTTGCATTTTTTTGCCTCTTCTCTTCGTCCAAGTTTGAAATAGGCAAATCCCATGTTATTCCAGGCACTGATATAATTTGGGTCAATTTTGAGCGCTTCCGCATAGCTCTTTATTGCAACATCATATTTTTCCTGTAAGAAGTAGTCGTCGCCCTGTTGTTTCCAGGAGACTGCTTTCTCATTTGTATTCATAATTATATATAAGCAGTACAACAAATCGAGGAATGATAAGGTTTTCTCAATACTCTAATTGTAATATATTTTGTGAGATGCTTTAAAAGGGAGTCAATGGTTTTCAAAAAGTAAATAATTTATTTTATTTGTCCAATTCGTGATAAATATCACCAAAAATTTTGTTTATACGTTTCCATAATAGAAGATTGATTCCTCCGATTAAAGGGACAATCCAAATTCCCATCCCTGCTCCAAAACTGGCAAAGGAACTCAAAATTCCATATTTTCCTGAATACTGTACATTCAGGAGTGTAATGAACAATAGACCAAGAAATAGATAGGCAAAACACAAAATTGACGCATATCTTGAATATTTGGAACGAATATATCCTAATCCATTGAGAAAATACAAAGCAATAATCCCAAGATAAAAAATGAAGAGAAATAGTATCAGTGCATTTATCTGAAAGCTATTGCTAATCGGGCTGCTACCAAATTCAGTAATAGTCAATTGAATTAATGGCATAATGCCGAGATTAAAGGAAATAAAGAAAAAATCTGCATTCATAGAAATAGTCGGTAAGGTAAAGGCACTAATTGTTAACACTAAAAAAGAAATTATCGCAGTGAAATTATAATGCCGTTTCCTTTTTTGCATTCAATTTAATAATAATAAGAATTGATAAGAAATAACTTTCGAGATTCGGCACCGAATTAAACAACTGGAGTTGAATCTGGAATTAGAAGAAGATTTACTTTAAATATCCCACAATAAATCATATTTTTGAGAGATAGTAGACCATTTATTATAGTCATGCAGATTAAGCGGTGATCCCTTCTTTTGTATATTTTTTAATTCATTAGAATCCAAAAATTCGTGGCTTACATTTAGCGCTTTACCTCCTTTGTTTAAATAATAGAGATTTGGTTTTGAAGAGGGAACGAAACCGCTAATAAATCTGTCCGGAACGAATGTGATTATTGTGGGTCTAGTTACTTCAATAAACGCATATTCCGTATTTTTGAAGACATACTTCTGATTACACTTAATCCCAACTGCCATATGCTTATTTTTCCATTCAAAGAGGACAACATCATATCCTAATTTTTTTAAGAAATATCCGGCCAATATTGATTTATCTGCACAAATTCCTTTATTTTGATGAAGTGTTTCGTATGGATATTTCCAATCACCATCGATTAATCTCTCCCAATCGTATGGTATATGCTGAACAATACTAATTGCTGCTTTGGCCTGCAATGCTGGAAATTTAGAAATACCTTTAATTTTGCCAATAATCGGTTTAAAAACATGATTCTGCCTCCGATTATTAAAAAAATCCATTAGTACCTCTGACTCAAAATCATGATGATATGCATGAGTTTTTTCTGCAAAGAAGTCTGAAATTGCACCAGAGGTTTTAAAGGTTATTGGCACTCGATTTTTTTTCATATAATAGTAAGTTTGAATCATAGGACGCTCTGATTATAATTCATCTGAACGGTGTGACAAACCTATCAAATGGTAATTGACAGAATTATATTAAAACTGAAGGGATACTTTCGTGCTTGTTGGTTGTGTGATCTGAATGGTGAATCTGAAAATCCTAACAAACAGAAACATAGTCTTCCATGAAGATCACATCTGAATTTGCTCTATTTTAGAGCGTCGACTAGGTACCCAAACAGAGAAGGCCCCCACCCAGCCCCCCATAGGATCCCCGCCATCACCCGCCTTTTGTTCGCAGCAGGGAACAAGATAAAATGCCAATGGATCCATTATGAGATCGTGAACCTGATCACCCGCCGTCTGGCCATTGTCGTAATAATCGCCGCAATTTCCATCGGGCTATTAGTGCAGTTCATGCTTTGGAGAATCCAGGATACCGGGGTTGACTGGATAGGGGCGATCATGGGCCTGGCTGCCGTGGGGATCCTGGTTATCGCCGGGCTGGAATTCCACTACGAACTGTGCCATGTGCCCGGCGAGAAGAGGTGATTGCTTCCCAAATCAGGAATGTCGGCACAACCGTGGGCAAAGCAATGAATATCTCAATCTCCCAATTTTTCTACACCAAGCCTCTACGATCGCTTGGCCGGCCCTAGATAAGCAGGTCAGGAAAACGCCGTTGTTTATAGGGAGGAATCAGGAGGATTACGTTAGAATAATCTTTAAAATCTATTTTTCCTTTTCTTTCTCCTTTCTAATTGACAATGTATACCAGATTAGTATCCAATACATCTCCCATTTACACAAATACTATTATCAGGGCAATAGGTTTGAGTAGAACCACACGGCTGATGACATTTTAAATCATTTCCGAGGATATACCCTTCCTCGCATGATACACATCTCCCATTTACACAAACGCTATCACCAGTACAGTAGGTTTGTGAAGAGCCACATGGTTCATGGCATTTTAAATCTTCTCCGAGGATATATCCGTCCTTACAGGATTTGCACTCACCATCTATACAAATACTATTTCCCGTGCAATATTTACTGCCTCCACACGCGGGATGGCATAGTTGGTCACTACCAAAAACATATCCGTCGGGGCAGGGATGTTTCAAGTCTTCAAGTGCATCTTTTAATTCTTTAGGATTTTCAAAATTCCACCCTTTGTAATAACGCGGGTTATTCACTGAACAAAGATTAGAATCAGCACAAACAAGATATCCTCCGGTTGTTTCTAATGCAATCCACTCATCGGGAGATACTTCTGCAATAACCCAAACATGATTTGCATCTTTAATCGATGTTATATCTTTTTCAACATTTCCGACGACAATCACTGCGTTTATATTTTTTGTCTCAAGCATATTCCAGACATCACTTGACATATCCCCACAAACATACACATCCTTGCCAATATAGGTGTGCGTTTCATGGTAATCTTCGACTATTTGTTTGGTTGCTTTGATATTGGAATCTCTTGGACTTTCAGTTATACATCCCATGAGTATTGACAATAAAAAAATGGAAAAGAAAAGGGCGAATATGGGATTATTTGATGGATTCATATATTTCGAGTCGTTTAAAGATAAAAAAAATTGTCGGTTTATTTTCCACCACACCAGTTTATTCCGTTACAGGAATGCTTGCAGGAGATCAGTGGAAGGCACCGGTGACAAAGAAGAAAAACAAATCCGGAAACACTTTGCAAAGTTCGGCACATTTCCAAAGATTCTCATCGTCACCGAGAAATTGCTCACCGGGTATGACGCCCCTCTCCTCTACGCAATGTATCTCGACAAACCAATGAGGGACCATACCCTCTTGCACGCTATCGCCAGGGTAAATCGACCACCGCCCTTGAGGGCTCTTGAGCAGGTTGATCTGGTTATCATGAATATGGCCAAAGCTTCCATTGCCCGGTTGAACGATCTTTGAGCCTATCATAAAAAATATGTAAGTATAAATAAAGATAAAAAAATCATTCTTAATAACCTGCCAGAGAAAATAGTGTTGGGATTGATTCCATGTTATGACAGAACTCACAATGCAATCGATAATTAAGGCAGTAAAAGATCAGGTATCTTGCGATCTTGATGGAGAAGCAGTAATACTTTCTCTAAATAATGGGATATACTATACTCTCAATTCCGTTGGTACCAGAATCTGGAATCTAATTCAGGAGCCACTTCAAACCGGAATAGTATGTGACATCATTGTCAAGGAGTTCGATGTGGCTGCTGACGAATGTGAACAGGATGTGCTGCAACTCTTGGGAGAAATGGAAAAAGAAGGATTGATTTTGATTGAATAAGAGGAGAATTTGGAGATTTTTTTATCTCAAAAATGATAAAAAATTACTTCTTTTTAGGGCCTTCTTTTTATTATGGGTTACCAGAGTGGGTATGTTGCTGCTTCCGATTCTGACAGTTCAGAAAGTCTTGGGAACTATATGCAGTCATTCATTTCCGGGAGACAATGATCCTATTCCGCCCGAAAGAACTGCATGGGCAGTGATGGTCGCCAGCCAGTATATGCCGAAGCCAAACTGTTTATTGCAGGCTCTCGCAACGCAGGCACTGCTCGCACAGGAGGGATTGTCTTCTGATCTGAATATTGGGGTTATTAGAGGAACTGGTGTCCCTGAAATGGAAAAGGCACTCATTGATTTCCATGCATGGGTGGAAGTCGATGGCCGGATTGTTATTGGAGGAACACAGATGAATCATTACACTATACTATTATCCGTAAAACGGGATGCAAATTGATTGTCTTACGTGCACAGGAATTTGATGATAAAGGCATATTGTTTTATTAAGTGAGATAAATCGATGAACACAGTCTATATATGAAGAGCCCGGAGAAAAGATGGACATACTTCTCATTGCAGGCCCGGTTATCGAACCAACGCAACCGGCCCTGGCGGTTCCCACGTTAGCGGCCTATCTCAAATCGAAGCGGTTTGACGTCCATGCGTGGGATCTGAACATCGAGTGTTTTCATGTCTTTTTATCAGAGCCATTTCTGCGCCACTCCCTTGAACGAATTAACCATCGCGATTTTTATGGCAATGAGCATGATATGCAGCAATATCACAGGGCCGTATTGAAAGCTGGAGTGCTTGGACAAATTGTTGCAAACAAGATAGGAGAAGCAAAACGGATTTTACGCGATAATGAACAATTCTATAATTTTCACAGCTATAGATATGCATTTTGTATCCTTTCCGGGGCCTACAAAATTCTCCATGCCGCATATTTCCCTACACGTATCAGCTTTAAAACCTACGATATCAGCGAAGACTGGACCGTTCCACAAATTATGGCACATCTTTCTAATGTTGAAAGCAAGGTTAATGTTCGAATTATTCATATTAGTAAAACAAAAGTTCTTGTTTATCGCTCCGACTGCTGAATCGACATAAATCGGTCTGGTATTGTGAGGGAAAACAAGAGCCCATTACCAGCATCCGTCAACCGATTATGTTCGCAGGCAACCCCCCCTATCTTCTTCTGTAACCTTCAGAAGTTCTGCAATCACAATCTCCTGAAAGCGTTAATCC
>ENA-ORXD01002489-ORXD01002489.1-sediment-metagenome-genome-assembly--contig:-NODE-2489-length-12149-cov-61.342528_pt1 | contig 12149 bp, 17 predicted proteins | sample MGYA00237862_ERZ511471 | MGnify/ENA metagenome assembly ERZ511471 | reverse complement strand
GGCACCTCATCGCGGATGCTGTGGACATCCTCCCCCCACCCCCAGGCCTCGGTTCCCCCGGGATTGGTCAGCTTGATGGCAAATCCCTTTACCGCAGCGAGCGTCCAGGCAACCACGGCCGCGGCACGCTTCATATCCTTGTCCCGCACCGCCTCCATGATCGACCAGTTCCCGTCAAAGAGGGTGTTCGCCAGCATGTCCTGATGTGGCGTGGCGTTGAACTCCTCGTGGGTATGGCGGGCCTCAAGGGGCGCCATAGCGCCTTCGAGCACCGTCGTGTATCCCATGGCACTGTACCGGTAGGAGTTCCCGAAGGTGGTCGGGACACTGTATCCCGATGTTACGTGCATGGCTCCTTTCCGGGCCGTTCTTCCTGCCCGCATATCCTCGGGGCTCATGTACCGGCCGAAATTTACCTTTTCCCCGCAGACGTGGGAATGGGAGTCGATCCCACCCGGGAGGGTCAGGCAGCCTCCGGCATCGATGACCATCGCCCCGCTCCCCGCATCTTCCACGATCCTTCCATCCCGGACGGCGATGTCCATGATCTCGCCGTTCACTCCCGAGAGAGGATCGATGACGTAGGCGTTCTTTACCAGCAGTCCGGTCATGATCTTTTTACCTCCTTCACCCGCTCATAGATCTTCCCGATGATATCGAGGTCGCTCGGATAGGTTCCATCAAAGAGTTTCCGTGTCCGTATGGGCACGCCGTCCATCCGGTATGCCGTCCCTTCTGCATCAATGCCGGTGACGGCGACCGGTATCTGGAGTGTGGCCAGGTGGGTGGTCGCATTGACATGCGGATCGATCTGGACCGTAGGGATGCGGGCGAGGTGCTCGGCGCATGCACGGGGGAAGTGAGCTCCCGGATCGCTTGCCACCACCAGGCAGGCATCACACTCGCCTCGTTTAAGGATGTCCACACTGGTCGTCTCGCCCGGGTTGTAGAATGCGATCCCCCTGGCGAAATCAACGGCATAGGGATAGCCGGTGATCCAGGTGAAGACCTCGTTTGAACCGTACACGTTCCAGTGCCCCCGCATCGGGGAGATGGTGAACTTCGTATGCCGGTTGAGCTCCTCGGTCAGCTCGATTGCATTCCGGACATTCTTATTTTTTCCGCGCGACATGGTGAGGCCGAGGCCGAAGAAGATTGCCCCGAATTTTGCATTCATGCAGATGTCGGCGACCTTGAAGAGCTGCTCCCGGGTTACTCCTGCAACCTGTTGGGGTATGATGTCCCGCTTCCCCCTGACAATCGCTCTCAGGGCCGAGAGCACCGCATAATCACCTCCCCTGTCTACCTTTACGAATTCATCGGCAACCGCAGATGACTCGGTCTTCCGGACATCGACCACGATCACCTTTCGTTCTTTGAATGCCTCCTTCACGAAGAAACCGTCAGCATAGGTGGTATAACGGCTCATATGCCGCGGATGGGCATCGATGGGGTTTGCCCCCCAGTACACGATGACATCGGCCCGGTTCTTCACCTGGCCGAGGGTGCAGCCCGGGTGGCCGACCTCCTGGATGGCCATGATGGACGGACCATGGCACACAGTTGAGGTGTTGTCGATCACTGCTCCGAGAAGTTCGGCGAGGTGAACGCCGACACTCTGTGCTTCCCCGAATGTTCCGCTCCAGCCATAGAGGAGAGGGCGGTCTGCATCGAGGAGTATCTCGGCCGTCTCCTGAATAGCAGCATCATAGGAGACATCCTTCCAGCGCCCCCCCTCTCGCCTGATCGGGTTTTCCAGCCGGTGATCACCTATGAACTTCTCATTGGCAAGTGTGCAGCCGTTCTCCACGCTTATGACCCGGTTTTCTTCGACCTCCACGACGAGATCGTCACAGAGACACCCACAGAACGTACAGACCACATCTTCAACCTTCATAGCCGACTCCTCCGTACCGTTCCATGATCTCACGGACCGTGGGAACCGGCTCGGTTGTGGGCTCGATGGTCACGGGGGTTGCCTTGAAATCCGGCATCCCGGTACCGTGCGTCTCAGGGTTCACCAGGAAATTTGCATACGGGCCGAGGCAGACAAAGACCTCTCCCCTGGCCAGCCCGTCGGCCGGGCGTGCCACCATCACCACCGCACCCTGGTCGCTTCTCACGTTCACGTGGCTCCCCTCTTCGAGTTCAAGATCCAGCATATCTACCTCGTTCATGTGCAGGGAGGCAGCCTCCTCCCGGTATGCAGGACTGTTCTTCCGTTCCACAAACGATCCCTGGCGGATGGTCCTCCCGGTGTTCAGGACACCTCTCATAGCTCCTCCTCCGGGGCGTGAACCGCTTCCAGGAGCCGGGCAACTGTTATGGCCTCGTTCGGGCAGTGATCCTCACAGGTCTTACACCCTGTGCACTTCTCCACGTGAAGCACCTGGCACTTCCCATCACTCACCTTGAGCAGGAGGTCATCGGTAGATGCCCTGCCGCCGAATGACATCTGGGCATCGATCAGCTTGTTCACCGGGCAGGCGACCGCACAGTTCCCGCATCCCATGCACCGGTCCGTATCCACATCGATCCGGAACGAGAAGGAGAGAGCGGTATTATCATAAAACATGGTCTCAAGGATGCGCCCGCTGGTGAGCACCCCGTTCGGGCAGGCTTCGACGCAGAGCCCGCACCTGATACAGTGGCCCAGGTGGATCCTCGGCTGCCATCCTTCCGGTGTCCGGATCACATCGATCGCACCCGGGGCAGGGCAGGCCATCATACAGAAGAGGTGGTGAGTGCAGGTCTTTCCGGTGAGCTCGGGAAAGTTCCTGAAGTAGGGAGGGGTGACCAGCGGGGCAGTCCTCACGAACAGGAACTTCTGCAGCCATTCGAGCCGGAAGAACTCTTTGAGATAGTAGGTGAGTGAGAGCGCCATATCACCGCTCCGTGCAGGCGATGCACGGGTCTGAAGAGACGAAGGTCGACGGTACATCCGCGAGCGATGCCACTCCCTTGAGCATGTAGTGACAGCAGGCCTCGATATTCATGATGGACGGGGTCTGGATAGCGATGTCAAGCACCCTGCCCGCAGCATCGGTTTTGATAAAGTAGGAGAGTTCTCCCCGCGGGGCTTCACCGGAGTAGGCTATCTCGCCGGCACCGGGGATTCCGCCGCCGCGAATTGGTCCTTCAGGCAGATTGTCGAGGCACATCCGTATGAGGGCGATGCTCTGGAAGACCTCCTGGAACCGCATCATGATCCGGGCATAGTTGTCTCCCTCTTCCCTGGATACCGGGGTAAACCCGAGCTTCTGATAGGTCGGGTGGCGGAGCCTCCGGTCGGTCTCCGGCATGCCGCTCGCCCGCGCCGTCGGGCCGACTGCACAGGCTTCGCGTGCGGCCTCCCTGGTGAGGATCCCTATCTCCCTGCTCCGGAGTGCGATCAGCGGACCGTTCTCGAACATCCCCATATACCGGGTGATCTCATCCTCGATTGCAGCAAGGTTCGCCCGGAGGTGCAACGCGTCCTCGGCCCGGAGATCGAACCGGACTCCCCCGGGAACGATATAGGCGCAGGTCACCCGTGCACCGGTGATCCGCTCCAGCTCGTCCATCACTTTCTCCCTGACATCGAGCAGGTACATCCCGAGCGTCTCATGTTCGATGGTGTAGCAGTACGAGAAGTTGGCAAGGATATGGCTCTGCATCCTGTCGAGTTCATTGACAACGACCCTGAGAAGCGCGGCACGATCGGGAACCGGAATACTGCTGATAGCCTCGAGTGCCTCGATGAAGACCATATTGTGGATGACCGAGCAGATCCCGCACACCCGTTCTGCAAGGAACATCACCTCCTGCCAGGGCCGTCCCCGCATGATCCGCTCGATTCCCTTCTTCATGTAGCCGAGTTCCACCTCTGCCGAGAGGACGTACTCTCCCTTTGTCTCGCACTTCACCCGTGCCGGTTCTTTCCAGCAGGGGTGCACCGGCCCGATAGGTATTGAGACATCCACGGTCCGCTTCATCGCTTCTTCACCTCATAGTCCTTGAAAACAACCGGAGCCACAGCCAGCACCGCAGAGAGGATCTCGGTCGGACGCGGGGGGCACCCCGGAACCTGTGCGGCAATGGGGATATGCTTTGCAACCGGCGGGTCGATGAGGCTGTGCGGGCGGTTGAACACGCACCCGGAGATCGGACAGTTCCCGATAGCTATCGCCGCCTTGGGATCAGGTATCTTGTCCCACACGCTACGGAGCTTCTCCTCCCAGCCAGGGGTAAATGCCCCGATGACCAGGAGGATATCTGCCTCCCGCGGATTATTGTGGACATAGATACCATACTGCTCGATATCATACCGGGGAGCGAGGCAGGCGAGCACCTCGATGTCGCATCCGTTGCACGAACCTACATCGACGTAAGCGACATGAATCGATTTTGACCGGACGAAGTTCTTGACCTTCTGGAGCAGGCTCATGCCAGGATCGCCTCCCTGATCAGGCGTCTGCCGGCTGAAACGGCTTCCTTTTCGAGGGTTCCGTTCTCCATCATTTCCTTCACCCGGGAAAGGATACATTCCATCTCCTCCTCCTGAATGAGCGGGACGGCACGCGAATAGAGGTGCGTCTTCAGGTCACGCTCAGCGGAAGGTGCCTCTGCCGTCAGCCTCTTCCCCTCTTCATACCGTGCCGGCAGGTTCTCCATCAGCAGCATGTCAAACTGGTCCATAATATATCGCCGGAGTCTGAGCTGCGGGATCCCGAGATCATCTGCAATCTCCCGCACCACCCGGTCATGGCGGGTGCTGGTGAGGATGGCATACTTCATGGAGGAGAGATCCTTTTCATAGAGATAGCCGCTCATAGCACACCCGCATATTTCAGTATTCCGTAGAGTACAAAGAGGAAGACCGCAAGCCAGACGGCTGTACCTTCCCACTTCGCAAGCCCCTGCTCGTCCCTCATATAACAGAATGAGATTACCGCGAGCAGGGCGGCGCCGATAACCACTCCTTCAGGGGCGGTCGAGGGTCGCTGGATGATCTGGGCCGTGCTCACCGCGATATAGACGATAACGGCGGCGAGGAGGATCTTCCGGATCATCCGAATACCCCCAGGTATAGTACATATATCAGCATGATACCGGTAATAATCGTCTGGATTGTTACACTGTCAAAGGGAGACAGCATGGGGCAGAGCGCACACACAAATGCGAGGGATACGACGAGCAGGAGCATGGTCAGCAGGATACCGAGGAAGGGAAGAGCCCCGATGAATACCGTGATGAAGGTGAGGAGCAGGACATAGCTCTTGAGCCCGTTACAGGTTTCAAGGCTTGCCCGCCAGACTCCGAAGTGCTCAGTCTTGTACCCGCTCACGATCTCCTTGCTCTCCACGATGGCGAAGGGGGATGAGGGGGCTTTGGAGAGAATGACCAGGTACAGGGCGACGGCTGCGAGCGGAATGGTGAAGAGGAGCGGTCCTGTTTCTGCCTGGTAGGCAATGATATCCGAGATCTGGAGCGACCCCGTGAAAATGGCCACCGCTGAAACGCTCACGAACAGTGGTATCTCTGATGCCGCAGAAATGACCGACCTGACCCCTCCGAACTTTCCGTAGGGCGATCCCGAGGAGAGCCCGAACCCGTGCTCGACAATCTTGTGGAGCATGTAGATGGCAAAGATGATCAGGAGGCTTCCTCCGGTGACCAGGACAAAGAATGCCGCCGTCCATATCCCGATGGCGATCAGCACCACCGAGACAAAGAGTACTTCGCTCGCTGTTGCCGGGATCCAGGTGCTCTTGAAGGAAAACTTGAGTGTATGAAGTATCTCCTGCCAGATCGGCGGCCCGGGGCGGCGCTGGATACGGGCGATCAGCTTCCGGTGTATGCCGAGAAGGAGGAGACCGAAGAACGTTGCGAAGAGCAGGTAGGGAATCATCTCAGTACCCCATGAACGGTATATCTGCGTCTCCTTCCCGGGCCATCCACCAGAGCCCGAGGAACAGGATAAACAGGGGAAAGCCTGCCACGAGCACTGCCAGGTAGAACCACTCAGGTATGGTTCCCGTCTCCGAAAGGATCAGGGCGAGAACGGCAATGACCGCCACGGTGACCATCAGCCAGAACGCTGTCTTCTTCTTCATTTTAACCTCACACCTGGAGCACGACCTCGATGACCCTGAGAAAGATCAGCAGCGACGAGAGTGAGCACATGATCACGTACGGTGCTCCCGGTGCCCTGAACATCTCCGCTTTTGCTGCGTAGAAGGGTGCCATTCCCTCTCCCATCACCCCTAAAACCAGGAATCCTTTCACTACGGCGGGGACTGCCGGGAGAACCGTGCTGGAGAGCTCGATCAGGGAAAGGGTCCCTGTGGTCGCCGCTACGATTGCAGCTCCACCAAAGAGCGGAACGGTCCCCGCCAGCGCGACCAGCCCGTACTGGAAGGCTGCGTTCTGGACATGGCGGCTCCTGACCGCGGCAACGATACCGACGTTACAGATCCCGACAAGTGAGGTGAACAGGCAGAAATCAAAGACATCCCCGGTCACCATCGCACCCATGGATGCAAGTCCGCAGGCAATAGCCATGAACCGCCGGAACCTCATCTCGGGAAGACCGATATCCTTGGTGGTGTATGCATCTGCCCCGAATGCGATATCGAGCTGCCGTTCAGGCCGGCTCGCGATCACCAGCACGGTGAATACCAGGGCGAGGAGGAAGAGCGAGAGGGTATACGGGGAGAAATAGATTACGATGTCTCCGAATTCGAGGTACAGGAACGGGGATCCTCCTGCGCCGATCATGACCGTGTCTCCCACATTACACCCATCAGGGACATCTTGGTGATCACCTTGATCAGGATGCCGACTGCTGCACCCATCAGAGCAAGATACCAGTGCTCGGGCAGGAACATGAAGACAAAGAACGCGGCAATCCAGAGCACCCAGGAGAGCCCGCTCGCCAGCTCAAGCAGGTGGAGGTCTTCGGAACGCGTCCGGGCCGCGATAAAGAAAATTGCACCGAGGCCGGCAACCGCCCCGCCCGTAAACCCGGAGAGGATAATCCCGTATACGATGAGAATCATCGAAAGTATGAGCGGTGCCGGCAACTCCTGCAGAACCTCGATTCCGGGAATCCGTACAGGGCGGTCCTGGAGATCCTCTTTCATCAGGTAAATCTGCGAGAGGGCGAGGAGTTCGGCGATTCCCACCACCAGGCCGGGAAGGATGAGCGCCTCGGCGAGATCGGTGCCGATGAGGGCTATGATCCCGATGGAGGCGATCTCCACGAGGTCGATGAGGAGGAGGCGGTGGAGGTCGTCTTTCTCAACTGCAAGAGCGGTAAATCCGATTACTGCTGAACCAAGAACCACCAGGAGCCCCCAGGAATACAGAGCACCGGTCACGGCGATCCCTTCCTGAAGATGTAGGAGGCAATAGCAAAGGCGATGAACAGGATGGTCGTCTCCACCACGGTATCAAGCCCCCTCGTGTTGTAGAGGATTTCATCAAGGATACCCCCCGGGTGACCCACAATGGTTGTTCCGGTATGCAGGGTGGTGTTGGCGAGGGCCCACGAAAACGGGGTGAGGTACGCCGTGACATATCCCGCAGATGGAGAGTTCTCAGGATACTGGACTACGATATCTGCCTGGGCAAATGGCGATCCGCCCCGGTCATAGGGATCCAGCGGGCTCGCCTTGTCGATGTGCTTTGGATAGAGCTGGTCTTCGGCATACACAAAGGGGAGGGAGAGGATGGCGATGCCTGCCAGAACCGCACAGGCAGCGGCAAAGAGGGGCATCAGGTTCTCGAAATTCGAGATATACCGGGAGATACGCTGGATGATCATGCGCCCTCCTTCTTCTGGAGCACCCTGACCAGGATAAAAACGGTGAGTGCCGAGACGCCGCCATAGGTGAGCAGCGCAAGCGTTTCATCATATGAAAGCATCAGCAGGAGGATCCCCCACGCCGGTATCTCCAGGTTGATCAGCCGGACAAGGTAGGTCTTCGGCCGGGGGAAGACGACCGCAAGTGTCCCGGCGATGATGAGGAAGGAGCCGATCAGGAACTCGGGGGTCATGAGCTGTCCCTCCGGCAGGCGAAGAGGAGGAAGATGGTCGAAAGCGGTGCGATGATGGCAACAGCGATTGCAACATCAAGGTAACCCCTGTCGACGATGAATGGGATAACCCCGCCGGCAATCATTGACAGGGAGATCAGCTTGGCAAAGGGATCCTTTTCAATGATCGTCCCGAGAGTGCCGGCTACTGCAAGGAAGGCAAAGACGGCGGCCAGGAGAAAATTCACTGCTCCCTGGTCCCCCCTGCATAGGTGCTGGCGATGGCATTCGATTCGAGTGTACTCCCGATGAAATACGCAGCAGCGGCTATAATGCCGAGCGGGTGAGGGAGCAGCAGGGCGATCGAGCCCGCAACGGCGAAGGAGAGCACATTCAGGAAGGGTAGTTTCCGGAGTGTGTTCTTCTCAAGCAGTATCCGGACTGCGGCATATGCCGCGATGCTTCCACAGATGATAAGTGCAGCCTCTTCGGCATTCACGCCCTGCGCCACCTCCAGAGTGTGGAGAGGAGGCGACTGGCATATACCGCCGAGATTCCCTGGATGGTGAGGATGGCAATCACCATTCCGGCAATGAATTCAGCAGCCGAGAAGCCGAACAGGGAGAAGCCGTACACGATGAAGGTTGCAAAAAGAGCTCCGGTAGTCCCTGCATAGCCGGGATCATGGCAGATGCGGTTTCCGAGATAGACCAGCAGGGCTGCAAGGATTCCGCCAGGAATTCCGGCGATGTATACCCCGCAGGCTGCAAGCAGCGTTCCTGCCGAGGCGTCAGGGGACGAGACGATGTTTCCCATCATGTATCCCCCGTGGAGTGCCCCCCCGCCGTCCTCGATCTGGCGGGCTATCTCCCGGGCACCACTCACCCCACCCCGTTGTGGAAGTCTGAAGATGAGATCGATGGTGACAAAGTTGATCCAGCTCACGGCAGCGGCTATCAGAATATGCAGAGGATCTCCCGTCATCCCCGTGTCTCCAATACAGACAGGTACTGGTGTCTGCTCGATAAAGGTTTGTATTATACAAATCGGGCTGATTCAGCCTCTGTAGGATGTGTCATATGAAAAATATTGACATAATTACCATATCAATACAGGATCCATTATTTTGGCTCGAAACCACGGATGATTCCCATCACCAGGATGAGCACCGGGACGATCTCAAGCCTGCCTATCCACATCACGATGATGAAGAGCCACTTGATGATATCCGGGCTTGCGGAGGTGAGATAGCCCAGACCAAGACCCACGTTGCTCGCTGCAGAGACCAGCTCGAATACCACCTGGTGCACCTCGAACACGGTGGGGGCAAGATGGAGCGCCAGGAGCGTAGCGATGAAGATCATGATCACATAGAGGAAGATGGTGAGCATGTTCTTGGAGAGCTCAACTTCCGATATTTTCGTGGGGATGTTCTTTCCCTCATGCTTGAAGGGGACGATCACGTTCCCCCTGACAAAGAGCCGCCGGAACCACCAGACCAGGCCCTCGTAGGCGAGGATTACCCGGTTCACCTTGACCCCTCCCGATGTGCTCCCTGCCGCACCCCCGATCATCATGAGCAGCAGGATGATGATGAGCGGGAGGGGAATCCACTGCAGGGCCGAGTTCTGGAGACCGCAGCAGGTGAACCCGGATATCGTGCAGAAAAACCCGATCCGGAATGCATCATACAGGGCAAGGTCGTTGAAGAGGTACAGGTTGAAGGAGACGATGAGCGACGCAATGATGGAGATGACGAGGATGAACCTCACCACGGGGTCGCGGAAGAATGACTTGAATTTCCCCCGGTACACAAGGAAGTAGAGCTTGAATGGCAGGGCGCCGGCGATCATGACCGGTATCAGAAGGATCTCCAGGAGTGCATTATTGTAATAGAACATGCCGGCATCATGGGGAGCAAATCCTCCGGTGGCAATGGTGACCATCACCAGGTTCACCGCATCCCAGAGAGGTATGCCTGAGAAGAGAACCATCCCGATGAAGACAAGGGTGAGGACAAAGTAGATTACCCACATTCTCCTTCCGGTGGAGACCACGTTCGGCATGAGGGCCTCAGATCGTCCTTCCGACCGGTAGAGCCGACTCTGGGCGAGTCCTGAACGGGAGAGCATGGCAATACCGAATGCGATTACCCCAACCCCCCCGATCCACTGCATGAACGAACGCCAGAATACCAGGGTTTTCGGCATGGTGTCGATCGAGGTCATCATGGTGAACCCGGTCCCGGTCCATCCGGACATGGCCTCAAAGATGCTGTCTGTCCAGGAAATCTTCAGGGCAAGGACAAAGGGGACCGATCCCACGAGGGCCACCGCAAGCCAGGTGAGCGCTACGGCGACCAGTGCCACGGAGAGGGAGGGGGTGTACACCCGCTGGGGGACTTTAGAGACCAGAAAACCGAGGGTGACGAAGATGAAGGGGACCGATCCCATGGGGATGATCATTTCCCATTCCTGAAATATCAGGAGGACAATAAAGGGAACCAGGGTGATCAGTGCGAGGAACTCGAAGATGAGCCCCATATCATGCGCGATGATCGCCAGGTGCCCGAGGCGCTTCATTCACTGTGAGCGTGTGCGTGCATCGAATATCAGTATTCTCTCCTGTTCCCGGAAACCCGGACTGCTCATTCCCGTCTGTGGGAGCTGGTGAGGCGTTCAGGGATATGGCGATAATCCTGCTGACTGGAGGTCGAACCTGATCAGGGACTGAGCGCAGGCGGTTCATACTTCCTTCCGTAAAGCTGATGGTCATCGGTGGTGCCGTTCGGCCGGAATGCAGGTATTCCGTATGGATACCGGATGTCCACGGTGGCTCATGCCGACAGGATCTCCCTGATCTCAGGTTCCGGCAGGAAGCTGGGGGGGTGTTAGGCAGCGGAGACCGTCAATAGGGGAATGAAGAGAGGGTATTCTTACCTGACGTTGGAGAACAGGTGAAGATTAGGATTGCTCCTGACCATAATCCAGCCGGGCGTGCCTTCTCCTGCACGAATGGGGTATACTGCCGTGCCGGCGTCCCTGCTCAAAAATCACTTCGCAGGTGTGGAAAAGTCATTGCAGGTCTCGCGGCAAAGCGAAAGTGAAGGGGTTTAGGAGGTCTATGTTGCCATTGAATGGTACGACGCCCTGCAGATTCGACGTCGCATTCATCCCTTCACCCTTCCGCTTTCCTAAAAAGCAGAAAAGGGTTTACCATATATGATACAATAATGGCCTGTTACCGGGTATTTTCAAGGCATCACGGACTTCACCGTAACGTAATCTGGTAAGCAGGTTCACTCGTAGGAGGGAATAATCACCTTCGAATAACCGCAGGCTGAAAGGTGGCGACCAGCCGCGATCGTTCTCTTGCCCAGTGTGGCCCGTGATTCTCCTGCTTATCATTATCCTATCCGGGTATTCCGGGACGTGCGGATGCCATACCTTGCTGGTGCTGTAGACAAGGTTTGGGACCCCGGTACTGCACAGCTCCCAGGCCTTCATATATGGCAAATTTCTATTAAATCTCCAAGTTTATAATCTTTGCGCAAAATAATAATTTTGCGATACATAAACCAGCATGCTTTCTCATATCCGTGGATTCGCTCATCAGGGCATGGAATGATGAGAAACCAATGCGCAAAAATGATTGCTAAACACGAAAACTACGCAAAACTCCATATTGAAAGGTATTTCCAGATTGATTCCCGGTATCCGCATGGATCCTTCCGTCCGGGATATGCTCTGCTGTCTGCCCGTGAGTCACGCTCCTGACATGGAAAAGCAGAAATTTTCAGAAGGTAAATCTCTTCCCCATTGCGAGGGTAGCCAAGCCGGGTCAACGGCGCTGGATTTAGGGTCCAGTCTCGCAGGAGTTCAGGGGTTCGAATCCCTTCCCTCGCATAACGAATCAGTGCCGCTGCCCTGCCGCACCGCTCAATTTCACGTGCATGAAATCACCTGTCAGCAGCCATTCCTGAACGGAGAGCGCTCCCGTTTTTCCACTATACCCCGATGCGATACTTATTATACGCGGACATCATTCTATATAGCACAGTTTTCCCAAACTGTTTGAGAAAAACCATGTATAGATCAAATTTTGGCGGCCCGCGAAATACCGGTCCCCGC
>ENA-ORXD01002488-ORXD01002488.1-sediment-metagenome-genome-assembly--contig:-NODE-2488-length-12151-cov-3.316382_pt1 | contig 12151 bp, 13 predicted proteins | sample MGYA00237862_ERZ511471 | MGnify/ENA metagenome assembly ERZ511471 | reverse complement strand
TTCAAAGCCAGTTGGGCCGCCTCAGCTACTGGGTAGCCGTAAATCCCGGTGCTGATCGCCGGAAAAGAAATGCTCTGCAAATTGTTCTTCAGGGCAAGCTTTAAGCTTTCGCGATAAGCGCTCTGGAGCAGCTTTGCTTCATTTCTTCTTCCGCCATGGTAAACGGGACCGACGGTGTGGATGACAAATTTTGCTTTAAGGTTGCCTCCGGTCGTGATAACCGCCTGACCGGTCGGACATCCGCCAATCTTGCGACATTCTGCCATAATGGCGGGACCGCCGGCGCGATGAATGGCGCCGTCAACCCCCGTTCCTCCAGCCAAACGTTCATTAGCGGCATTGACGATGGCATCAGTTATTTCTTCTGTGATGTCACCGCAAGCAATGATGATCTTTGATTGGTTAATCTGTTCTTCCATAAGTCAGATGCTATTCTCCTTTTATCTCGACCCCTTCGCCATAAACGAGCATCCGGTAAGTCTTTTCAATCCTATCCCAGTTTTCTTCGCGGTCCATTGACCAGTAGCGGCCGATTACGGAGACAACTTGTCCCAGCCCTAACGATATGGCTTTTTCTTCGATTTTTTTTATATACTGGGCGCCGCTTTCGGGCAGTTCTCCCCGCCGGCCCAGCATAGCGTGAATAAAGAGTTTTTCAATTCCTTCCTTTCTTGCCATGTCCATTAGCGCAAACAAATGGTTGATCGAGCCGTGGGAACTGAAAAAGGAAACTATTCCCATCAAGTGCAAAGGCTGCTCACTTTTTTGTGCTTTCCTGATGACGTCTAAAAAGGCATTGTTGAGGAAAAAGCTTTTGTCGTCAATGGCCCGGTCAATTTTGAGCCGGTCAGAATAAATTTTCCGGCCCGCACCTATGTGCAAATGCCCAGCTTCGGAATTACCGACTGTGCCTGCCGGCAATCCGACAGCCTCTCCGGCCGCGGCGAGCCTGGAGCAGGGGTAGTTTTTCATGAGCAGATCCATGACGGGGGTGTGAGCGCGGGCGATCAGATTGGCTTTAGTATCATCGCTGATGCCCCAGCCGTCAAGAATGATCAGCAGCAGCCTTTCCGATGAAGGAAAGGTGCATGTGTTTTGTTCGATAAGCGATGAGCCTGTCATGGATAAAGGTACAGGCAAACCAAGGATATTCAATATAGTGGGAGCCACATCGGTCAGTTCGCCTGCGCTGCGCAGTGTCAACCTGTTGTCCGGATGCAACAGGATGAAGGGCACAGGGCTGTCTGTGTGTCCGGTGTCGACCGAACCGTCGGGATAAAGCCATTTTTCTGCGGTACCGTGATCAGCGGTCACAATGACAGGAATCCCTTTTTTTTGCGCATTTTCAATAACAATGCCTGCCTGCTGATCAACTGCCTGGATGGCCCGTAAAACGGCAGCTTCATTTTCAATATGACTGACAACATCAACATTGGGGAAATTGACAGCGATAAAATTACAGCTATTATCGTTGATTCTATCGATAGCCGCTGCGGATATTTTATCGATGGACATTTCCGGGGCTTCATCAAAAAGATGAACATCTTTGCGTGTCGGAACAATTACCCTTTCCTCACCGTCCAGAAGTTCATTCCTTTTGCCGTTGAAGAAAAATCCAACATGCACGGCTTTTTCCGCTTCGGTAATTTTTGCCTGTCTGAGATTGTGGTGCGCAATGATGTCGCTTAGTGTATCTTGCAGCGTTTCTTCGGGGGGAAAGGCGACCTGAACATTAAGTCCCCTTTGATATTCGATCATGGTGGCAAAATTTAATTCCAACGCAGGGCTTAGCGGAAATTGTGCAAAACCTTTTTCCGTCAGGCTGCGGGTTAATTCTACTTCCCGCTCACCACGGATATTGTAAAATATTACGGAGTCACCCTTCTTTATCCGCCCAACAGGATGGCCATTGGCGTCGACCAGCACCCGGGGCAGCAAAGTTTCATCTTCGTTGCCTTCCCGGTAAGCTTGGCGGACAGCTTCAGACATAAAGAAATTAGATTTAGAATTCATAGCAAAATCAATATCAAGGACATTGAAAATCTATCTAACTAAATAATATATGGCTGTAAAGGTAATTTTTTTAACTCCTTGACCAAAAAGCCTTTTTCAGTTGAAAATTAAGCAGTTCAATGATAAAAAAACGCGATGGAAAAAATGATACTGCCGATGCTTTCATCAAAAAAAGAAGAAAATCATCAGACTTTATGCGAAGAAATATTAAGGGAACGCGCTGCTGTGTTAAGCCGAGCGGGGAGAGCAGTTGAAGAAATCATTGGCGAACTTTCCAAACTGGATCAGCAGATACAAATAAAAAGTAATTTTTTGGAGACGCTGAAACAGCAAAATCAAGACCAGGAAAGTCTTAACTTGCAGCAGGTACTAATCGCCGAAATAAACAACAGCATAAATCAATTCAATTCAGTCTGGTCGCTGGCTCAACTAAAGTATTATTATCTGATTGTAACGCGGGAGGCGCTCGGTTTGCGACGTCATGACAGAATTAAGGAAGTATATCCGATTCCCGCAAAAAAGAAACAAATTCAGGCCGCTTAATGGATAGGTTCAGAAAACAACGGACACGCATGGTAGAAACTCAAATTAAAGCGCGCGGCATAAGTGATTCCCGTGTTTTAAAGGCCATGGAAAAGATACCGCGCCATCTTTTCGTTGATGAAGGTCTGATTGACCAGGCCTATACGGATAATCCGCTGCCCATTGGTGAAAGGCAGACTATTTCCCAACCTTACATCGTTGCTCTGATGACAGAGGCGCTGGAATTAAAAGGTCAGGAAAGGGTGCTGGAAATCGGCACCGGTTCCGGCTATCAGTCCGCCATTCTGGCCGTCCTGGCCGATCGTGTTTTTTCGATTGAACGCATTGCGGCTTTGGCTTCCCGCACCCGCAAAATACTCGACCGGCTTAATTTTTATAACATCGCCATTAGAGTCGGCGATGGCTCTTATGGCTGGAAGGAAGAATCTCCTTTTGATGCCATTATTACGACTGCCGCCGCACCGGACTTTCCCAAATATCTTATCGAGCAACTGGCAGTGGGCGGCCGGCTGGTTATTCCCGTGGGCGGACGCGATGTTCAGACTTTATATAAATTGACGCGGCTCTCTCCGGATGTAAATGACATTAAAAAAGAAGATCTGGGAGGATGCCGTTTTGTGAGTTTGATCGGGGAAAGTGGTTGGAAACAATGAAAAAAGTTTTTCTGTCCTTTGTGATAATTATTATTTCCGCTTTTATTGTTTCCTGCTCAACCCCGCCATTTTATTTTCAGAAAGAGACAGTGACCGGTGTTTACCATTTAGTAAAAAAAGGAGAGTCTTTTTGGAGTATTGCCCGGGCTTATAAAATTAATTTACAGGACTTGGCTGAAGCAAATAATATCAAAGACCCCGGTTTACTGCAGGAAGGGACCGTCCTTTTTATTCCTGAAGCCAAACAGATCATTGAAAATACCATGCCGGACGCTCAAGAGATGGTTGCGGAAGTTAAAATACCTGTCCCCTCAACCAGCAATGCAGCGGTTAAAACTGCCCGGAAAAATGATATTGAGCAAGGCAGTCGAAATGATGGGGAAATTTCTAAGAAAGAAGATAAAAAATCACCGCCTGCTATCATTGCGCACAATAAAGCAGAGCGCACGGGCGTAAAAAAACAAGAAGATGGAACGACGACTGAATCAGCTTCGGCAAAGAAATATGGAGGAGAAAAATCGGAGCAAAAGCAAAAATCTAAAAATGCGGTCGAAGAGAAAGAAAAAATTCAATTCGATAAAAAACGTTTCATCTGGCCGGTGCGCGGTACTGTAAAAACGCGTTTTGGTATACAACCTACTGATCCATATCACAACTACACTTGGATTAAAATTGTTTCTAATGCTGGTGCTAAAGTAATGGCTGCGGCTTCTGGTACAGTTATATTTTCGTCTAGGTTACCGAAATTTGGGGAGACTATTATCATCAAACATGTCGATAACTTTGCGACTGTGTATGAGCATTTAAAAATAAGACACGTGAAGACCGATCAAAATGTAAAACAAGGAGAGATCATTGCCCTCCTTGGTGAAACTGATGAAGCTGGTGATATTTATATGAATTTTGAAGTTCGTATAAATGGTAAGGCGCGCAATCCTCTTTTTTTCCTACCCTGAAATTTTTTAACCGACTTGCCGAAACTATATTCCATTAATATATTACAGCTAAATATTTGTCTGCAGAGGATAATATGAATAATTGTTTTGAATTAGGTCCCATCCGGCCGCCCAGCGAATCAACAAGTTTGTTAATTCGGGTGACAAGAAACTGCCCATGGAATAAATGCGCTTTTTGCCGCACTTATATCGGGAGCAAGTTTGAATTGCGGGATGTTGAAAATGTAAAAAATGATATCCAGGCGATGAAAGATATCGCCGACCAAATTGGTGAATTATCCTGGAAAATTGGTGAATCTGGGAAAGTGGGCAGAAACGTTTTAAGGTATATTTATGAAAATAATTTTCCACATAGAGAAAATTTTCATCATATAGCCTCTTGGCTGTATTACGGAGGAGAAAACGCGTTTTTGCAGGATGCCGATTCATTAATTATCAAGACGGCCGATTTAACGGCCATTCTGAATTTTCTCAAAAAAATGTTTCCGCAGATAAAAAGAATAACGACTTATTGCCGATCGCATACAGCGGCCCGCAAAGGCGTTGCTGAATTGAGGCAATTACAGGAGGCAGGGCTGTCGCGCATCCACATCGGCATGGAGAGCGGCAGTGATGAAGTTTTAGGCTTGATAAGAAAAGGGGTGAAAGCAAGCGACCACATTAAAGCCGGACTTAATGTCAGACATGCCGGCATTGAACTTAGTGAATATGTTATGCCTGGTCTAGGCGGAGCCAAATGGTCGCAGGTGCATGCGAGGGCGACCGCTGAGGTCCTTAATGCCGTTAATCCCGACTTCATCCGTTTGCGTACCTTCCATGCTGTGCCCGGTACCGGCATGGATCAATTAATTAACAAAGGTGAATTTAAAACTTTGAGCGAAGATGATATTCTGAAGGAAATACGGATACTTATTCACAATTTGGATGTCAGAGGTACAGTATTGGTCAGTGACCATATTTTGAATTTATTTGAAGATATAGAAGGGAAGCTGCCGGATGATAAAGCAAAAATTATAGCAGTAATTGACAGATATTTTTCCTTTCCGGAAGAAAAAAGATTGATTTATCGATTGGGCCGGCGCATCGGAGCATGGCGGAAATTGGAGGATCTTGCTGATTTAGAAACATATTCAAAATTAAAAGCAATTATCGATGGCAATGCAGGGAATAAATCCAAGCTGGAAGAAGATATCTCAAGAATAATGGACAATTATGTATAGTTATTGCTTTTATGTCCTTTCCTACCGCATGTCAGAATAGTGAAATATCATTTAAAGACTTCTCTGTATCTGGCCGGCTATGCTGATGAAAATAATTATACTACCCAAAATTGAGAAAAATCAGGAAATTAGCAATTTATTGACTTAAAATTATAATTATGTTAGGCTTTAATGCTATTTTAGAAAGGCAGGTAAAGTTAACATGTTTAAAGTGGGTGATTTGGCTGTATATCCGGCGCAAGGTGTTGGAGTCATTGAAGCTATTGAAAACAGGGAAGTAATGGGTAAAAAACAGCCCTTTTATATTATGAAGATCATGGGTAACGGCATGAAAATAATGATCCCGATGACAAGCGCTAAGGCTGTAGGTTTACGCGAAGTGATTATGGAGAAAGAAATTCCAAGGGTCTATGAAATTTTGCGGAATAAAGACGTTACTATTGACAAACAGACTTGGAATAAGCGTTACAGGGAGTATCTGGAGAAGATCAAAACAGGTTCGGTGTTTGAAATTGCAAGTGTTTTGCGTGATCTCTTTATTCTTAAAAGTGATAAAAACCTGTCCTTCGGCGAACGGAAAATGATGGATACTGCTAAGAATTTACTGGTAAAGGAAATATCTGTAGCGACCAATAAGCGGGAAGATAAAGTTGAACAAGATTTGCAAATGATTTTCACTGTGCAATAATTTTTTTACCGGAATCTACCGGAAAAATGCTCTTTGACAATCAGTTACATTTTAATTGCCTTTTCCGGCTAAAAGGTAACCGTCAAATAGTTGCCTCCCTCTAAGAGAGTAAATCTTCTTAATTCAACCAAAACATAGATTAATGGATAGAATGATATTTAGTGGAAAGGAGGTGAAACTGTTGATTATAAGGGCTATTTTACTCCTGACATGTTCAATAAGCGGCTATGCGATCGCCTATTACAATGCAGACCCGAACTCATCTTATTTAATTTTTAAATCAATTGCTGGCTTTATCATAGGATTGATAGTTGCATTGCTGGTGATAAAGGTTGAAAAAGAAATACGCAAAGTCTCTTTGAGAATCATTATCGGCGGTGTTGTCGGTATGATCATCGGCTTGATAATAGCTTTTATCATGGGCTTTGGCTTGAATATGGTCAGTAAAATTAGAGAAAATCAGCAAGTGGTACCATGGATTTATATGCTTCTGACAGTAATTATGGGTTATCTTGGGCTGGTTCTTGGTTCTAAAAAAATCGAAGAATTTAATTTTTTCCTGACTGGATCAAATACTGAAACAGATCAAAGACTTTTGGATACCAGTGTTATTATTGATGGAAGGATTGCTGACATTTGCGATGCCGGGTTCATGGAAGGAAAATTGATCATTCCCCGGTTTGTATTAAATGAGTTGCAACTTGTCGCTGATTCAGCGGATTCCATCAAGCGTTCGCGTGGTCGACGCGGGTTAGACGTTTTGAATCGGATGAAAAAAAGTTCGACTGTAAATATCGAAATTGTCGAACAAGATTTTCCTAAAATAAAGGGTGTTGACGGAAAATTAGTGGCATTAGCCAAGGAAATGAACGCCAAGCTACTTACAAATGATTACAACCTGAATAAAGTTGCAGAGTTGCAAGGTGTGCGGGTTATAAATGTCAATGAACTGGCAAATGCCATGAAACCGGTTGCGTTGCCCGGTGAGCAAATGACGGTAAAAATTATCCGCGAAGGCAAAGAGCAGGGGCAGGGTGTTGGTTATCTGGACGATGGTACAATGATTATTGTGGATAATGCCCAAAAGTTACTCAATATGAATGTGGAAGTCATTGTTACCAGCGTGTTACAGACAACTGCCGGCCGGATGATTTTTTCTGAATTAAAGGAAACGGTCGATAAAAAGATTCAATAATATTCTAAAAAAATTTAGTTTTATCTTTTAAGGACAAAAAATGCTTTTTGAAAATAAGCCCGGAAAAGTCATTTTCCGGGCTTATTGTTTTCTAATCCGTTGCCGAATAATATTTCGGCGGTTATCGCAAGCGATCGATTCATTGATTGAAGATTGTCCCTTATTAAGAAACGAAAAAGAATTAATTGTTAATGGGTTGTCATGAAAACAATAGCCATAATACCTGCCGGCGGATCAGGTAGAAGATTGAAAACTGATTTGTCCAAACAATATTTAATGCTCGATAACCTGCCGATATTAGTTCATACTCTTAAAGTATTTCAGCTTACTGCCGCTATTAATGAAATTATTCTGGTGGTTCCAAAAGGTGATATCTCTTTTGTTCGGGATGAATTTATCCAAAAATATGGTCTCTCAAAGGTGACTAATATTGTCGCGGGTGGAAAGGAAAGACAGGATTCAGTTCATTGCGGGATCAAGGCAATTGAAGGTAAGTGTGGCGTTGTGGTGATCCATGATGCTGTTCGACCTTTTGTTACGCAAAAAATTATTCAGCAGGTTATTGCCGCGACAAAATATAAACCGGCGGTTTCCTGCGGCGTTAAGGTCAAAGATACGGTAAAAGAGACGAAAGATAGCGGCTTAATCGTTAAAACATTACCCCGCCAGCACTTATGGCTGACGCAAACTCCTCAGGCATTCCGATTAAGCATTTTGGAAAAGGCGTATGCCGCAGCTGAATGGGATAATTTTTACGGTACGGATGATGCTTCCTTGGTCGAACGCCTGGGCATTGACGTAAAAATGCTTACCGGTTCTTACGATAATATTAAAATTACAACACCGGAAGACTTAATCTTTGCGGAAGCATTGCTGAAAAGCAGGGCGGGAGGTAAAATGCAAATGCGCAGTGGTTTTGGCTATGATAGTCACAGGTTGGTCCAAGGCAGAAAACTTGTGTTGGGCGGAGTGGAAATCGATTATGAAAAAGGTTTAGAAGGCCATTCAGACGCCGACGCCCTGATTCATGCTGTCTGTGATGCTCTCTTGGGCTCTGCCGGTCTTGGCGATATTGGCCGGCATTTCCCCGATACCGACCCGTCATATCAAGGCATATCCAGCATGATTTTGCTTGATCGTGTCTGTAAAATGATTGCAGCTAAAAAATTTGTTATTAATAATATTGACGCGACAGTGGTCATGGAAAAACCGAAATTGGCGCCTTTTGTGGATAAGATTGTTGCTGGCATGGCCGATGTTTTAAAAATCCGGGTTACGGATGTGAATATTAAAGCAAAAACGAATGAAGGTATGGGCTTTATAGGCAGGAAGGAGGGTGTGGCAGTTTATGCGGTTGCCACTGTTGTGAGAAAGGGGGCACACTGTGTCTAATAAACCGAGGGTCAGATTTGCGCCGTCTCCTACAGGGGAGTTGCACGTCGGTAATGCCCGCACAGCTCTGTTCAATTGGATGTTTGCCCGTCATCACGGCGGTTCATTGATCCTGCGTATCGAAGATACTGACGAATCCCGCAGTGCTCTTTCCTATCAGATAAATTTGATCAATGATTTAAATTGGTTGGGATTGGATTGGGACGAAGGCCCGCAAAAGGGCGGAATGTATGGGCCATATAAGCAAAGCGAACGCCTTGGCATTTACGGCGATCATCTGGAAAAATTCAGAAAAGCAGATTTGGTTTATCCCTGTTATTGCACGGAGGAGGAACTCGAAGAGGAGCGCCAATCCTTGATTTTGAGTAAGCGCATGCCGCGTTATATGGGGAAATGCCGTCATCTTACCGCCGACGAAAGAAAGCAGAAGGAAGCGCAGGGAAGAAAACCTTCCTTCCGATTTAAAGTCCCCGCAGTAACAATTGAATTTGATGATATGATTCGCGGGAAAATGAAGTTTGAAAGTGCGGCCGTTGGTGATTTTATCATTGTCCGATCCAACGGCATGCCTGCCTACAATTTTGCCGTCGTTGTTGACGATCATTTAATGGGCATTACGCACGTCATCCGCGGCGAAGATCATTTGTCCAATACCGCCCTTCAAATTATGCTCTATAAAGCTTTAAATTTCACACCGCCGGTTTTTGCCCATCATTCTTTGATTCTTGGTAAAGACAGGGCCAAACTTAGTAAACGTCATGGTTCAGTTTCTGTAGGCGAATTCCGTAAACAAGGCATTTTACCCGATGCGCTGACGAATTATCTGGGGCTCCTGGGAAGTTCTTTTGCCGAAGGCAAGGAAATACTGTCCCGTGAGGAAATGATTGCCGCTTTTTCATTAGAACGCGCTTCTAAAAGCGGTGCTGTTTTTGATGAAGAAAAGTTACACTGGCTCAATGCTGTTTATATTCGTAATTGTGCGACAGAGGTACTAATTGGCAAGCTGAAGCCTTTTTTAGAGGAGGCCGGCTTTAATATTAAGTCCATTGATCAGGAGCGGTTCCTGAAAATTATTGATCTGGTCAAAAATGATTTAACAATGCTGGCCGATATCGGCAGTAATATTGATATATTTTTTGACGATAAATATGTTCTCAGCCCTGATGCCGAACAAATGCTGGCGCAGAAAAATGCCCTTAACGCTGTTCAGGCTTTTGCTGAAGGCTTGATGGTCTGTGTTGCAGACTCTCCCGATCTCTATCCGGCTGCCATTAAATATGCCAAAGAAAAGTCGGGTGCAAAAGGCAAAGATTTATTTATGCCCATTCGCGCTGCCATCACCGGTAAAATTCGCGGCCCCGAACTGGATAAAGTTTTTGCCATATTGGGCAGAGAACGCGCTCTAAAAAGAATGAGCCCTTTTCTTAGTTAAATATATCGCCCACCTAAAGGGTGGTGATGCTAAAATCTATTTTGTCTAGATACTTAAAAATCCGCCATCCACTGGCAAAATCGCTCCTGTAACATAGCTTGATGCTGCCGATGCCAGAAATACGGTAGCCCCTTTTAATTCTTCTTCTTTGCCGAATCGCCGCATGGGTATGTGCGCCATAAGTTTCTGCCCTGTATGCTCGAGCAAATAACTGCTCATATCCGTCGGAAACCATCCCGGAGCAATGGCGTTCACGCGAATATTATATTTTGCCCATTTCGCTGCCAGGTCTTTGGTAAAAGTGATCAAAGCCCCTTTGCTAGCACTGTAGGCGATGGCATCAGCGGCATCCGATTCCATGCCGATAAATCCCATGATGGAAGCGATGTTAATGATATTTCCTTTTTTCTGTTTTATCATAACGCGACCGGCCGCTTGGGAAAAGAGAAATACCCCTGTCATATTCGTTTCCATTACTTTGTTCCAGCCGTCTAGAGAATGCTCTTCAGGCGGAGAACCCCAGCTTACGCCGGAGTTGTTTACCAGAATATCTATTTTCCCGAATTCTTTCACAGTATCATCAACTACTTTTTGAATGTCCGCGGCGGACCTGACATCACACTTCTTTGCCAGAGCTTTTACGCCAATCTTGGAAATATCAGCTACTGTCTGCTGACAGTTCTCAATTTTGCGGGAACAAAGAACAATGTTGGCTCCTGCTTCCGCCAATCCTTCTGCCATTTTCACTCCTATCCCTCTTCCACCACCGGTGACAATGGCGACTTGGCCTTGAAGATCAAACGAGTCCTGAATTTTCATTTAATACCTCCTAAATTTATGATTGATAAATATTCCTGCTGAAGTTCAGTCCAGCCATATTTTCATTTCCCTGGCCTGTTTGGTTAATTCTTCTCTGAACATAGGATGAGCAATACTGATTAATGCTTGCGCTCTTTGCCAGGTTGATTTGCCCTTGAGCTGGACAATGCCATACTCAGTAGCAATGTAATGTACGCAGGAGCGGGGAACAGTTACAATAGAACCGAGTCTTAATGTGGGCACAATACGGGAATTAACTTTCCCGTTTTTATCTGTAAACGTAGAGCTTAAGGCGATAATACCTTTGCCGCCTCGTGAATTAAATGCCCCAAAGATAAAATCAAACTGACCACCTGTGCCGGAAATTTGGTTAACTCCTGCAGATTCGGAGCATACCTGACTGAAAAGATCCACTTCAATAGCGTTGTTAATGGCAACCACTTTACTGTTCATGGACATAACGCGAGGATCATTGGTGTAATTAACCGGATAAGAGGCGCAGGCCGGATTATTGTGAAGAAAATCATAAAGTTTATTTGTTCCCATCGCGAATGTGTAAACCATTTTGAATCTGTCTGTCGTTTTTTGATTTCCTGTAATTGTTCCAAATCAGTGCAACTATCAACCGCCGCTACTGCTTCTTCCCTGAGGGAAGCCAGTTTGTTCAGCATCGTTTTACCTCCGATAAAAAAAATAATGCCTTTCGTCCGGTAAAGGAGGAAAGGCATAGTTCAACTGTTAATACAGACCGAGTTGATCAATAACCCCTTTTGTTTCCGGCCCGAATTATTGCAAGCTCATTCTGCGATAAAATATATATGCCGCTATCGAACCAGTTTGTTCAAAAATCTTCCATAAGGCATCTGTATTCATTCTCATGGCAGCACTACCTTTCGCAACTCCAGGGAGAATTATTGTGTATATTATAGCATAGACTCCCCCAAAAGGCAATTATAAATCTGGAAAATTTTTATACGTCAATTTTCTTCCCCCATCGCCCGATAATTGCATTCAATGTCATATCTTTGTTGCAGCGTTTGATATAACAGTACCGCTGCTGCCGCCGCCACATTTATTGATTCGCTTATCTGCGCCATTGGCAGCATAATTGCAGCGTCAGCCGCTGCGCGCCAAAAATCGCCAACACCATAAGCCTCCGCACCTAATATATACGCATGAGGTTTGATTAATTGTTCTTGCCAATATATTTGTTTGGCATCGGTTGACGTCATAAATAAAC